>Ga0209319_1000766_pt1 | contig 34789 bp, 33 predicted proteins | sample RifGroE2_FD_184000 | JGI IMG/M metagenome (GOLD analysis project Ga0209319, IMG submission 184000) | Groundwater microbial communities from Rifle, Colorado - Groundwater E2 (SPAdes) (version 2) | ecosystem: Environmental > Aquatic > Deep subsurface > Groundwater | place: Rifle, Colorado, United...
TGTTGTCAGAGTTCCATAAGAAGTAGTTGGGCCATATTCTACTTGTGAGGTTGAGGGTTCGTCTGTTGTCCAAGTAATTGTTGCTGAGTTTGGGGCAATGTTTGAGGAGGAGACAGAGGAGATGGTTGGAGGGATGGTGTCGGGAGCGGAAGCGCTATGCTCCACCACTAATTTTGGGTCAGATGATGTGCCTACGTTATCAGTATAATTTCCTTGAAAAATAACCTGTTGCCCGCTCGCCCAAGTCGGTTCAATATTGGGGGCATCATAAATCATATCTCTTGCACCGAATTTTGAAACACTCGTTTTACTAATTGCCGTAAGTCCGCTTGCGTTAAGCGTAAAATCGTTATACGCAGAAGTACTCCAAGTCGCTGTAGTTTTTGCGGTAGAAAAAGCCGTTGTGCCAAGTTGATCAAAATCATCCATAACTAAATCGATATTTGAGGCGGGAGTTGAAGCAACAATGTTGATATTTGGTTTAGTGCCTGACACCCAAGTGTCTGTTCCTCCGTTTCCTTTAATTGATAAAGTGGCGCTGTTTATTGTGTCAGAATCGGGGATCGTTGAAGTATCAAATAAAAAGAAACTTCGCGTTATTATATCGTAAGTATTGCTCGTTGAATGGCAACTAACACGAGCGAAAGTATCAAGAGTTGCCGAAGGTTTTGCACCAGTCCCCGCAATCGCATCGTGAATTATTGTCCAACCTGTAGCTGAAACAGGGTCATTGTTAACCAATCCGTCGACAGAAGTGGATTCAACATCTGGATCAGGATAAAAAGTGGAAGTGGTACTGCCGATTTTATCCTTAACGATATTTTTTCCTTCTTTACCGACAAGATGAATGGTGTGGGCAAGAGATTCTCGGATAGCTTGTATTGGGTCTTCTCTTAATTTCCTAACTTCTTCAAGACCTGTTTTCTCGTTTATCCAGCGTCTTTCAATGAGTCCCAATGGGTCATCAACCAGAATGGGTGGATTAAAAATTTTAAATCTTTCTATCTCAACCGAACCATCTTTGCCGAAGCCAAGTTGTTTGCCGTCTTTCCAAGCTCTTGCCAAAATCTCAATTCCGCCCTCTATTTTTTGAACGCTTTGGATTTCTATTGTAATGCCATAAGTTGGATCGGTATACTGGGCCGGAAAATTGTATTTATCACTGTCATAAGAATGGGTTTTATCAATCAAAATAACTTTCGCGTTCGCCGAACTTGCAAACACCAACATCATCAAAACTCCAATCAATACTCCTGCTATCTTTTTCATTCTTCCACATCCTCCTTGTTAATTGTTAAAAAACTGTGATTGCGTTTTCAATCTGTTTATTGAGATTGAAAATACTCAGGCAGTGTAGCAAGGGGTAAAAAAAAATGTCAAGGGCGTGCATAAAATATTTGAACATTTGCGGAATATGCGGTATATTTCAAGCCGTTCACCCCGTTAGATATCCTTTACTCAATATATACGCATTAAATATCAAAACGGGAAAAATGGCCAGCCATGCAAGAATTATCAAAAATATCTAACGGGGTAAAAAAATTAACGACAAAGAAAAAAATACCGGCCTTGCCGGGAGTATATTTTTTCAAAGATTCCCGCGGAAAGATAATGTATATCGGCAAGGCGGCAAATCTCCGCTCAAGGATCGGCTCTTATTTCAACAAAAGCGCTTCTTTAAACGCGGCCAAGTCCGCCATGCTTGAAAAAGCCGCTGAAATTGACTGGCAAATTTACGATTCCGAAATTGAAGCGCTCGTTTTGGAGGCGCGGCTGATTAAACGGCACCGCCCGAAATATAATGTCTTAATGAAAGACGACAAAAATTACTTTTTCGTCGGCATCACGAAAGAAGAATGGCCGAGGGTTTTTATTACACATCAACCATTCGCCCGCGCTCAAAATTCACTCCCCGCTCACCACAAACTACTCACTAAGTATGTTGGCCCGTTTACGGACGGAGGAGCGTTAAAAATGACGCTCAAACTTTTAAGAAAAAACTTTCCGTACAAAACTTGTAAAAATCCCGTTTCAAAACCTTGCTTTTATCATCACCTCTCGCTTTGTCCCGCTCACTCCTCCGATAAAAACGCCGGGAAGAAATATCTGAGCGATTTAAAAAATTTAATTGCCGTTCTGAAAGGCGAAAAAAAATCGGTTCTGGTCAATTTAAAAAAGCGAATGAAAAACTTCGCCGCGCGAGAAGAATTTGAAAAAGCGGCCGACTTAAGAAACCAGCTGTTAAGTTTGGAAAATATTTTCAGTCATCGCCGGGTTGTTCTCGGCGCCGAAAATTTTGCGGCCGAAAACAAAGAACAAAAAACCGAAAAATTGGAAAAAGAACTGAAACAACTTTTCAATGCCAACATTGAACGAATAGAATGTTACGACATCTCAAACATTAGCGGCCAAAACGCGGTGGGCTCAATGGTTATTTTTTCCGCTAAAAACGGAAACTTTAAACCAAAAAAGGGCGATTACAGAAAATTCAAAATCAAGACCGTCGCGAGAATTGACGATCCTGCGATGATGGCCGAGATTTTGGAACGGCGGCTGAAACATCCGGAATGGCCGTTGCCCCAACTGATTATTTTGGACGGCGGAAAAGGACAATTGAGCGCGGGGCTGAAAATTCTTAAAAAACTTAAACTTTCCATACCTGTCTGCGCTCTCGCAAAAAAGGAGGAAGAATTGTATTTGCCGGAACGGAAAAATCCCCTGCCTCTCAAATCCCTTTCATCCGAACTCGCCTTCCTTTTTCAAAGAATCCGAGACGAAGCCCACCGCTTCGCGATTTCCTATCACCGCGCGCTCAGAAGCCAGGGGCTTGCCCCGTTAAAAATCCGCACAAAGCTGCGGCAGACGCCAAAGGCGTCTTATTTCTAACGGGGCTTGCCAAGTCGGGATAAGTTGTGCTATGCTTAAAATTAATGCTTGTCCGACTTGCCGCTCATATCATATCAAACGCCTTAGGAATCATAGCCGCCGGCTATTTTGTTCCGGGTTTTATTTTCAGCGGCGATTATTGGGATATTCTCAAAGTCGCTCTGATTTTGGCGGCCGTTAATTTCGCCCTGAAGCCGCTTTTGAAGCTGGTTTCGGGTTTCTTCATTTTTATCACCCTCGGCTTCTTCAATATAGTCATCAACATGTTCCTTTTGTGGCTCGTTGATTACTATTCGGCCGAGCTTACCATCCAAGGACTGACTCCGCTTTTTTGGAGCACTCTTATTTTAAGCGCCGTGAATATGATCATTTATTCTTCCGCTAAAAGAAAATAAATAACATGCAAACCTTATTATCCGTCATACAAATCGTCGTTTCCGTTCTTCTGATTGCCACGATTTTAATCCAACAGCGGGGAGAAGGACTCTCCTCCGTCTTCGGCGGCGGCGAAAGCATTTATCAGACCCGCCGGGGCATTGAAAAATGGCTTCATTACGCGACTATCGTTCTCGCGGTGTTATTTCTTGTTTCGGCTTTCGCCAATCTCGTTATTTAATAATTTATAAAGGCCTTGTTTCACTTTCTTGAAAATACAATTTCTTTTTTCCGTTCAAAAATAACGGGAGAATGGCCGAGTTTAAAGCAATGGCGGCGCCTGCCTCATGTTCTAAACAAGAGCGAGCGGTTTTTCATCGTCATTTTCATTTTTCTCTTCGTCGCTTCCTCAATCGCCCTTATCTATGGTTATTATCAAAGCAGAACGGTAGTTGTGCCGGCGGAAGGCGGGCAATACGCCGAAGGAATAGTCGGCCAACCGCGCTTCATCAATCCGATCCTAAGCCAGGCCAGCGACGCGGACCGCGATCTTGCCGAACTTATCTTTTCCGGACTTTTAAAATACGATTCCTCGGGAGAACTTAAACCGTTTTTAGCCGAAAGTTATAAAATAGAAGGCAATAAAGTTTATATTTTTTCGCTCAAACCGGGCGTAAAATGGCACGACAACGAAAATTTCTCGGCCGACGACGTAATTTTTACGATCGGGCTGATTCAAAACCCGGATTACAAAAGCCCTTTGCGGCCGAATTGGCAGGGAGTTCAAGTTGAAAAAATTGACGATCTGACGGTGAAATTCACCCTGCCCGCGCCTTATGCTCCGTTTTTGGAAAATCTGACCGTCGGCATTCTGCCCAAGCATCTTTGGCAAAATATTTCCGCGTCGGCTTTTTCTCTGGCCGATTACAATTTGCAGCCAATCGGCACCGGCCCTTTCCGGTTTAAAAACATCCAGAAAGACAAAATGGGTTCGGTAAATTCTTTGACTCTTGAAGCATGGCCTCAATATCACGGCCAAAAGCCGTATCTCGCGCAAATAATTTTTAAATTTTTTGACGGCGAAGACGAACTTTTGAACGCTTTTGAAAAAAGAGAGATTGAAGGGGTGAGCTTCGTGTCGGCAATAAACCTTGAACGAATAAACAAGTCGGGAGAGATCAACGTCTACTCTCTGAATCTTCCCAGATACTACGCCGTATTTTTCAATCAAACCAATTCAAAGCCGTTGGCCGACAGAAACGTCCGGCTGGCGCTCCAGTACGCGACGAACAAACAAGAGATTATTGAAAAAGTCCTTTTGGCCAAAGGAACGCCGGTTGATTCGCCGCTTCCCAAAGAACTTTTAAATCTCGCGCAGGACACCGCCAAAAAATACGATTTTTCAATTGAGAAAGCTAAAGAGATTCTGACCGCCGGCGGCTGGCGGGATTCAAACAACGACGGCGTTTTGGAAAAGGCGTTTGAGAATGAAAATACTCCGACGCCGCTTGAGATTAACATCGTCACGACGCAATGGCCGGAACTGGTACAGGCGGCTCAAATCATACAAGAACAGTGGCAAAAAATCGGCGCCAAAATCAATCTTGAAATTCTCGACATCGGCGAAATTCAGCAAAATAAAATAATTCCGAGAAATTATCAGGCGATCCTGTTCGGCGAAGTCTTGGGACTGATACCCGATCCGTTTTCTTTCTGGCACTCCTCTCAGAAAAAATATCCGGGGCTGAATTTGGCGCTTTACGACAACCGCGACGCCGACAAACTTTTGGAAGACGCGCGCCAGATTTTGGACGCGGAGGAACGAGTAAAAAAATACGCGGAATTTCAAAAACTGGTGGTGAACGACGTTCCGGCCGTCTTCCTGTACAGCCCGTCCTATTTATACGCGGTCGGCAAAAAAATCAAAGGCGTTGATATTAAAAACATAGCCACGCCGTCTCAAAGATTCAACGGCGTTGAAAACTGGCACATCCAAACCAAAAGGGGTTGGAAATAAAAATGAGATTAGATACCACGAAATTAGACAAATCGAATATGCGCGGGGTGATCGTCAATTTCCCGAGTCAATTTAAATTCGGCATTGAAGCGGCCGGAACCATAAAACTCAAAACCGGATTTGAAAAGATATTCGTCTGCGGCATGGGCGGTTCGGCTCTGGCCGGCCTTTTGGCCGGAACATGGCTCCGGCTTGAGAAAAAACATTGTCCGATTCACGTCCTGCGTCAATATGATTTGCCGAAAATCGGCGGCGAAAAACCATTGATCGTCTGCGTTTCCTATTCCGGCAACACGGAAGAAACTATTTCAAATTATAAGCAGGCCTTAAAAAACAAATATCAAACCGTTTCAGTAAGCGTCGGCGGCAAATTAAAGGCGCTGTGCGAAAAAAACAAAACTCCGTTCATTGCCCTGCCTTCAGACGACATTCCGCCCCGTCTGGCGGTCGGCTATATATTCGGAGCGCTCGCGGCGATCCTTGAAAAAAGCGGTTTCGCGGAAAATTTAAGTAAAAAGATTCTGACCGGCGCGGAAAAAATCAGGCCGATTGAATCGGAAAAATACGGACGGACTCTGGCGGAAAAAATCAACAAAAAAATTCCTATAATTTATTCTTCTTCGGATTATCATTCATTGGCTTATAACTGGAAAATACAATTCAACGAAAACGCCAAAATTCCGGCTTTTTGCAATTTTTTTCCGGAATTGAATCATAATGAAATGCTCGGCTTTAACTTTAAAAAATATGCCGACAAATTTCACATTTTAGTTTTGAAATCCGACAAGGAACACCCAAGAAACGCCAAGCGCGTGAATCTTACGGCCGAAATTCTGAAAAAAAACGGAGCCGCGCTTGATGTCGTGGCTCTCGAAGGCAAATCAAACTTTGAAAAAATTTTTAACGCCCTGATTCTCGGACACTGGACTTCTTATTATTTGGCTTTGCAAAAAGGCTTTGATCCGGCGCCGGTTGAAATGATTGAAGAATTTAAAAAGAAAATGGCCTGATTTGATATAGATATATCACTCAGTTTATTATATAATAAAGTTTTACCCCGTTAGAAGTTTATTAAAATTCTTGCGTTACGGTTTTTATCAGAGAACGTATTTTATTATAACGTTTAAAGGAAAAAATCACGGCTACTTCTAACGGGGTTTACCTCAATAGACGCTTTATAATTGCCCAGGTGGTGGAATTGGCAGACACGCAGCGTTCAGGGCGCTGTGGGAGCAATCTCGTGGGAGTTCAAATCTCCCCCTGGGCACATAATTAAACAAATAACTGATAACTGACGGCTGACGACGCTGCGAATTATCGCGAGTCGTGAGTGGTAAGTTATAAGTTAGTTTTTATGACTCCATACAAACAACCTCAGAGACATTACCGCCGTTTTGAACGACGACCTGCCTCGCCGACGAGTCAAGGCGGGCCTGCCTCGCCAGCAAGCGGGAGTGCCCATTCGGCAAGCGGGCTAACGCACGCAGGCGGGCTTACCCGCCAACGGCCTCAACCGCAGGCGATAATACGCAGGGATTTTCGTCCGTCCAGCTTGCCTCGCCAGCAGGCGGGCTTACTACCCGCGCAGACAGGCCAAAAAATCGTCCGTCGCGACTTGGATAAAACCCTCAGGATCATTCCTTTGGGGGGAGTTGAAGAAGTCGGACGTAACATGACCGTTGTCGAATACCAGGACGACATCATAATCATCGACATGGGCTTGCAATTTCCGGAAGAGGACATGCCAGGCATTGATTACATCATTCCAAACGTCAAATATCTTCAGGGAAAAGAAAAAAACATCCGTGGAGTGATAATCACCCACGCCCATTACGACCACATAGGCGCCATCCCTCATTTGATTCCCAAGCTCGGCAATCCCCCGATTTACAGCGCGGACCTGACTTTGGCGATCATTCGCAAACGACTTGAAGAGTATAAAACCTATCCGATCAAACTGGAAGCTCATATTATAAACAAAGATTCCAAATTGAAATTGGGCGCTTTTAACGTTGAATTTTTCGGCGTCAGCCATAACGTCCCGGCCTCGTTCGGCGTCATCGTCCGCACGCCGGCGGGAATCGTCCTCCATACCGGAGATTTCAAAATTGACGAACGCTCCCCGATCGCCGGAGTGACGGAATTGGACAAACTGAGCCGGATAAGCAGAGAAAAACCGCTCTTGCTGATGGCCGACAGCACCAACGCGCGCGAAATAGGAAAACAAGCCAGCGAATTGGACATTATGACCGACATTGAAGAAATCGTCAAAAGCGCCAAAGGCCGCCTGATTTTCGGCACTTTTTCTTCCCTGCTCGGCCGATTGAACGAAATCATTCAGGTCGGAGCGCGGCACGGAAAAAAGATAATCATTGAAGGACGGAGCATGAAGATAAACGTTGAAATCGCGAAACAACTGGGCTACATCACAATACCGAAAAATACCGTGATTCCGGTTGAAGAAATGAAGCGCTATCCCGACGACAAAATCATGGTTTTGGCGACCGGCGCTCAGGGCGAAGACAGGGCGGTTTTGATGAGAATCGCCAACCGCGAGCATCGCTTTATTGAGCCGGAACCCGGCGACACATTCGTGTTTTCTTCCTCCGTCATTCCCGGAAATGAACGCACAGTCCAACGGCTGACGGACAAACTTTATCGGGAAGGAATAGAAGTTATTAACTATCGAATGATGGATATTCATGCCGGCGGCCACGCGAAACAGGAAGATTTGAAAAAAATGATTGAGACGGTTCAGCCGAAATTCTTCATGCCGATTGAGGGAAATCATTCATTTTTGCGGATTCACGCCAAAGTCGCGAAAAGAGCCGGCTATGACGATAAAAACATTTTGGTCGCGGATAACGGGCAAGTCGTCGCTTGCAAAGACGGCGTCTGCGCGCTGACCAAGGAGCGGGTGCCGACCGACTATGTTTTCGTTGACGGACTCGGAGTCGGCGATGTCGGACAGGTCGTCATTCGCGACCGCCAGATGCTGGCGGAAGATGGCATTTTCGTCGTGATTGCCGTCGTTGATTCAAAAACCGGCAAGGTCAAAGGGAGTCCGGATATTATTTCACGCGGCTTTATCTATCTTCGCGAATCAAAAGATCTTCTCCAGCAGGTCAGGAAAAGAATAAGGGATATTGTTGACAGATCGGCCCCGCCGGGACAGGAAACCGTAAACTGGGCTTACGTCCGGGACAACATCAGGGAACAAATCGGGCAATTTTTGTATTCCAAAACCCAGCGCAGACCAATGGTTCTGCCGGTGGTTATAGAAGTATAAGAAATGCCACGGCATTTCTTGAATTTCCGTCGCTCGGCCATCACGAAAATAAATTTTCGCGTGGCCTCGTTAGGAAATATAACACTATGCGCGTTCTTTCAGGCGTACAACCAAGCGGCGCCCTTCACATAGGAAATTATCTGGCCGCGATCAAACAATGGATTCCGCTCCAGGAAAAACACGAGTGCTTATTTTTTATCGTTGACTTGCATGCCGTCACCGTCCCCTACAAACCCCAAGACCTCAGGCAGAACGTCTGGAACGCGGCGCTTGACTATCTCGCTTTGGGGCTTGATCCGGCCAAAAGCACGATTTTCATCCAATCCCACGTCCATCAGCACGCGGAACTCGCCTGGCTTTTGGAAACAATAACGCCTCTCGGCGAACTTGAACGGATGACGCAATTCAAAGAAAAATCCAAGCACCGGCAAAAAGCGAACGTCGGACTCGGACTTTTCGCCTACCCGGCGCTTATGGCGGCCGATATTCTTTTATATAAAACCGAACTCGTGCCGGTCGGCGAAGATCAGCTTCAGCACGTAGAACTGGCGAGAACACTGGCCAGAAAATTCAATCATCTTTTCGGCAGGACGTTTCCCGAACCGAAATCGCAAGTCGCGAAAATCGGCGCCAGAATAATGTCGCTGGCCGATCCGACAAAAAAAATGAGCAAGTCGCTTGGACCCGCCCATTTTCTCGCTATTTTTGAACCGGAAGAAGACATCCGTCAAAAAATCAAAAGCGCGGTTACGGACTCGGGAAAAGAAATAGTTTACGACGTCAAGAAAAAACCGGCAATTTCCAATCTTTTGACGATTTATTCTCTTTGCGCCGACAAACCGATAAGCGAAATAGAAAAACAATATCAAGGCAAGGGCTACGCTGGGTTTAAATCGGATTTGGCCGAAGTCATCATTGAAACATTCCGTCCTTTCCGCAGAAAACGGGAGGAACTGCTCCAAAACATCACCGAAGTCAGAAACATTCTTAGCCGGGGCGCGGAAACGGCGCGAAGCATTGCCGAAAAAACAATGAAAGAGGTTAAGGAAAAAATGGGGCTGCTGTGATCAAAGCAAATAGAAAAGCCCGGTCGTTTTGACCGGACTTTTTTTATTTTGGAAGTTAAACTTCCAAAAATGCTTTTGGGCAATCACCACTTCATCTGGAAATGCCCGAGAAATTCCTTATCGCTCTCTGACAAATGTGAGGCGTCAAAGTCGGAAAAATTTTCTTTGCCATCAGATGGGCTTTCTTCCTTTGCATCGTCTTCCCTATAATTTTTTTCTGCCATGGGCCGGTAACGGGGAAATGTGGCTTTATACGGGAGCAGTCCGACTTTCTGGGGATTTTTTTCCGCATCCGACTTTGTCAATCCTTTTTTTGCCTCATCTTCCTCCATCTTACGAGAAGCTATCAATCTAAAAAGCACAAAACCAAGATTAATCAATATCACGACCAAGACCATGTGCTTAAAAATTTGCATCTTTTGTTTTCCTCCTTTTTTTAATTTTATTCCTTACTTCCGGGAAAACCGCACCACAAAAAGAATCGTGCCCGCCAAGAGCGCGTGTGCAACCAGCAATATCGCGATCTCCGACGACATTCCGGCGGCGAAGCTGATAAACCCTCCGATAGACAATCCGTACAGATAATGTGCCATTCTTTCACCCCTCTCAATCATATTTAATTGTTAAACTTCTTTCACAAAGTATAACAAAATTTAAAGCTTCTGTCAAGTAGCATGCACTGTTGACTTTAACGGCAGATATGATATTGTACACATAAACAGAGTATGAACTTTTACAAGAAAGCGAGGTGGATGAGTGGCACACATAATTTTAGTCAGGCACGGCGAGACCGAAGCCAATCGGCTGGGTATTTATCAAGGAAAGATTACCGACCATTTTTTAAACTTGACCGGCAATCGTCAGGCGGAGGCGGTTGCCAAAACGCTGAAAGATTTTCAAATTGAAAAAATCTATTCAAGCACGAGCATGAGAGCCATAGAAACCGCGGAAAACATCAATGATTATCACGAAAAAAGCATTTTCGCGACCGGCAAACTGTTGGAAATAGACCACGGCCTTTTTGACGGCAAAACATTGGAACAGGTCAAAGCCAAATATCCAAAAATTTTGGAGACATGGTGGAATCACCCGGAAAAAGTCAAATTTCCTAAGGGCGAAACGCTTAAAGGCGCACATCGGCGGGTCACACAATTCATTAACGACGTCATTAACGATATGACGCGGAAAATTCGTTCGGGAAACGATTCCGGCAACGTTCTTGTCGTTTCTCACGGCGGAGCAATTACCTTAATGCTGATGAGTATTTTGGAAATCCCGCTTCGCAATTTCAGAAAATTTCCGCGCATCTCAAATACCGGCGTAACTTTAATCAAGGTAACGGAAAAAGGCCCTTCAATTATCGCCGTCAATAATACCTGTCATTGGAACTGCCGCACTAACAATCTCCGCCAACTCATTAAACCTAAAAAATCCGAACAATAAAAAAATCAACAATAAAATCCTCTTTTTAAGAGGATTTTTTAATTATTATCGTCAGCATTTTCTTTTTTTCTTCAAGCATTTTCTTTGTTTTCGCTTCAAGGTTCAACCGCAACAGCGGCTCGGTATTGGAAGACCGGACGTTAAACCACCAGTCCTTGTATTCCACGGACAAGCCGTCAACTTTGGAAACGCGACCGTCAGAAAATTTCTTTTCCAAGTTTTTTATTATCCCGAACTTATCTTTAACTTCAAAATTAATCTCGCCGGAAGCGAAATACCGCTCAAACGGCTTTATCAGCTCCGAGAGCGGCTTTTTTTCTTGAGCCACGATTTTTAATACTTTCATCATCGTGAAAATTCCGGAATCGGCGTTGAAAAAATCTCTGAAATAATAATGCCCCGAAAGTTCTCCGCCAAAAACAACGCCTTCTTTCCATAAGTGCTCCTTGAAAAAACTATGCCCTATCCGGCTGACGAACGGTCGTCCCCCTTTTTCCGCGATTGCCTCCCTCACGACACGGCTTGAATTGACGCCGAAAGCGATTTTTGCTTTGGGGTATTTTTTAAGATATTCGCCGGCCAGCAAAGCGGTTATAAAATCGGCCCTCGCCGGCCGGCCTTCGGCAGTCAAAAAAACAACCCTATCGCCGTCTCCGTCAAAAGCAACGCCCATGTCAACTTTCTTTTTTCGCATTAAATTCTTCAAGTCATTCAGCGTATCTTCCTTCAAAGGATTGGCTTCGTGGTTCGGAAAACCGCAATCAACCTTAAAATATAGCGGGAAAATTTTAATTCTTTTCATCCGTTTGAAAAGATGGGGCAGAATCAATCCGGCCATGCCGTTGCCGCTGTCTATGGCTATTTTCAAATCCGGCATTTCAATATTTTTAATTTGCCGAAGCATAAAATTAACATATTTTTTAAAAAGCGATTTCTTTTTTAAAGTTCCTTTTTTGGCGGCCGCCTTGAATTTTGCTCTTAAAGCGAGTAATTTTATCTCTTCAAGCCCGGTTTCCTCTCCAACCGGCCTTGCTTGTTTCAATGTGAATTTTAAGCCGTTATATTTGGCCGGGTTATGGGAAGCGGTAACCATCGCTCCGCCGTCCGCTTTTGCTTTATTTACGGCAAAATAAAACATCGGCGTCGTCGCAAGCCCGATGTCAATAATTTTTCCGCCTTGTTCCAAAATGCCGCGGACAAGCGCCTTTTTTAATCCGGGTGAGGAAATCCTCGCGTCGGAACCGACAACAATTACCGGTTGCTTCCTTGCTTTTTTTGTCAGCCACACAGCGAAGGCCCTGCCGACAAGATAAACCGTCTCTTCGTTAATCTCTGCGGGATAACCCCCCCTGACGTCGTACGCTTTAAAAATTGACGGGTGGAGAATCATAAGAGTATAGTTATTAGTATAATAACATAAAAGCTGAAATTATGCCTCAATGGATGGAAGAAACCAAACAACGCATTCAATTGCTTGAAAAAGAGGGGTTTTTTAATTCTTGGCCAAAGCGAGAAATGGAATTAATAACTTTTTTTGTTTATCCCGAATTTGTCGTGCCGGAAAATTGGATTGAAAAACGCGTAACTATCTATAAAGCTAATGCCGAAAAATTGAGAGTTAAGCCACCTAAAATTAAATTTTTCGTGTATCCTTCAATGGAAGATGGCCGAAAGATAGGCATAACTCCCGCGATTACTTTTATAAAGCAAAAAGAAATTCATGGACACATAAAACAATCGGCCGGCCATGAACTTGCTCATATATTGTTGGGCGAAATTAGTCCGTCAGAAAATTTGCCGGCAAACGGTCTTTGGGCCGAAGGAATATGCGTGTACCTTGACGGCACCGGCACTGATAGAAAAAAACACGCGCTGTCTCTGAATTTGAGTGACGAAATTATCAATACGCCGTGGACGCAATGGAGATTAAATTTATCCGGCAACCTTTACCCTTTGGCCGGAAGCATTGTTCAATATTGCGTTGAAAAATATGGCTGGGATGCCGTTTTAAACTACACTAATGAATTACGCGATTCTGGCGCGAATGACGAAAAACTCTCTCTTAAAATATTTCGTGTGAACTATTCAGAGCTGCAAACTAATTGGAAAGAATGGTTAAAAAAAGCGGACTAAAATTTTTTAGTCCGCCAACTGTTATGGCACGATTAGCAATCTTGTCCGCAACTGGCATCGTGCGTGCAGCCGCCTTGGTCAGCATTGCAGCCGTCTCCGGGGCACCCTGAATATCCTTGAATCCCTAAAACCAATTCGTCCGGCAATACTGCTTGTGCGACCTTGATTTCTAAAGAACCGTTTTGTTTTTCCACCGTTCTCCTCCTTTGTGTTAGATGTTTGACGCCTGTGCTATCCTTTTCACTATAATTGGAACCAATGCTTTTGTAAAGCGGCAATAAGGCAAGTCACGCTCAAAAAAATCTCCCGAGGCACGCACTGCTTTTACTGCACAGCCGCCGGCACAAGTATATCTGGCGTAACAAGTTTTGCATTCCGGCAACGCGTCAGCATGACGGTTCTGCATCGTAGCTAATTGATTTTCATTGAGTTCAAAACGCCGCTCATAAGGCAGGTAACGACCGAGAAAAAAAATTTTAGAATCTTTATCCTGAGCATCAACTACCTCAAGACAGCCGGAGAGAAATCCATCGTGGGTTACCATCATTGATCGACCACTTGCAGCGCCGCAAAAGTATCCAACACCTTTAGTAAAATGACTGAGGTGCCCATTCGTAATGCGCATTCCGTATTCTTTCGCAATCTCAATGGCTTTAAGGAATGAAACGAGCAGTTCGCCGCCTTCGGGTGAATAAATATCGTAGAGATTTTGACGTTTACCAAACGCTACCACCTCATATTCCCTGCCGTGCGGAAAAAGAGGTTCAATATGTAAACTGCGAACACCGAGGTTGCCAAAATATCGGATAATACGTACGATGTCGTCAGCGGGAGAAAATGTCAATCGGACAGTGAATGGATAATTTTGTGCGACTAAACGACGGATGGTTTGTTCAACAACTACGCTTGAACCTCCGCCGATTGCGAGCGGTCGATTGCGATCTTGAATGTCCGGCGGGCCGTCCATGGAAATTGAAATACCAAACTTTTCATCTGCCAGCCAATCCATAAATTCGGCATTAGCGGTTCCATTGGTAACAACTTGAAAACGAAGTTTTTTCTTACCACAAATCTCTTTTGCTCTGGCAACAACGGTTTTTATAAGATTACTTTCAAGTGTTGGTTCGCCTCCGCCATGAAAACTTACTCGTATTGAGTCGTTTCTCAATTGACGGATAAACCATTCTAAAGATCCAACCGCAAGTTCTTCCAGCATGCTATTACCTGTCGGCTTAGCGCTTGCATAACAGTATGAACAACCAAGATTGCACCGTCTCGTCAAAAGCAAAGTTAATGAATGAAAACCGTCCCAAGTTTGAACAGTATCTCGCTTTGTAGTGTCCGGAACTTTTCCGAAGAAACCGGTATTCTCCAAAGCTTCGTAAACTGCAAAGCCAATATCAGGATACGCCGGGACCCGAGCAATCTTTCCGCTAAAGGGCGAATATATAATATACGATTCGCTATCTTTAACTACAAGAGTATCGGCAACAAGAGAAACTGGTTGCATCTTATAATCTCCCAGTCATAGATACTTAACCTCTTATTTGTCAAAGTTCAATATTTGTAATATACTAATAACGCTCGTATTTGTCAAATTTTAGTTTTTCGAATTAAAATTGTAAAATTCAATTATGTCTTTCTCCATAGGCATCGTCGGCCTTCCAAACGTAGGCAAATCAACGCTGTTCAAGGCGCTGACGAAAAAACAAGTTGACATCGCCAATTACCCTTTTTGCACCATTGATCCCAATGTCGGCGTTGTCGCGGTCCCGGACGAGCGGCTTGAAAAATTAGCCGCTTTTTCCCGTTCCAAAAAAATTGTCCCGACGGCCATTGAATTCGTTGATATCGCCGGACTGGTCGCCGGAGCCCACAAAGGCGAGGGGCTGGGCAATCAATTCCTCTCTCACATCAGGGAAGTTGCCGCCATCGCCGAAGTCGTAAGAATTTTTGAAGATCAAAACATCATCCACACTTCCGGAAAAATCAATCCCCTGAGCGACGTTGAAACGATTAATCTTGAATTGATTCTCGCCGATTTGGCGGCGGTTTCCAAGCGCCTGGAAAAAACAGGCCGGGAAGCGAAAAGCGGCAGGAAAGAAGCAATTTTGGAGCGCGATCTTTTGGAAAAAATCAAAAAAGTCCTTGAAGAACAAAAATTCGCCTCGCAGGTTGACGTTTCGCAAGCCGAGGAGCCGATTTTAAAAAGCCTGAATTTGCTTACCGTAAAGCCAATTCTTTACGTTTTAAACAAAAAATCAGGCGGGGTGAATTTGGATGAAACGAACGACCCTCGCTATTCGGAACTTATGGATTTTTTCAGAAACAATAACGCGGTCTGGACGGTTGTCGACGCAAAAATCGAAGAAGAACTAAGTGAAATATCCGACGATGAAAAAGAGGAATATCAGAAAGCGTTGAATTTAAAAGACGACGGCGGTGTCGGACGGCTGATAGTCAAAAGCTACGAACTCCTGAATTTAATCACTTTTCTGACCACCGGCGAAGACGAGACGCGCGCCTGGACCATTCCCGCCGGCTCGACGGCTCCCCGCGCCGGACGCGCGATTCACGGCGATTTTGAGGAAAAATTCATCAAAGCCGAAATCGTCAATTGGCGAACGCTACTTGAAACCGGTTCTTACGCCGCGGCCCGCGAAAAAGGTTTAATCAAAACCGAAGGCCGAGAATACGTCGTTCAAGACGGCGATGTAATTGAATTTAAAATTTAAATTTGACTAATTATTTTTTCGTTGTAAAATCAAAACAACGGTTCATTAATAACTTTTAAAAAGGAGGTGGTTCGTTTGAGCGGTTTTCATTGGCTGATTTTGCCGGCCGCCATGTTGATATCCGCGTTATTTATCCCATTCCTGTTCAAGCACAGATTCATCGCCGGAAAAACGATTGGCTCGGCTTTGCGTCGGGCCCGTAAATGCGAAAAAAGCGGAATTGTCGCTTCCATTGATCATTTAGGCGAAGACATTAAATCGGTTGAACAAGTAGCGGTTGAGATAGAGGAATATCTTAATTTAATTGACAAAATTAAAAAGAACGGCTTAAAAGCGAACATTGCCGTTAAACCAACTTCTCTCGGACTCGCGCTGCCGGCCGCCAATCGCCCGGCTGGAAAAATGATTTTCGCCGTCGCGATTGAAATCATCACCCAAAAAGCGAAACGGGAAAATATGTCGGTCTGGCTTGATATGGAAGATTCGCGCTTCACTCACGATACCGTTGATATCGCGATTTGGCTAAACGAACTCGGGTGTCGGAACATTGGGGTAGCCATTCAGGCCTACCTTAAGCGAAGCAAAGCGGACATTGAGCCGTTGTGCCGCCGTAAAATCCCGATACGTCTCTGTAAGGGAATTTACCGAGAAAAGCCGGAAATCGCGTTTCAAAAAGACGGTGAAATCAGGAAAAACTTCCTGGAACTGGCGCAATTCATTCTCGAAAACAAAAGCCCGATCGCCGTCGCGACTCACGATCCTTTAATTATTCGGGAAATCGTCGATCTCGCGAAAAAAGGCGACGACATCGGCCGACTGATTGAATTTCAAATGCTACTCGGAAAACGAACCCGGCTTCTGCGAAAACTCGCCAAGGAAGGTCATCAAACGCGGATTTACATTCCTTACGGCAAACATTGGTTGCGCTACGCCTTTCGGCGCCTCAAAGAAGGCAAACTCCTGAAATTATTATTTTCTTAACCCTCTATTTAATAGAGGGTTTTAAATTATTGACATCCTTTTATTTAACTGCTAAACTGGATTTCATGACAAACGAAAAGAAACAGAATTTCTACGAACTTGGCTACCATCTTTCTCCGGAAATCCCGGAGGCGGAATTGACGCCGGCAACGGATAAAATCAAGTCCCTGATTGAAAAATTGAACGGCGAAGTAAAATTCGGAGACGTTAAAAAAAGACGGCTCGCTTATCCGCTTCAAAAACACGCCGAGAGTTATTTCGGTTTCGTCAAATTCATTCTGGAGCCTGAAAAAATGGAAAAACTGAAAAACGAATTGAAACTGGACAAGCAAGTTCTTCGTTTTCTTGTTCTCTCCCTGAAACCGGAAGAAGCCGAGCAAAAGCCGGGCTTGCCTCCGTTTTTGGCGTCGAGCGCCGCCGTTCCGCCCATGTCTCAAAAGAAAAGAACGGTAAGCGAACCGAAACAGCCGGAAACCGCGGCCCCGACGGCAGCCGAAACCAAAAAAGCCATGGAAGAACTTGACGTAACATTGGAAAAAATTTTGGGAAACGAACCTCCCAAAAATAATTAATTACTAATTTTTCAAAAAAATGAACCTCAATAAAGTGATGATTTTAGGAAATATCACCCGCGACCCGGAGATGCGGACAACGCCTGCCGGAAAAGCCGTGGTAACGCTCGGAGTCGCGACGAATCGGCGCTGGACGAACGCGAGCGGCCAGAAACAGGAACAGGCCGAATTCCACAACGTCGTGCTTTGGGGCCGGCTCGCCGAAATAGCCAATCAATATCTTGCTAAAGGCGCTTTGGTCCTCATCGAAGGCCGGCTTCAGACAAGAACATGGGAGGGACAGGACGGAGTCAAAAGATACCGGACCGAAATCATCGCCGAGAACATGCAGATGGGGCCGAGACTGGCGGGTGCGGCAAAAGCGACCGCCAATAACGATATTTCGCGTGAAGAAAAAATGGATGATTTGCCTATAATTGAAGAAGAAACCGGAGAAATAGAAGCAAAAGACATACCGTTTTAAGAATTAAAAATATATGAATTTTCAGGAAAAATCTTGTTATTTTTGCAAAAATAACATCAAATACGTCGATTACAAAGAATCGGAATTTTTAAGAAATTTCATCAATTTCCAGGGAAAAATATATCCGAGAAAAAAAACCGGCGTTTGCACGAAACATCAGCGTTCGCTTGTTCAGGCCGTAAAACGCGCCAGGACCATGGCTCTCTTGTCCGCCACTTCAAGATAATGTTCTATAAAAAAATCTCTCCCTTGAACAAGGGAGAGATTTTTTATTTTCTATTTTTCTATTTTATTCAAATCGGCCAATATCTGTTTCGTCACTTGCGGGTTTTCTTTAAGAAATTGTTTTGACGCCTCCATACCCTGGCCGAGCTTCGCGTCGTGATAATTAAGCCAACTGCCGCTCTTGTTTATAACGCCGTATTTAATCGAGGTGTTAATTATATCGCCTTCGTAAGAAATTCCTTCGTTATACATAATGTCGAATTCCGCGGTCTTAAAAGGGGGCGCGACTTTATTTTTCACCACCTTCGCGTTCACGCGGTTGCCGACGATATCCTCCCCTTTTTTAATCTGAGCCGACCGCCTGACTTCAATTCTTACCGAAGAATAAAATTTAAGGGCTTTGCCGCCGGGCGTCGTCTCCGGATTGCCGAACATCACGCCGATTTTCATTCTGATCTGATTGATAAAAATTATGGTTGATCCGCTTTTGCTGGCGATTGAAGTCAATTTTCTCAATGCCTGCGACATTAAACGCGCCTGAAGACCGATGTGCTGATCGCCGATTTCGCCCTCAATCTCGGCTCGCGGCGTCAAAGCGGCCACGGAGTCAACGACAATCACGTCAACGGCCCCGGACTTGACCAAGCTCTCCACAATTTGAAGCGCCTGCTCCCCGGAATCCGGCTGAGAAATCAGCAGATCGTCAACTTTAACGCCGATTTTTTTGGCGTATTCCGGATCAAGAGCGTGTTCGGCGTCAATAAACGCCGCAAGTCCCTTTTTCTTCTGCGCTTCGGCCACAATATGAAGAGCCAGGGTCGTCTTGCCGGAACTTTCATGACCGTAAATTTCAATTATTCGGCCTTTCGGCACGCCACCAACGCCCAAAGCAATATCCAAAGAAATTGAACCCGTGGGGATAGCGTCAACATCAACTTTTTTGACTTCACCCAATTTCATAATCGTCCCTTCGCCGAACCGCTCGCGAAGCTCTTTTACCGTCTCGGACAACACCCTGACTTTTTCGTTTTTTTCTTCGTTTGACGTAGCCATAAATTTTATTGATTTAAAATTATTTTTCTGCTTATTAATTTGCTTTTGCCGAATTTATTGGCGGCTTTAATTTCAATCAAATTCAGACCGGCGCTTAAATTGACATAATCGAAAAATTTTCCTTCTTTGGAGACCTCCAGCCGCCTGCCGTTAACGGTCAGATTGGCGCCAATCTCCGCCAATCCTTTCAGAGTCAAACTCGGATTCAAGGTTACGAAATCATTCGCCGGATCCTCAAGAATCAGCTTCGGCGGGCCGATTAAAAATTTCATTTGATGCCAGAAGAACAAAAATATCGCCAAAAAAACGAGTAAAGCAACAAAAGCGGAAAAAATTTTCGGAGTAATAACAAAAACCGATTTATTTCCGGACAGAATTTTTCCTGATTTAACCCCGCCAAACCCGTCCGTCTGCCGATCTTTTTGGTCCGATAAACCCCGTTCCTTCCTATATTGATCGATTATTTCATTCGCGTCAAGATTCAAGACCTTGGCGCATCTTTTCAAGAAACCGACGACAAAAACGCCTGACGGCAATTTGTCGTATTGGCCGCTTTCCAGCCGCGTCAAATATTTTTTTTGAATTTTAGTCAAAATCGCCAGATTCTCAAGAGCCAAACCCATTGACTCTCTGGCTTGTTTCAGTCGCTCGGCTAATTTTTTGTCCGACTCAATATTCACCATATTCTTCTTTTGAAACCAATATCTCGCGCGGCTTGGCGCCGTCACCCGGACCTATGACTCCTTCTTCTTCAAGCATGTCCAGCAGCCGTGCCGCCCTGGCGTAACCGATTCTTAAGCGCCTTTGAAGCAATGAAGCCGAGGCCTTGCCCGCTTCAACGACCAGTTTCCTTGCCTGCGAATAAAGTTCATCGTCTCCTCCCTGGCCGGAATCGTCGTCAAAATTCAATTCTTTCGGAAAATCCTTTTGTTCCAAAGCGCTGCTCAAGCCGCCGGTTTCGCTTTGGACCTCGCCGCTTTCTCCGAATATCCCGCTCGCGTTTTTCATGTATTCAACGACCTTTTTAATTTCCTGCTCGGTTAAAAAACTTCCCTGAATGCGCCGGGGTTTGAGCGAATCGGCGGACAGGAAAAGCATATCGCCGCTGCCGAGCAATTTTTCCGCTCCGGCCATGTCAAGAATCGTCCGTGAATCAATTTGGCTGGCGACTTGAAAAGCAATACGACTTGTGATGTTCGCTTTGATCAAACCGGTAATGACTTCAACCGACGGCCGCTGGGTTGAAACAATCAAATGAATGCCCACGGCCCGGGCCATTTGGGCCAGCCGGACGATTGAACCTTCCACCTCTCTCGGAAAAGCGGCCATTAAATCCGCCAATTCGTCAATCATAATGACGATATACGGCAGATGTCCGTCTTGGGGATTTTTTCCGTTGATTTTGGAATTGTATGAACCGATGTCTCTGGCTCCGACCTGTTCCAATTTCTCGTATCTCCTTTCCATTTCTCCGACCGCCCAGCGCAAAGCGTTGATTGCTTTGCGGCCGTCGGTAATCACCGGACTCAAAAGATGAGGAATTCCGTTGTAAACCGAAAGTTCCACTCTTTTGGGATCAATAAAAATAAATTTCAAAACTTTGGGGGAATTGCGGTAAAGAAAACTGATGATGATGTCGTGGATGCAGACCGATTTTCCGGAACCAGTGCTGCCGGCGATCAAAAGATGAGGCATTCGGCCCAAATCGGCGTACACCGGACTGCCGGTGACATCCCTGCCGAGCGCGAAAGTCAGAGACGAAGGCGCTTCGTTAAACGCTTCAATTTCCAACAAATTTTTCAGACGGACGAGCGAGGCGATCTTATTCGGAATTTCAATGCCGACCAGGGATCTCCCAGGAATCGGCGCTTCTATTCTGATGGGATGCGCCGCCAAAGCCAGAGCCAGATCGTTTTGAAGGGCCATAATGCGGGATAATTTAATGCCCTGAGCCGGCTTTAAGGTGTATTGGGTGACGGTCGGGCCGACGTTGACCTCGCCCATTTCAACGTCAATTCCGAAATTTTCAAGCGTCCGCTTGATTATGTTGGCGTTGGCTCTGATGTCTCCGCTTGAAGGAACTCCTCTTTCCTCGTCCAAAAATTTTAAAGACGGCGGCGAATAATCGTCTTCCATGGGCGAGGCCGCGCTTTCGACTGTTTCAAATTCTTCATCTTCGTCCGTCAATTCGCGCTCAACTCCTTTTTCTTCTTGTTCCGAGCCGATTTTCTTTATCTCAAAAACCGGCGGGTTCGAAAAAAAACTGGTTACAAAATTGCCTCGCCCCGTTTCATTTTGAATTTGAGGCGGCATGGGCTCGGATTCGCGCGCTTCAATAATCTTGTCGCTGCCCGAAGGCGAAAAAACCGGCGGCGCGGACGCGGCTTCCGATTCCGCCGCTTCCTCCTGGATTATTTTCTCCTCACCAACCGTTTCGCGTTTTTGCCAAAAATCGCGAGGCGAAACATTCGCGGCGATTAAAACGGAAATTAAAAAGCCGGCGGCGAAAATCACCAGCGCGGCCCAAAATCCGAAGAAATACAAAAAAGGATAAGAAAAAAGAAATCCCAACCACCCGCCCTGAAAATTTTGGCCGAAAAGCTCAAAAAGCCCCAAAAGAGTCAAAAGAAAAAGACCGGCGCCGAAAAGAGTATGAAAAAAAACGCTCCGTTCTTTTTTTTCTGGCTCCTCAACCGGACTTTTGCCGAATAAAAAAATGATTCCGATTGCCGCGAACACGGCCGGCAAAACATAGTATCCCCATCCGAAAATCAAAGTCGTTAAATTATAAAAAATTTCTCCGCCCCTGCCGGTGAGATTGAAAAAACTTAGCGCGACAAGTGCCGCGCCGGCGAGAAAAATAACGCCCCAGACCGCTCTTTTGGTGTCATGCGAAAGATTAAACCGGCTTCGCGCTTCGCCCCGTCTCGGCGGGACCTCGCTCTGTTCGCTTTTGTTTTTATTGCTTCTGAACGCCATGTTCTTTCTTCCTTTATACCACAAAATCAAAAACAATAAAAGCCCCGTTTATTGAGGGGCTTTTCATTTTTTTTGTCTATACTTTTTGGGAATAAAGCTTAAAAGCGCTTTCCGCTGATTCTCGGAAAATCTGTCCCAAATTTTTTCAATTTGATAAATATTTCTGTGGCTGACGAATTTATCGTCTTCACTGCTGTTAAAAAGAATATGAGCAAGTTCATGGACAAGGGTCTTGGCAAGGTCGTCGCTAGTGGGATGTTTTCTCCGCGAGGGATTCAGATAGATGATATTATTGCCGAAATCTGTCATGCCGCACAGGACTTCGGACCGCTGTTCTCCTTCATGTCGCAATCGCAAATTCGGTTTCATCTGAATTTGCCATTCCTCGCTCCTGAGTATTTGAATGCATCTCCGAAAAAACCAATTTACAAGCCAATCGCCGCTGCTTAACTTCCTGTCTCTTTTCTCCCGCGGCACTTTTTCATCACCCCCTTTTAATCGCCGAAGACAAATTTGCGCCTTTCAAATTTTTAAATAACCAATATCAGAATAATATTAAAATAAACAAAAAGCAAGCCCCGATAGAAGCCGCGGCTTCTATCGGGGCAAGCAGACCGTCCGAAAACTGTCATTCTGAGCGATAGCGAAGAATCTCTACCCGTAAAGATGGCTTAAACAAGAGATTCTTCACTTTGTTCAGAATGACAAAAGCCGTTTTTTGTGAGTTTTCGGACGGTCTGAAACCCGTCGCGTTGCTATTTTTTTGGAGCGACTTCTTTGATTTCCGGCAATTTGACGTTGACCGGGATGGATTTGTTCAAGAGACAGCTGAAGCCGTCGCTGTCGGTAACCTTCAACGAAACCGATTTGTTTGATTTTTCCGCGACTTCATTGAAAGTGATTTTCGGATTTTGAACTGTCTCGCATCCGGTCGCCGGGGTCTTGCAAATCGCGTCCTGGAATGTCCAGAGCCAATCCGAGATTGACGTTCCGCCGTAAACAATTGATTTGTCTTTGAATTCCACCGTTTCAAAAGCCGAAGGAGTTTTGGGTGTCCATTCAAAATCAACTTTTGGATATTGATGAGCGGCTGTGCCGAACGACGGGCCGTTAACCCAGGAAGATTCGCTGTTTTCGGTGTCCCAGATCTTGGCTCGCCAATAATAAGTCATGCCGTAATTTAACTTTCCCGAAGGGACGGTGTAGGTGCGGCCGCTTGACGCGACTTTCCCGGTATCAACTTCGGCCGGGAACGGAAAAACGGGATCGCTGTCAACCTGAACCTGATAAGCGCTCTGGGTGGGAACGACAACCGTTACGCCGTAATTTGTTCCGTTGAAGCGAATCCAGCCGATGTTTTCCGAACCCCAGACATACCCTTCCAGATTGTTACCGTTTTTGTAGATGCCATAGGTTGAGCCGTTTGTGGCGGTGCCGGAAAGTTTTATCCAGCCGCGGTCGCCGCCGAAACTTTTGTAACGAAGCACTCTTGCCCAACCGGTTACCTGATTGTTTGACAAGTTCAATTTCGCGCGGCAATTACCCGAGCAGGGCGCGCCGGAAATACTCTCGTCGCTCGAGTCAATCTTGCCGTCAGCGTTGTAGTCGCCGAAGGCAATCCAGCCGATTCTTGACGACCAGGCGTAACCGGAAAAATTTCCGTTAGCGGAATCAATTTTAACGCTGTAAGCGGACATGCCGGTTCCGGCCACCGGACAGCCTGAGCCGCCGTTTGATTGGCCGTCATTGTCCGTATCGCAATTTGACGAGTTGAAGCTTATCCAGCGAATGTTTGAAGACCATGCCCATCCTTTTGAAAACCACATGGCGGAGGAAAGATCCCAGGAAAGCGTCGGCTGCAAAGCGGCGACGCAAGAGTCGCCGGGAGTAACGGTTAGATTGGTTGGAACAACGCTTACGCCTGGCGCGGCCACCGCCACGGTCGTAAAATTTAAAATCGTTCCTTTTGAAGTGCCGGCGCTGTTTGAAGCCGCGGCTCTGAAGTAATAGGTTGCGCCGGAGGAAAGACCGGAAATTGACGCGCTGTAACTAACGGCCGATGTTCCGCTACCGAGATTTTGAGTCGGCGAGGTGGTGTTAAAAGTTGAAAGCGAAGCGGAAGTCCCCCATTCAAACCAGGCGCTTGTTGCCAAGCCGTTCGGATTCGTCGAACCGTTTAAAGCGGCGCCGTTGGCCGTAACCGAACTTACGGGGCTTGTTGATGTGGTTGGGGAGTTCGCGTTGAAATTAGCGGTTGCCGATTGAGCGGAATTCATCGTTACGGCGCAGGTGCCGGTCCCGGAACAAGCGCCGGACCAGCCGGTGAAGGTTGAGCCGGCGGATGCCGAAGCGGTGAGAGTGACCGATGTGCCGTCAATATAGTTTTCGGAACAATCAGCGCCGCAATTTATACCCGCCGGAGACGAAGTTACGGTGCCGGAACCGGCGCCGGATTTGGAAACGGTAAGGGTTTTTGTGTTAAAAGTTTGGCCGAAAGCCGCGTTCACCGATTTATCCGCGTCCATATTAACGGTACAGGTTGTCCCGCTCCCCGTACAAGCACCCGTCCAGTTTAAAAATACGGCGCCGTTGGTATTAGAAGCGGTTAATGTCACCGAAGTTCCATAATTGTAGACCTCGGAACAATCAGCGCCGCAATTTATGCCCGAGGGAGAGGAGGTCACGGTGCCGTTGGCGGCGCCCGCGGAAGATTTGGTGACCGTAAGAGTTCTTTTAGCTATTGTCAAAGTATAAGTTGTTTTATAGATCTGCTTTATACTAAGATACTTATCTGTTGCCTCAATTGTAATAGGATAAACTCCCTGTGTTGCTCCTCCGCCGGCAGTAAAGGTTAAAGTTGAATTGCAAGTAGGCGTGCACGAAGATAAAGAAAAAGCAGCGGTGACTCCTGACGGCAAACCGGAAATACTAAAATCAACAGGACCAACATTTGGCCCGCCGCTTACATGAGTGACGGTTACAGTCGTTGAAACAGCAGTTTCTTTTCCTAAAACTATTTGTCCTGAAGCGGGATTAACTCCTGTTGAAACATCGCGTGTAGTGTAAGAAACAATTGAACCAAAACTCTTTCCTCCCGAATTTTCAGCAATAGCGCAGTAGTAATAGGTAGTGTTGCGAGAATGAGAAAGACCTACGCCCGCGGTATCAAAAGAAACTGAACTTGTCCCGCTGCCGAGAGATTTTTGAGTGTTATAAGTTTCAGGATATCTATATCCAAAAGTATCACTACAAGAACCGGGATTGGTGGAACTGTACCGAAACCAAGCTTTTGTGGCGAAGCCATTGGGATTAGCCGTACCATTAAGTTGCGCGTAGTAGGAAGAAACATTGCTAGCCGGAGAAGTGGTAACTGTAGGTAGCTTGGGAGTAGTAAAAGTCCAAATTGTTTCACTAGATCCTATTAGTTTACCATAAAGCTCTGAGTTATGGCTAATACCAACGGCGCGCGCTTCATAGGTTGTACCCGGGGTAAGACCAGACAGAGAGTAATAAAACGGGTGATAATAGTTAAAGCCAGTTCCCGTTATAGTGGCAGGATCAGCGGTAACTCGCTGAGAGCAGCCGGTTTTAGTGCCAATACAACCTTGACGGCCCCAATCAAAATATACAGAGACGATCTCACCACTATTGGCAGCTACTTGACCGCCTAATTTAGCTGAAGTGGGAGTAATTTCAACGGTGCCTATCGGATAGCCCACACTATGGCTGGCTTCGGCGCTATTTACTAGAGCTAAAGAAAACAAAAAAAAGAACAGAATTACTGCTAAAATGATTCCATATCTATTTTTAGAAAACCGGTTCATATTTTATTTAGCTATTATTTTACGTCTTTCAATTCATGTTGCTTGAATTGCTAAGGCAAGACCAACAATGACACTTTTACGGCGTTGAATTCCTGCTTTGTTTTGATGTTTTCCGCGGCTTCAGCCGTGACGGTATCCCCGACTTTAAGGTCGGATAGCGGAATTTTCTTTTCTTCAGGCCCGACCGGCGCGCCTTCGGGCCCTATTATCGGAGAGGGCGGCATAGTCAAGTCAACTTTGACTATCGGTGCGTCCTTGCCGACGGTAATTTTTCTGATTTCCTTTTTCGGCTCCTTGCCGGGCAAAATCCTTTCGGTCAAAGAAGAAATTTCAAGTTCAATCACATCGCCTTGAATTGATTTTATCTCGCCCGAAACCGAGCGGATGTCCTCCGGCAGTGGCGGATAAAACACCTCCAGCGCCCTGTTGAGCTCGGAGACCTCTTGGGCGCTTTCTTGCTTGCCCGTCTCTACCCCGGCCTGCTTGCCGGATTCATACCCCGATTTTTGGCCATACCAAAAACCCGCGCCAAAACCAACGGCACAACCGACAGTAATCGCGATAACCGCGATAAGGACGTATTTCAAATAATTTTTCATATTGTGTCTTAAAACTTATAACTTAAAACTGACATGAGGTGTCATCCTGAACGCAGTGAAGGATCTCAAGAGATTCTTCCCCCGCCTTGGCGGGGTCAGAATGACAGCTCGCTTTTATTATATCACTTTTTAATCAATTTCGGTACTATCTGCTCGTAATCCTCCAGATTGAAACGGACAACCTGGCTCTGAACCGCGATTTCGTCAACTTCAAAACTCTTTACGATCGCGCCGGCGATGAAAGCAATCGCCTTATAAAAAGTAAAAAATATCAGCGATATCACAATCAAAGACACTATCAGATAAACCTGTTCGCGAAGTTTAATCTGCTTTAATTTCGTTAAAATGTTTAAATTTTGCACTATCATTTTAATTTTTATTAATTACGGGGCCGTATATATTTTCCCCGAATAATTGATTCTTGAAGGATTGTAAAGCCCCTGAAGTCCAACCAGAGCAATCTCGGAAAATTTGACGAAATGAGGCAATTTTTCCGCCTCTTTCAAATAGTTCAAAAAATTGGGCAATGTTCCGTCAATCGTCGCCCGGAAAACCATTCCGGCCGGCTCGCCGCCTTCAGCCGGAGTTATCTGCTGGCCGATGGCCAACTGGGCGGCCAAACCGTTCTTCTCCGCCAGTTTGTCCAATTTATTGAAATAAACGAACAAATCGTCGGCTTTAGGCAGGGCGCTTTCCAAAACCGGGAGATTGGGCTCTATGATTTTATAATCGGCCTGAAGGCGCGTCAATGATTCGGCTTTTTGATCCCAAACCGCGATAAGGGTTCTTTTTGTCCTTACGGCCTCGCTATTGACGGCGATCTGTCTTGATGTATAAAAAACCACTCCGCCGGTCAAAATCAAAACCAGCGTTAATCGCAAAACGACGGATAAAAGATATTCTTTAAAAATATTCATATTTTCTGGCGAATTTATTTATCTTGCTTTCCATTTGAATGAAATCGTGAATAGGATATTCTGCGTTTGAACCAAACTTCCCAGCGGCAAATTCACGTCGGAGAAATCGGGAGAGTTTTCAAGCTTATTTTTGAAAAGCAGGGCCGCGTCGCGGCTTGACGCGACGCCGGTAATGCTTATGGGCTGGTCCAAAGAGCTTAAACCTAACTGCGTCAGATTGATACCCGGAGGTGCCAAAGCCAAGATTTTTTCAATGACCGGAGAAACGAAATTGGCGTTTTCGGCGGCCGGAACCATTATTTTCAGTTTTTCGTTGATTTCCGCCGCTTTCTGTTCCAAATCGCCCAAAGTAACGGGTCCGGAAATAATTCCTCTTGTTTCAAGCTGCCGATCCACTCCCGTCAAAATAGAGTTAAGAAAAAAATGCGAGCCGACGAAAAGAATCATGATCGCGATGGACAGCGCGGCGATTATGTCGCTCCATAAAGTAAAGTAAGAAACAAACTTTCTCTTCGCGTAAGCCGCTTCGGTTCCCACGGGCATTAAACTGTTTATCGCGTCCTCAACTCTCGGAATCAATCCTCTTAGAGCCGTGCCGACCGCTATCAACCATGAATCGTCAAACAAAGGAAAATTTTTGGCCCTATGAATCTTTAATTTAAACGGCTGATGCTCAAGGCCGGTTTTGGTTTGCAATTGATCAAGAATTCCCGCTTTCACGGCTTCCGGAGCGAGCAATGTAAATTTTTTAAGAACGGTTTCCTTGTGTTCCGACTGAAAAAAATTCACGGTTAAATTTATCTCTTTCGCCAAAACATCCAAAATGCGTTCCCGGGTTAATTCGGCTTCTTTTTCCTTCGCGAGATGAGCCGACCAAGCAACAAAGCGATTAAATCTTACGAAATTTTTCTGCGTGATAACCAAATTAATTCCCTCTTCGTTCAAATACGCGATTAATCCCGCCTCGTCTTCAAAATTTTCAACCAGCCGAGCCAAACTTTGCGACGGCGATTCAAAAGCCAAAGCCATAAAACCCGCTTTATTCAGCGCGTCAATGTAAGCGTCCGCTCTCTCTTTTCTGACCGCTTCCAGCAGGACTTCCCTGCTTATGACGGAATCAATCTGAAACTCGCCCTGTTCCTGCCAATCAAGATAAGTATCTGATGGAGCAACCGGCAAGACCGTGCTGATGTTCAAATTCATCGCGTCTTTTATTTGCTCCGGGTTTAAATTCGGAAATTGAAAAACTTTTGAATAAATGCCTTCCGGTGGCAGGGAAACGATCACGTAAGGCGTTTTATCCAAATATCCGCCCGCTTTTTCTTTTATTTTTTTCAAGGCCGAAATTAAGCCCTCTTTATCTTTGACTTCGCCGTTTTCAAGAATTGACGGCGCCAAGCGAACGCCGGCTTGAACAATTAAGGATATTGTTGAATCCGTTTTATGAAAAAGCAAAAGCCGCAGGGACGAATCCGATATCGCCAGCCCCGCGATTTTTTCTCCCGGATAAAATAGGTTAACTATATTCATAATATTACTCGATTTCTTCCCAACTCTGGTGGGTCACTTTTCCGTAAGTGTCCACGTTTACGACATTGCTGATTTTTCTTTTTATGTTTCCGACCGAACCAATGACGATTACGGTCTTTGGGTCGGTCCCTGTTACGGTAATTTCGGCCTTTTTATTGTCGTCAAAAGTCAGGGTGCAAACGCCGGCCGAACAGGTTAAATCATCCGCGCTCGTGTAATTTTTGTTCCGCGTGATTTTCATTAAAGCGTCTTTAAGCCCGGCTTCGGTCAGATAAAAACTCTCAAGCGATTTTCTCTGCGCGAAAGAAATTGTGCTCTCAATCACGCTGGTGGTCGTTAATATCAAGCCGACAGCCAGAAGAATGAGGGTGATGATGAGGATGGAAGGAAGCGCGGCTATGCCCTTTTGAGAACATATAACATTTGACATATGACATTTGTTAATTCCTCAGAACGGCCGTTGTCGTGGCCGAAGACGAATAAATATAATCAGGCCGTTCTTTCGCGTCGTAATCAACCGTCACGCTTAGTTGAACGCTCTTCTTCGCCGGAGAGGGGTTGTTAATTGAGGCAAAAGAAAGTTTGCCGATGATAACTTTGTCGCTTGTCAAAGCCGTTGCAGGCGAAGCCCCTTCCTGAATGGTTAACGCGTTTTCGGTGACGGTGAAGATCGTGGGATTTTTCGCGGAATCGGTCATTGCCAGCGAAAGAGTGTTTCCCGAAGCGGAATTCACGCCGGAAGCCGAGTGAATTACCTGTGACAGGCGTTCCATTGTTCTTGACAAATTCTGCCTCACCTCTCCCCTTGCTTCCGTCTGCGCCCTCACCTTCGCTAAAGTTATGAAGAAATCGGTCAAGACAAGCGAAATAACGGCGAAGATGGCAATGTAGATTATCAATTCAATGAGAGTAAATCCTTTTTGATTCATATTTACGGAGACCAGTTGATAATCACGTCATCCACTCTCGGGCTTGCCAGACCGCTATTGCTCGGCTTTAAGATAATTCTATACCTGAAATAACGCATATTGTTGTGATAAGCCGGGCTGATTCGGATCGGAATATCAGGATCGCTCGGTTCGTAGTAGCTCGTCGGCAAGCCGTCAGGCCCCGCAAAATTCCACGGCCCGCTTGGACTGTTTGAAGTCGCGAACTGGAACTGGACGCGCGAGGTCGCGGGCAGTTGCCCTTTCCACATTATCGCGTTGTACCCGGCGCCTTCGGGAACCTGCGTATCATAAGTTGAAGAATCAAGCTGACCGGAGGTCAAAAATTTCGGCAAAAAAGTGTAAGTGAGCCGGATTTTTGCGGAAAGCAAGGACGCAGCGGCTCCGTCAAGCTTCAAATTAAGCGTAAAAGACCAATTACCTCCCTCGTTAATAACCGAAGCCAGATAAGAAGTGGCGTCATATCGTATCTTGAAAGGATCTGTTCTTTGCACGGAATCAAGAACGAACGTTTTTGCTCTTGCTTGAGCAAAAGTCGGATCGTCTATTGAGACCTGAAGGGTGGGATTGGGAGTTACTTGATTTGTCGCAACACCGCGTATCTCAACTTCCGCGCTTTTGATGAGCGGCTGGATTTCTCCGATAAACACGGTGAAAGGCATGTCTATCTGATCCCCGGGATTACGCAAAACCGTCTCCTGTCCGACAAAATACTGGATTTGCTTCATCGCGGCGGCGTGCGCCGAGAACGCGGCAAGAAATAAGAACGACAGTGATAGAAGGAAAAGTTTCAACTTCATAATTCTACGGACTATAATAATACGTTACCACCACTTTCGCGTTCAAGAGCGAGATGTTTGAAGTGCCGGTTAAATTCATGTAGAGGGTGTTGATGGGCGAGGGATTGTTTTCATTGGCAACAAGGAGCGTGGTGTTTGGAGTTGGAATGTTATATATCATGTTAAACGCCGTCACGTTATTTGCCGACAGATTGCCGGTAACGGAAGCCGCGCCGTTAACTTTCACGTCAATACCCGCGCCCGCGGACGACACGCCGCTCACTTCAACAAACGCGCTTTGAATGTTCGGACTTGAGTCGGAAATATAAATCTGAAATGTCGTGCCCGGGTCGGTGTAGGGCGCGGTTATTATGGTTGCTTGCTGTTTCGCGAAAAACTCAAGCGTTTTCATTGCCTTAACAAGCGGCGCGCTGGTTAAGAAAGAATTGCAACTCGGAGCAGTCGGAGAAATCGTCTCGTTGCCGGCCAAGTCCTTTGAACGGACGCGATAATAGTAGGTTGTGTTTGAGGAAAGTCCAAGGAGCGTTATGGAATGAGAAGTCCCCGAACCCGCGCCGCTGGACGGTTCAAAATACGCGCCCGGGTCGCAGGTTGAAATTCCGTATTCAACCTGCTGGGTCGCGCTCTCGTTAGTCGTCCATTCTATTGTCGCCGAGTTGCCCGCGATATTGGTCGCGTTGACCGCGGAAATTATGGGCGCGGTGGTGTCAATATAAAAGTCGGTGTCTCCGGGATCCGCGTTGCCGCCGAACGAAACCCAGTTGCTCACGTCATTGGTGGTTTGATTTTTGACTCGTGCCCGCCAATGATAGGAAGTGCCGTTGGTCAAGCCGGTTACTTGCGCAAAGCCGAGAACCGGCGTTCCGCTATAGACAACGCCCGCGCCGTCCACAATTCCAGTTCCGTCAAACGCGACGCCAACCGCCTTTACCTCAACCTGCGGAATAAGCGTAGTGTTAATAACCGCGCTCATGGTCATTCTGAACCACACGTTTGTCTGGTTGATTCCTCCGCCAACGGCAATGTTTGTCGTCGGCGGCTGAGCCGTGTCGGTGTTTGTTTTGAATTGATAGGGATTCGTCGGGTCATTGGGAATCGGCGTCAAAATCACAAAAGGAAACGCGTTGCTGACATCGCCGCCGCTCGTTACCGTTACGGTAATATTTCCCACAGGAGTGCCGGCCGGAACCTTTACGTTGATCGTACTTCCCCCCGCGGTTTCGCTCCAGCCGGTTACGTCTGCGTCAGCAACCTGAACAGTTGCGAATTTCACATTGTTGCTTACGGTACTCCGGTTCCCCGCGGTCGGACAAACGCCGGTTAATTGGCAAAGATGATTTCCCGAAATCGTAACCGAATCGCCGGCAACGCCGCTTGAAGGAATTATGTCGGTGATTCTTGGAAGAATGCGTAAACTATTATACGTATCGGTGCGATTATCGGAAGGATTGGTCCTTGTTACCACGACAGAACCCTGATAAAGATTGTCCGCAATGGCTACCGGAACCTGAACTTGAATTGAAGTATCGCCATAACTCACTGTCGTCGTCACGGGCTGGCCTAAAATAGTCACCGTGCCGCCCGCACCAAATCTTGTTCCGTTTATGGTAATTATGCCGTCGGTGTCAGCCGCGTTATACTCCCTGGCGGCGTCTGCCCCAAGAGGTGTAGTTAAACTAACAATATTCGGATACACGTAAAAATCCAAAGGCGTGGTATCGTCTATGCCCGCGGAAGTAACCACCAACGCGCCGACCCCGCCGTACACGTTAATGTCCGCCGGAACGGTAAAGGTAATGGTGCCCTGCTGCCAGTTTGAAACATTGGCGCAGGGAATAATGTATGTTCCGATTGAGACCTTATAGTCAAGACCGTTGCAGGGGCCATTTTTAAATTGATTTCCGGTAACCGTGATTTGCTGGAGAGGCGAAGCAATGCGCGCGCCCAAATTATTCAGTGCCGCCTCGGTGTCATTGGTGTAAAAAGTCGCGTCCGGATTTACGGTAGAGGTAAAATCGCTTGTCAGAATCGCCTCTTCGCCGCTTGACTCATCAACCACGAACTGAAAACCGGCCGCGGAGTTGTTGGCTTTTGCGGTAATTTGCCATACATATTCCGCATAAAACCACTGGTTGTTGAGCTTGGGGCCGCCGGGATTAGAGGTAAAAACATCGGTTTTAATCTCTCCCGATGTCGCGGTGAACGCAATGGTGTTCGGGCTTGAAAACCAAGAGGTAATGGCGGTCGGCGAAGTCATGTCCGCGTTCGTGGCCTTCCAAAGCCGCACCCAAATTTTTCCGGAATGGTCGTACGCGGCGCGGTTTTTTAATTTTACCTTAAATGTCCAGTTTCCGTTCGCGTAATCGCCCTTAAAAAGGGTGGGGCTACGGAAACCGGCGGTCGTTATGTTTGTCGGCAGAGCGGTGCCAAACGGGGTGCTGTTGATCTGGCCCGGCGTTATAAGGAAGTATCGGTTATTTGCCGTGTTTCCGGTGTTGATGTCCGTGGTGGTGTCGGTTGAAGGCGTGGCGTTTGTTTCGTCAAAAACAAACGACTGAAGAGGCGGAATGCTGAACGCCAAGTCATTGGTCAGCAGCAATGTCTGAACCGCGCCCCGGGCTTTTTGGACGCCGGAAAAATAAAATACAAGACCGCCAATTACAATAAAAATCGCCAGTGTTATAACTAAAGGAAATTTGTGTTTTTTTATTATTTTTGTCATGGCGCTTATCTTATCTCAAAACCCGTCACTCCCTTCTCCGTCCTGACAGCCCAGAACCATTTTTGAAACGCACGGTCGTAATATAAATTCAATTCCTTGATTGTCTCGTTTGTAAAATTCGGCGCCGCCAAAAATTGAGCGGCAATTTCAGGGCTATCCCGCCAGTCGGAAGGCAAACCCGAACCCCAAACCCCGCTTTCCGCGACCTCGGTATTCTCAATTTTTTTATTTTTTACCGTTAACAGATAATTATATTTCGTCGGACTGCCCACGGGGCCGCCTTGCGCCTCCGTGTAACTTTTTGAATAAAATTCCGCTTGCCACGCTTCGCTCTTTCCTTCCTTCACCTCGCCGATTGTTTTCAAAGAAACCGGCTGAACGTCCGCCTGCCATTTTTTCGCTTCCGCGGACGCCAAATCATACGCCTGCTTTGCCGTCATTAATTCTTTCGCTGGCGTTTTTTCTATCACATACTCCCTTTCTCCGCGCGTGACGAAGTATAACGCTCCGACGAGCACCAGCACGCCAATGATGGCAAAAATAATAAGATTTTTCTTTGAAAATTGAAACATTAAAAATTGCTTGGAAATTAAAAATTGGAAATTGGAAATTTCTGACTACTGTTCCCTTCTTAATGTAATGCTCCATGGCGGGGTGCCGTAACTCAGATTCGCGTCGTCGGTAAAAAAATCATAGCCGAAGTTCGTAACCGGGCCCGCCACGCCGATGGCGCCGAACCAAGCGCTCTGAATCGCGGTTTCGTTAGGCCAGCGGCTGAAATAATCGTTTAGAGTTATTGAACCTTCGTTCCAAGTTACGATTGCCGTCATTTTTTGGGTTGAAGGGTCTTCGTAAGTTCCGGTGCCGGAGGGGGTAATTTTTTCGGTTATTTCGTCGCGATACGCGTTTTCAAAATACAAATACCGCGTGTAAGTTACACCTCCTATTATAACATTTTCCTGCCCCGCCTGTAACACCCACTTATCAACCGGCGTTGTTTGGCGAACAGGATAATATGTGTTTGTCTGGCTTTTGTTTAACAAATAAATATTGTGCCACTTCTCGCCGCTGACCGCCCGAACGGTTTCCATCATTTCTTCCGCCAGATTTTTGGCAATCGTTTCCCTGCCGCTTATCTGAACCGACCGCAAACTCACGCCGATCATTTGAGCCGCGAGACCCGCGATAACGGCGGTAATGGCGACAACAAGAAGAAGCTCTATTAAAATTTG
>Ga0209319_1000768_pt1 | contig 34645 bp, 34 predicted proteins | sample RifGroE2_FD_184000 | JGI IMG/M metagenome (GOLD analysis project Ga0209319, IMG submission 184000) | Groundwater microbial communities from Rifle, Colorado - Groundwater E2 (SPAdes) (version 2) | ecosystem: Environmental > Aquatic > Deep subsurface > Groundwater | place: Rifle, Colorado, United...
TTTCATCCCTGACTCCCCTCAGTATAGTCTTTTTTTATTTCTTTAGCCTTGGCTTCTATTCGGTATCGCATTCATCCCCAGGCTTAAAAAGCCTTGGGGTTTTCTGCGATTTGAATAAACAAAAACTTTTTAACTTTTTCATAAACATTACTTTACTTTAATGAGCAAAAAGAGTTTTCATCGATTTGGCTATAAGCGTCAAACCAATAATGCCGCAAAAAGCTGCAGGAGCTCCGTACATACCCATCTTCATAAAAGATTCGTACACATTTTGTCCAAAATTACCACTCATATCAACTGAACCTTCTTTAGAAGTATGCTCAGCTACCAGACCTTTTTCTTGTTGATTGTATGGAATTCTCATTTTAAGGCCAAGATGATTAAGCATCACATTTATGCCTATTTTACCGCCATCTTTATACTGACAGAAAGCTTCATGTCCCGCGAAACAAGAAACCAGGCCAAGTCCCGCACCAGTCCATGCTTGCAAAACAGGTGATTTAATCGACTCGAGTAAAAAGGCTAAGCCTACAGCACCACAAACTACCGAGCATCCACCATAAAATACACCTCTACTTCCAAAACCATATTGATGAGATTTTTTGGCCATAGAACCAAAAATAACGGTAGGTAAACAGAGTCCCAAACCAACACCTCGTTGGACAAGGATTGACATAGCATGAGCAGAAATAGGTGTTAAGGCTAATAAAAAGCAGCATATCAAAACGATTATTTTATTTGTTTTATTTTTTTTCATATTACTTTCTCATGATATTTTTAAAAAAAATTTCGATTTAAAGATGCTTGAGTGCGCTGAGCGTAAATACCAAACCCACAATACCACACACCAACGTCGTACCCGCACAAACCATATTTTTTTGGGTAGCTTCTTTTACCGACTCGCCATTAGTTTTCGTAGCATTCATAAGCCTTTTGAAAGTTTCTATTGGACTTGCAAAAGCATCACCAGCAATGTTTTGAGGCTTAAGCCTAAACCATCCCGCAATGCGATTCTTCCAATCCTCATGTATACTTGACTTGTACAATTCATCCGCATACACAAGACGAGCTTCTGGCCATGTGCTTTTAAATTCATTTGCTGCAAAAAATGCACCGATCAAGCACGGTACACCGATAGTCAATTTAACCATCGATTTTACAGCGCCTGCGTGCACTGATGAGCAACTTATACTACAAACGATCAGGGCAAGCATAAGACATGCTCGCACTTTCATTGACTTCATATTGATCAACATAAAATCTCCAAACAGTTTAAAAAAAATTTCACGCTACACCCCTTAAACTTCTTCTTATTTTAATGCTTATTTGTTTGCATAACAAAACGTGCAGCCGTCGTGGTTGCAATATGAATATCATTACAGTCACGCACGAAACCACCCATTTTAAAAAATCCGTCAAAGGTTTTTCGTAAAAATTCATAACAACCTGAGCGAATAAACCATCGCGAACGATCTTTGTCATCGGGCATGGTGACCTTATCACCAATACTGTACGCAAGAGCAACAACACCACAGGCAACAAGAGCCGTAACGGTCTTTTTGTGCCCTTTTAAAACATTCATGACCGGTGAAAAAATGTCATGCGAGTCTGCAAAGTAAGCCAAACCAACCACACCCACAACAGACGCAGAAACTGCTATCTGTTTTGAGGTAGGTCGCCATGCATACGTGGCTGATCCACAGCATACAGCGACAATGGCACAGGTTATAATTAATAGATTTGCACGACTCTTACACACGGTCTTATTTCATCCTTCAAAAAAATAGGAGGAGCTCAACGCTCCCCCTGCGTTCTATTTCAATACAAAAATCTACAAGCAATATTAGGCAACAAAAGCCATCAATTTGCCAGTTAATGCGAGAAGTCCTACCGCATCAGAAACATTTTTACCATTTGGCCCCATTTTGCCAAAACCGGAAATAATGCGCTGGAAGAAGTTTAAATTTTGCTGTGCATCGTTTTGTTGTGCGTTTTTAACCGTTTTTTGTTTATCGCCCCATGCATATGCTGCAGCAACAAAGCCACATGCCACCAATGTACATGCAGTCAATTTGTGATTTTTCAATACACGCGCTACAGGAGCTAAAAAGTTACTCGTATCGGCAACATGTGATAACACGAGTGCGCCTGCCATGGTACCGCCAACAGCAACAGGAACTATCGCTTTTTTCAACTCAATTGCTTGAACTGACATGCCGCATACAAGGGCAAGAACCAAAACACCTGACATTATTTTTTTGTTCATAAAAAGATCCTTAAAATAGATACAGAATGATTAAATCTTGTACAGCTCCACCCGCCAATTCACGCACATTCGAGAATATATGGCAAAAGCCATCTAGGCCCGCTCAATCATGTCTTTTGTTTATGTGATTAAATCACACTATTCATAACCATGAATGTGCAAAGTTTAATGAACTTCGCTATAAATTTTGCATACTGTTCCACAGACAGTCGCCTTGTGTGCGCATGTCGAAATGGCGTCCGCCATACATTACTGACTTTTATTGTAACAATTGCATATAAAAATAAAAGTTTTTGTTATATTTTCTTATTATTATTTTCAATTTGAATTTTATAATATATTTTTAATATTACAAAAACACTAACAACACCGCATATACCCGCCAGAGCAACCCATTGCATAAACGTTAATGCATGTCCGGCGACTGATGCATCTGCGCGCCAAAAATCGAGTACAAAGCGCTCAGTAAACGCACATAAAAAGTACAAAAGAGTGAGCGTACCCGGGGCGATTTTATGTGATGGTCGCCCTATCCACTGTAATAAAGCCCAAATTATCAGCAGCATAGCGGCACTGTAAAGCTGCGTAGGATGCACGGGCGTATGCATCGGCATCGCCAAAGAATCTGGATGGGTATAGGTTACCGCCCATGGGAGGCTGGTCGGACAGCCGTTGCAACAACCCGCAATAAAACAACCAATACGGGTAAAGGCCTGTACAAGCGGAGTCCATTGTGCGCAGATATCGGTTATACGTAACGTTTTAAGATGATGCATACGTGCGAAAAACATAAAAAATACCGCAATTGCAGCAATTGCACCGAGCACTGAAAAGCCTCCAAAGATTGAAGTATTTTCGTTGATGCCCTGCCCCGTCATGAACAGTTCAAAAATTTGCAAAGCTTTCGCACCAATAAAGCCGGCTATAAGCGTGTACAAAACAAACCGCGAAAAGAGTTTATCCGGCATAAGATTTTGAGCTAAAAATTCAGCACGAACGCGCCAGAGCGCAAAGCCTGCGCCGATGGCGATCATAAGACCATACCAATGCACGGCAAAAGGACCGTAGATATGAAATAAAAGCGGGTTCATACCACTCTTTCATTAAACAAGACTAAATTCTATTCTTTAAGTATAATCAATAGTTATAGACAAACCAAAAAATATAGAATAAAAAGCATCAATAAATTCAATCAGAGAACAAAGAAAAGGTTACACACGTGTATTTATCAGTTTACATCGCTCGTAGTGGGTTATGTGCCCGCCGCAAAGCCATAGCAATTATCAAAGCCGGCTTTGTCAAAGTTAACGGCAAAACAGAAAAGAACCCTGCCCGCCAGGTTGAGGAAACCGCCGAGGTCATATTTCGCGGCAGACGCGTCACGCCACGCGAGCATCAGTACGTTGTGCTCAACAAACCAAGCGGATACTTCTCGAGTTGCTCGGATGAGTGTGGTCGTAAAACGGTAGTAGAACTCATCGGCTCACGCGAACGCTTGTTCCCTATGGGACGGCTCGACGCAACGACCGAAGGAGTCATTTTACTCACGACTGATGGCGCACTTGCCCAAAAACTTTTGCACCCTAAGCATGATATTACCAAAGAGTACCACGTTGAGCTCGATAAACCGCTGCATGAAAAAGATTTTGAGATCATACGTAGTGGCGTTGACCTACCTGATGGCAAAATTAAGCCAGACGAAATTCGTATGCTCGGCAAAAAAGGTACGAACGTATCAGTTAAACTCTCAAGCGGGAAAAACCGCATTATTCGACGCATGTTCGGTGCACTCGGCTATCATGTACACGGGCTTGAGCGTGTAAAATTTGCAGGCATAACAAATCGCGGGCTTGCACGCGGCGCATGGCGTAAGTTAACGCGATCTGAAGTTAAAAGACTACAAGGTCTGTAAAAATTTTCTCAAACGTAAACAAAACAAGCTGGTGAACACGGTTATTCGCCAGCTTGTTTTGTTTTTCTATTGCAAATCAAGATGCACAATGCTTTTTACTGTGAGTTATTATCGAGCAATTTTTCTCATGATAGCAGCAGTAACGGCCACGTTTCCATGCAAACGAGCATAGTCTCTGGCAATATGACCATGACTATCCGGAATGTTAAGATCAATCGTTGGCAAGGCAATTAACGCTGAAGCACCTACCGTATCACCATTTTTTATCGCATACATCAGAGCTGTCATCTTGGTTTCGTCTTCTTGAGCATTTGGGTCCAAAAATGAATGCATAACAAAAGCAGCTAAAACATGTGCATGACCATTAGAACAAGCAGAGATCACACCTCGAGATAAAACCTCACTAGAAACCTGTGTCTGAAATTCTTGCATAGTGGAAACAATACCATTTGCCGCAGCAGCCATAAATTCATTATAAGGGGTTCTTAATCCACGAGAAAGAAAAGAAGCGAACCCTTTAGTTTGAATCTCTGATACAATTCGAGGCGAGTTAGGCGGAGTGTGATACTGTGAATCGGGAAGTTGCATACCCTGCAGGGAAAAAGCGGACAACGAAACAATACATGAAGAAATCAAAATGGTACGAAAACTCATAGAAAAGCCTTTCACAAAGCAAAAAGAATTAAATGATAATTATTTGGAATGAAAAATAGATTCAAAATTAGTTTTTTTCAGACTTCAATACTATGTGTTTGATTTTACAATAAAAAAACAAGAGCACCAAAATATTATTTTTGATACCCTTGTGGTGTAATTTTATAAAAAAAATTTTTCAAAAAATATTATTTTTTATCAGTTTTCACTTCAGTCGATTTTGCCAATGCAACCGGTTGAATAGATGTTTTTGACATCTCAATCGCTTTTGTTACTTCGGCTGATTGCGTTGATCCCGTGACAGATTCAACCGATTTTGCCGCACTAGAGGAACCCTGAGGCTCAATCGGTTTTGACTCTTGTTTTGGTTGAATTTTTGTTGGAGCTTTCTTAAGTGTCAGTTTTTCCACCACAACGGTCTTGGCCTTTTGCCATACACTTACGGTGTACACCTGCACTATGCCAAATTTTTGTTTGAACCAATCTAAGCTTTTTTGCCACCAAGGGCGCTCGGCCAAACGCTTTTGTAGTGCAGCCTGTGCTGCTGCTTTAGCAGCAATTTCTTCTTGAGCTTTTTTTTCATTTTCTTGAGCTTCTTTGATCTCATCCTCTAAAAGAATGCCTTGCTCTTTGAGCGTTTCCATAGACTTTTTGACGGTCGCTATCGCCTTATCCAATTCACTTTTGGTTTTGGAAATAAAGGACGCAAAGTCATCATCGACATATTGTTTGATAGCCGCAAGATTTTCACCAGCACTCTTAATGTGCAAAAAAAGAACCTCGGCTTTTTGATCACTCAAAATTTTTTCAATTTCATCGTACTGCTCACCAGCACCTTTTTCATACGCCCGAGCTAGTTCTTCTTGCTCAAAAAGTATTGCCAACGCTTTATCAAAATTTGTATCGAGCTCTTTGACTGATGCCAGTGCTTGCTGAAGATCTTCGAGCGCGGTCTTTCTTTGAGTAAACTCCTCAACCTGCTTTTGTTCTTGTGGATCAAGGGCTGAGCCCGTTTTTTCTTTTTCTTTAAGAGCCTCACTGACCTTAGCAAGAACCTTAGCTATCGATGCTTCTTCTATGTTGAACTCTTTATAAAATGCATTCAATTGATCATTAATCCCCGTACGTACATGAGCAAACTCTTCTTTTTTTTGTGAAATCGCTTCTTGGAGCTCTGTAACGTCTATATATTTTTTACGTGCTGCAGTTAAAATTTGTTTTTTATGGTACCAGTTCGTGTGATTATCAAAAAAATCGGTCGTTATACCCGTTTTGTCGTCATGAGGAATCACGAGCGTTGCCGCTTCGTCCCACTCTGGAGCTTTTTTATCCGGCGTTTCTTTTGCAACAGACGACGATTCTGTCGATGATGCCATGTCGGATGAACCAGAAAATTCATCCATTGCCTGCACCATACATTCACAAGACACCAATAAAAAAACAGCGAGTGAGACGTGCAATCGTATCATGACGAAATCCTTTTTCTAGAGCGTTTTTGCAAGATCTTTGAGTTCTTCAAAGAGTGCGTTTGTCAATTCTTCGGCTTCAGGCGAAGTATAGCTCCAGCGAATTCCTCCATCAACTCTGACCAAAACCGAGCGGTCACTTTTGATATCGATAACATCAAGACGCACGACATTCATGAGGGGATGCACATTTGATGGTGCGCGAACTACGCCCGCGCGTCCAAGAACACCGTATGCAACATTATTTTCATCCAAAAACGATAGCATGACCTTTTTTTGCCATACCATGTTGTGATAGCCCGTATGATCTTTATTTATCGTAAGCAAAATAGACTCATCACCCTTTGGATAAATGCACTGAAGCGGCGTTGTATGCGGCAATCCTTTTTCGGAAAAAGTTGCGAGCACGGCAACGGTCTTACACTTCATAAGCGTTTGCATCAAATCTTCAGGAATTTTAACACCAATATGCTTTGCCATAGGAACGAGTCCTTTGTCTTAAAGAGTTTGAAAAGGTTCTTGTTTTATAAAACATGGCATTCGCCATTTTGACCTAGATCACTTTGATCATTAGTCGCATTTTCAGATCGACAGATTGAAGTACAGTTCTTAGTACATTTCGCTATGCACTGCACAAGGCGCACCGAGATCTCATGCTCGAGCGCATACCCACGCGACGTTAATACCAGTCGCTCATCCTGCATCAGCGCAAGACCGCTGCGACACAACTGAGTCGCCAAATCGGTAAGCATTAAAACTGATTGCGGTGAGACCTCAACAAAAATTGATTGAAGATCCACTCCATGTGCTTGTCTGAGCGAAAGCATTATTCGCTCGCTCACATGTTGTAATAATGTTAACTGTTCACTAAATTCAATCGGCTCTTTGCCCGATGTAATTGCATCAAAATAACATGATAAATTTGCATGGTTCCGTGTACGCACCTGCCCATCAAACGAACACGCTCCAAGCCCAAAACCATAGTACCGTTTTCGATCCCAATAGGCCTTATTGTGCGAGCTTTGATAGCCTTTTTTGGCAAAATTCGAAACCTCATAGCGCTCAAAACCAACAGTAGCCAAAAAATCAGCAGCCCAGCGGTACATCGAAATGTTCATGCCCTGCGAGGTTGGTCTTAACGCTTTGTCAACGCCGCTCTTTAGCTGATACACAAACGGTGTTTTGTTATGCAACGTGAGAAAGTAGATCGAGAGGTGCTGAATCGGCCAAGTAACAACCGTGCGCAGCGTTTCTTTCCATTGCTGCATGGTTGAACCGGGTAACCCAATCATCAAATCTATCGATACTGAAGAAAATGATCCGGCAAGCAATTCGAGTGCTCGCTCAACGTCAGCACGGGTATGATGGCGATTGAGCAATAAAAGCGTTGTGTCACTCAAGCTTTGAACTCCTAAACTTATTCGGTTGATACCTACCTGCTTCCACGCTGAAACATGTTCTGCGGTCAGGGTCCCTGGGTTTACTTCTATGGTTATTTCGCATTCGGGACTTTTCTGGTATGACATATTTAGTATACCAAACATGTCAAGCAAAAGTTTAGGCGGGTAAGTACTGGGCGTACCACCACCAATAAAGATGCTCTCGATCTTCTCTTGCGTTGACTTTGAGGCAATCTCGGTGCACAAAGCATCGTGATAAGGTTGCATAAACTGATCTTGCCCGGCAAGTGCCACAAAAGGACAAAAGCTACAACGGTAGGGACAAAACGGCCAATGAATATACAGTGAAGTCGGCATTTATAGGGCAATCCACTTAGTTATACACACCAAAAAAATCTATTTTGTTGATTACACAAACATTTTGGTTCATATGCACGAGCGCATAACGCTTGTCGTATACGCTCGTCATAGTGCGTCATACACGTTTTGCTCTTAGCAAAACATTTTCATCGAGACATTTTTAAGAACTTCTGGTATCTCAATCGATCCATCCGATTGCTGATACGTTTCCATAAGCGCAACGGTCAATCGTGGCAATGCTAATGATGAAGCATTGAGCGTATTTACCAATCGCGTTTTTTGAGCGCCGGAACGGAATCTTATTGCTGAGCGTCGCGCCTGAAAATCCGTGCAATTGCTTGCAGACGATACTTCGCGATACTCGCGCTGGCCTGGTAGCCATACTTCGATATCATAGGTTTTCGCTGAAGCAAAAGAACAATCACCACTTGCAAGAAGGCTTACCTGATAGTGCAATCCAAGTTTTTTAAGCGCGTCTTCGCCGCAGGCAACCATGCGTTCAAGCTCATCTTTTGATTGCTCTGGCGTAGTAATCGAATACAGTTCAATTTTATCAAATTGATGAATGCGTATCAGACCTCGCTCACTTGCGCCATACCCACCCGCTTCGCGTCTAAAGCAACTTGTGAGCGCCATGTGACGGATAGGCAAATCTTCTTCGGCAAGAATTTGGTCACGATACAGAGAAGTAAGATTAACCTCAGCAGTCGGTGTAAGGTACAGACCGTCTTTTTCAACCGCATACACTTCATCTTTAAATCGTGGAAAGTTACTTGCGCACTCAAGAGTTTTTTCGTTAATTAAAAAAGGTGGCAATACAGGATTAAATCCGTGTTCAAGAGCATTACCAAATAAGAACATACACAATGCATAATGCATTTTTACCGCAGTACCCTTGTAGAGAGCAAACTGCGCGCCACTCATGCGTGCAGCAGACTCAAAATCCAACCAACCAAGATTGGTACCAAGCTCAAGATGATTTTGTGGTGTAAATGAAAACGTTGGTTGCGCACCGATCGTGCGAACAACTTTATTCGCTTCTTTGCCGCCATGTGGCAAATCATCAAAAGGAATGTTTGGGCAGCGTAAATACAGATCGCGAAACTCTGCAGAAACTGACTCGAGCAATGTTTCTTCTTCTTTGATTGATGAGCTCAGTTGCTTAGACTCGTCACGCATTGCTTCAGTAAAACCGGTGCGTGCTTGCGCTGCAAGCGCATTTTTTTGTGTTTGTTTTTTTTCTATCGAAAGCGTGAGCTCGCGAACCTGTTTATCAAGCTCAAAGAGTTTTTGAACATTGTAGTGAGGATCTTTTGCAAGAATCTTTTGTGCAGTGGTTTGATAATCAGTGCGCAAAAGGGCGAGATCTATCATGAGGCGCTCCCTAAAAATTTCATGAAAAAAAAGTACGTATGGATTTTTGCACCTATCACTGGCATTCGCCATGATTTGGTCTCGCCATACTACCTTTGACATATTTTGTAGCACTATTCTTTTTTGATTATACCAAAAAAAACCGCTTCGGTTGAGGAAGCGGTTTGAGGGAAAGCTTTTTTGCGCATGAATCAAGACGCGCAATATATGTTAATTCTGGCAGCGAATCTGATTTTTGAGCGTTTTTCCTGCCTTAAATTTTGGAACATGTGTTTCAGGTAACTGGATACGTTCTTTTGTTGCAGGATTTATGCCTTGGCGTGGCGGACGGCGTGACAAAGTAAAGGTACCGAAGCCTGACCACTGTAGTTTATCACCCTTTTTAAGAGTGCGGATAACCGTACGTGTAAGTGTATCAAGAATGCGAATAACCTCTTTTTTGCCGAGAGCTGTCTCTTCACTCAGGGATTGGATCAATTCGGTCTTGTTCATAAAACGCTCCTCATTTTAAAAAAACACAGACACTAAAGCAGCGTGTGCAACAGCATTGAGGGCCTGTAAATGCCTCAATGTGCTGCCCCCAAGCCTAAAGCGATTTGTTTGTTTGTCAAATTTTTTGGACGACATGTCTGAATTTTCTGCTCTTTTTAGTCTCCCTCAAGCATACTGTCTTTATAATCTTTCCACTGGTTCTCAATATCAACCGGGTTCAACAATAATGTTTCAGTTGTTCTCGTAACCCAAAGAATACTTCCTTGCGTATATGTATCTTCAAGTTTTTTCAACAGCGCTTTTTTCTCTTTTTTAGTACCTCCTATAGCCAAACGATTAAAAATAAGCGTTGCGTCCAGTTGTTCCTTCATATCAATCTTTTCTCCATCGCGTCGCATTAACCGTGGTGGTCCTACCCTTATCAAATCCCAATTAAAATTTTTCAACATCTCCGCAGGCTGTATAGCACAAGCAACGCTACTTACCACGCACAAACTTACGATGCCGCATTTTGTTAAAAAGCCTTTCATACCTTTTTACCTCTCCATATAACATGTGTTAAACTTATCTCTCTGCTAAGAAGAAACGTTTATACCGTAGTACAGTTTCGATGCTCGGAGCAATCCCCCATGAAAATATCTCTGCAATGGCTTTTGCGTCATATCAAAAATCAGATAACCCTTGACGCTCCTTTTGTTGAGCAACTGGTTAAGTCTTTTAGTCTCAAAACAGCAGAAATTGACTCTGTATCCTACTGGAGCCTCGATCCTCAAAAAGTTACCGCTGTGTTTATTGAAACGATCACCGATCAGCATGTGATCACCACGTCCCGAGAACTGGGCAAAACATTTACACTCGCGCACCGAGTTGACGTATTTGTAGGCACATGGGCCCTTGCTTTCATAACTGACCATGACGTTCGCTGGTTATCATGCGAGGATATGGGTAGCTCAAAAAACGGACTTATGCCGATGATACAAGGCGCCGATTTTCTGTTTGAGTCGGGCGAGTGGCGCAGAGATATGGTGTGGGAAGATTATGTACTCGAGATCGAGAATAAATCGATAAACCATCGTCCTGATCTGTGGGGACATCAAGGATGCGCGCGTGAAGTCGCCGCAATCTGCAATCTCACTTTTACTGATAAAAAATATGAAGATATCATCAAAAAACAGCTTGTAACCAACCAAACAAAAACTGCTCTCGCACAAAATTTTTCAATTGAACGTGACGAATTATCGGCATGCACCCGGGTATGCTCATGTGTGGTTGATGTAAAAATGCCTCATGCGTCAGTGCCTACCATGGCAAGCTTTTTAGCACGCGTTGATACACGCCCTAAGGATGCGCTCATCGATCTTACCAATTTTGTTATGCACGACACTGGTCAACCTATGCACGGATTCGATCGATCATGTTTATCAGGCGATACGCTTGCAATACGCCGCGCGCGCAATGATGAAAAACTGACACTCCTTGATGGCGTAAAAATTGAACTTACCGACCAAGACACCATTTTTGCTGATAGCTATGGCCCGCTCTCTCTCGCAGGAGTTATGGGCGGTCAACGTAGTGGCATTGCACAAGAAACGCGTGTATTGGCACTTGAGTCAGCAGCGTATGATGCTGCATCCATTAGACGATCTGCTCTCCGGCATGCCCATCGCACCGATGCATCAGCACGATATGAAAAGCGGCTCGATCCGTATGGGGCTGAGCGCGCTATTGGATGCTTTATCATGTATGCGAGCGAACTCGATCTTATCGCTCACATGCCGCAAAAAGTTGCGGTACTTGGTGACACTGCACAAGCACCAGATCGCATCGTACAAGTTGAGCATGCCTTTCTTGAGCAAAAGATTGGTTGCACCCTCGATCAGGCAACAATCGTTCAACAATTGAGTAAACTTGGCTTTAGAGTAGAAACTCATCACAACGTCTACACCGTACACGTACCGTCCTATCGTGCAGGTAACGACATCTCAATACCCGAGGACATTGTCGAAGAGGTTGGCCGTTTGCATGGGTATAATACTATTGAACCCAAGTTCCCATCTCGAGAAATGCGATGGCTTAATCAATCCATCGTCTTCAAAAAACGCAAGCTCAAAGAACTGTGTGCATATGCATGCAATCTCACTGAAGCGTTCTCATACGCGCTGTATGACGAAGATTTTTTGCAGCGTATGGGCTATATCCCTACACGCACTATTTCGGTAAACAGCCCTGTATCTGCTATTTGGCAAAAACTCGTAACATCACTCATTCCACACCTGCTTAAAGCATGCGAGTCTAACCACCTACAAAGTGATTCGTTCAGATTTTTTGAGCTTCAAGCCGCATGGGAACTTACAGAAAACGAAAACGCGATCGAGCGTCAAATTTGCGCGTGCTGCATAGCTCACACATACAAACAAATCGATTTTTATGAATCACGAGCTACGATTGAACGCATATTCACTCATCATGACATGAACGTTATTTGGCAACCATACAATGCTTCAAATGCACCGTGGTGGATTGCTCAAGCAGTTGATAATTGGATGGTTCCCGAGCAAACTGCCTTGCTTACGTATAATGGCGAAGTTTTCGGATATGCAGGCACGGTCAAGCCGCAGCTCTGCTCAAAACTTTTTGCCGCAGAAAAAGCGGGAGCCAAAGCCACAGCCTTTGTCGCTGAATTCACGGCACAAACGCTATACGCACATGACGTAGCAAAAAAATATCATGCCATCGATCAAAAAAATCACTGGAATTTTGATATAAGCATGTTTGCATCATACGATTTCAGCGTCTTGTCATTGCAGCATATGATTCAAGAAACAGACAAAAATATCACGTCCGTTCAACTGGTAGACTATTTCGAAAAAGAAGAGTGGCAAAATAAGCGATCAGTCACCCTACGCTGTTTTGTAATAGGTAGTGATGATCGTGAAGCATTGGTTCATAAAGTACACACAAAACTTAGAGCTCACTCTATTGAGGTTCGTTAAAATGAAATATTCGTTACAGTCATGGCTACTCGGACTTGCGTGCATAGGTATTGTTATCGCTGATCAGGCGAGCAAATGGCTCACCATTACCTACGGTACAGCGGCAGAGTATGCTATCAATACCGGCGTATGCTGGGGTATCGGTGGCGAGTTCACCGCGCAATATGTTTTGTTCTCTTGGGCTTTGAGATTAGGCATATTTATTTTCACCCTTTTTGTAGTATGGCAAGGCGTATGTGCACACAACTTACATAAACGTCTTTGGCCTTACGCATTAATCGTCGTCGGTGCGTTCTCTAACAGTATCGATCGCATGATATTTGACGGTGTGATAGATTTTATCGTTTTAAAACTTTCACTCCCTGTATTCGGTACATTTAATTGGCCGTGGTTCAATATCGCAGATATCGCAATTGTTGGTGGGTTATGTGGTCTACTGTATTACGAACTTCTTTGCACCTGCCAAGCACGCTCATAGAGCGCATTGAACAGGCGATTTTCCCACCCTTATGCAGCTCATGTCGCACACGCATGCCGCTTCGCGTACCGTTGTGTCGCACGTGTCAAACTTCGTCACGGCGTATTTTGCCGCTTACCTATCAGCATCGCCACGTTACCGTCAACGTGTACTCAATAGGAGCATACGAAGGCGCTATTCAAAAACTTATTCTTAGCAAAAATTATGGGCAGGCATACGGAGCTCAGGCACTTGCACAACTTCTTGCAGCCGAGCATCTCGATAAAATTATGGACGCCCAATGTATTATGCCCGTACCTCTGCACTGGAGCAGAAAAATGTGGCGCGGGTTCAATCAATCAGAAATTATTGCACGACACCTAAGCCGCCACAGCCATGTACCCGTCGATACACACATGCATCGCGCAACTAAAACTCCACAGCTCACGCGATTGTCTATAACAGAGCGCAACGCAATTATGCAGAACGTTTTTGCGCTCCCTGGTAATAGTTTGGCACATAAAGTGCATTACCATGGTGCGCATGTGGTCATTGTGGATGATGTGTACACGACAGGAACAACCGTTAAAAGTATGATTACCGTGCTCAAAAAAATGGGCGTACGCCGCGTAACCGTGCTTGTTGCTGCACGTGTTATTTGATTACGGCGAATAATCGCACAAAATAAAGTTTTTTTGTTTTGTTTTTGCTTCTTTAAGAATGCTGTGATATTCTATCAGCGCGTATTTTGAAATGATTTTAGTGGGCAATTTTGTCCTGGTAAGAAGTTACATTTTATTGCGAGGGTTTTTTATATGAAAATGTCTCATGTTTTATTAACGATGCTTTTTGCAGCACCACTTCTTTTGCTTGTTGGTTGCAATAAGGGCGGCTGCGGCTGCGGTTCATGCGGCAAAGGCGAAGGCGTTATTAAATTTGGCAAAGAAACAGTTGTTGATGCTGACGAGTTCGATAAAACAATAAAAGCGGTTGTATCTGCAAACCCAATGGTTCAGCAGTTCTATCCTTCGTTCTCACAAAAAGACTTAGCAACATTTTACCAACAAATTGCACAGAACCTTTCTAAAGAATATCTCATGATGCGCTGGATAAATGATGAAAAAATTTCATCAACACCAGAGTACCAAAAACGTCGCGAAGAAATCGTAAAAGCATTAGAGCGTGATCTTGCAGTACGCGCGTTTAACGAAAAACTCGTAGAATTAATCACCTTGGGTGAAAATGAACCAAAAGAATTCTATGAAACTGCTAAGCTTGTTCGCCAAGAGTTCCAACAACCACCTTTCATGACCCAAGCCGGTGGCGTAAAAGCTGACATTATTACCGTCACAACATCTGCAGCGGCAGAAGGTATCAAGAGCAAACTTGCAGCAGTTGCAGACATCAAAAAACTTGCAACAGCAGAAAAGCTTAAGCACCAAGATCTTGGTTTTGTAACCGCACGTACACCAAACATCGATGAAGCAGTTAAAGCAACTATCCTCGGTGCAACAAAATTCCCAACAACAGGCATTGTTAAAGTTGCTGACAACAAGTTCATCGTCTTCAAAGCACACAAAAAACAAGAACCAGTATTTGCTGACTACGACAAACTTGATGAACGCGTAAAAGATTATGCGCTCCAAGTATTGCGTAAAGAAAAGTTCGACAAATTGCTCAACGAAAAGCTTGAAGAACTTTCGAAAAAATACAACGTTGCAATAAACAACGATCTTCTTGATCAAAAAGCAGCAGCTGAACGTCCAGAGCAAAAAGCTGAAGAAAAAGCAGCAACTCCAGCTGATGCTGCACCTGCTCCAATAGCACAACCTGCAGCCTAGTACTCAACGGCTGTGAATCGATTTGATAAAGGTACAAGGGCGCCCGAACAAGGCGCCCTTTCTGCTTAGAGCCTTTTTCAAACTATAGCAAGATTCACTCCAGGTGAGAGTAAGCACGAATCACTTGGGCGATCAGCTTCAAAGTTATAGCGAGGTCCACTAAGCCATGCACATTCGTGATCATGAATAGTGTGATTTAATCACATAAACAAAAAACACTTTTGAGCGGGCCTAAATGGCTTTCGCCATATAACTCAAGAGCTTAGACATACACATCAACGTTGTGATTGAGACGTGCAATCAATGATCAAATTAGTGTAAATCAAAATAGCGAATGCTATATTTTGCCTTACAAAAACACCCATTTCCGCTCTAGGTGACGTATATGAAAAAAAAATTAGCTTTCCTCAGCATCCTGGTAATTACTCAATGTGCATTGATGCATGCAACAGATAAAACAGCTCCTGCCTCAGAACACACCACAGACAAAAAACAATCCACAGAAAAAGAGCTCACAAAAAACAACCCGGTACTGTCTGATAAAAATTTTGAGAACGAACTGGTTGATTGCATCCTCGCAACCGTGTACCTACAAGACCAAACGGGTATAGTTTTACAGTCTGACTTGCGACCACATCTTGATGGATCAGTACGCACGCTTGATGACGCTATTAATGAAAAGCTCATTGAGCTCGATGCGCCATCCGTGGGCGTTCAAGTTTCAGGCGAGGATGTGTCTAAATTTATTGAGGTTGTTGAAAAAGAAGCAAACCTTGATAAGGCGGGCCTACGCGAAATGTTCGAACAACTTGGATACTCATACGATGAAGGTCTTGACCAAGTACGCCTAAAACAGATTATTGACCGCGTCCTTGAGCAACGCGTGCGCGGTACCGGCTCAATGCTTACCGAAAAAGAAGAGGTTATCGCATACAACAAAGAGCATCCCGAATACACAAAAACGCGCTATGAACTCTCACAAACGGTTGCCCCGGCAGACAAGTGGACAGAAGAATCATTACTCGCGGCCGCAGAAAAGAAAGAGCTTGATAGTGTTCTAAAATGGGAAGAACCGTTTACTATTAATGAACAAGAAATCGCACCAGATCGTCGTGAAGCGCTGGTAAACGCACTCGCTGGAGAAATCGTTACCATTGATCGTGCAGGCGATTATTACGAGCTCACCAAGCTTGTATCAAAAAAACCTTCACGCTTACTCTCTCTTGATGAGCGTTATGATGAAATTGCAATGGACATTCAGCACGGTCGTTTTGATGAACGCTTAGACACATATCGCAAAGACCTAAGATCAAAAGCCATTATTCGTCACGAAAACGCTTAATAAAAAATACGGGGCATGAAAAAATTCATGCCCAACACCCTACATTGTTGCACGCAGAGTCAATCGATATGTATACGGTTTGATACAAGACTACGGTTTTTCTCATCCATCGCATCTAATAACATCAATATTAAATCTCGATCATCTCCATGATTTTTAAACGCATAGTCAACGGGAAAAATTAAAGAGTTTTTTCGTATTTGGCAGCAGTAACGTTTCTCATACCCATTATTTGCATGTGCCCCATTCCCCATAAGTTGTTTGACCAACAACCTAATTCGCGCTTCAGGGGATAAGTTGATACCATTGACAATAGAATTTTGTTTATCAACGCATTTTACATTTTTTCTTGCTGACAATGCAGCAATAAGCGGCGTCCATTCAGGATATCCTGGTACATGTGCATTTACATATTCTCGTTTATTATTTACAAAACCTATGATATTGCGAACACAATTCAGGTCAGCTCCATGGAGTAACAACCACGTCAATAACGTTTTATGGCTCACAACAACGGTTTCAAGCGTTGTACCCTGGTTAATCTGCTTATAGATAGCATTTAATTCTTTGTGAGCAGTTCGTTGATTTTTGGTTAAGCTTTGCTCAAAATCTTTGATAACCGCAAACAAATCGGCAGGAGATGGAATCATCTCAAAAGATTGAACTGATAATTGTGGGTTGGTAACTTCCATGGCACACAGATGCACTGAATATAGTGCAAGAATCAAAAATTTTTTCACCGCACAACTCCTCAAAAATGTTACATAATTTTTTTTCGATTTTATCACATATTACCGAAAAATATATCGAGCTTACTATGACAAGCGCCTCTGCAGTATGCATACAACAATGACGACTATGGTATTATTTTTTTATGTATGGCAACCGCCATATAGGCCCGCTCAAACAAGCTCACGGTTAAAGCAATCCAAAGACACTATCCGTAATTTCGAATGTGCAAAACTCAATGGACTTCGCTATATGAAACACAGGAAATACCAACTAAATCAGCAATGCGCCATAAAACTTCTCCTCGAGTTTTCGGCGATAATAAGCGCCGATTTTTTCTGCCCATTACACACCAAAAATCCGTCAGTAAAGCGTGATTATATTCATGATATTTAAGAGCATACTCAAGGGGGAAAGCATTTTTATATTTTGTAGAGACAGATGCTCCAAAAGCCATTAGCAATTCGATTGTATTAAGAACATGTTCCTCCCGAGACATATCAACACAATACCCATCAACATTTTGAGTATTTTTATAAGCTAACAGAGCTGCCATGAGAGGAGTCATACTATCTGGAAGGTCAATAGCATTCACATACGCCTTTTCATTCTTAACCCATTGCATAACATCAAGAACGCATCTGGCATCAGCACCATAAAACAAAAGCCAAGCTAGTAGCGTTTTATGCCCGATAATAATGTTTTCGGGCATGAGGCCTTGGCTAATCTGCTTATAAATAATTTGTAACTCTTTTTGAGCGGTTTTTTGACCTTTAGTTAAGCTTTGCTCAAAATTTCTGATAACCGTAAACAAATCTACAGGTGCCTGAACAACCAAAGACTTCTGTTGAGACTGATTGACCATAACTTCCATACCATGCAGTTGAACAAAAAACACTGCCAAGAGCAAAAAAATTTTCACTGCAAAACTCCTCAAAAAAAGTATTAAACAGTTTTTTCCCGATCGGCAAGAGCATACTCTCACAAAGCTAAAACAACCCAACATTATAAAAAAAGGCTGGGACTATCACACAAAAAAATGGTCTTTCAAAAGCGCTTGCTTTTTTAGCCAATCATCTGATAGCGTGAGCTCAATGCTCATTAGTCAAAAATTCATTTTTACAAAAAAAAAGAGGATCGTCTCATGAAGCGCGCAGAAGCAACCTCACACGGAATAGACGCTGCAAAAATGTCGCTTATTTTTTCACTACCCACAGAAATTCTTACCTTACTGAACACGCCACGCGCTGATAGATTAACCGATTACATCATGGCACGCATTTGCGATAAACAGTGTTGCGACATCAAAAAGGCGGCCTTTTTTGTTAATAACCCCGATTTTGACTGCTGCAGAGGGGTCATTGGCTACCATGCAAACGATCTCGAAGGTGTTGCTGTGCATGATGAGTCATTCGATCGCATCGCCCGCGCATTTGATGCATCAGGATTCAATAAATCAGTAAAAACGTTCTCATCAAGCGCTCTCAAAAAAAACACCCAAGAACACATCGATCTGATGGCTCATGCAGTAGGCCTCGAAAATCCTACCGTTTTTGAGTTTGATCTTAAACACGGTAACAAGGGCATATTTTTATACGAGCAAAAAGAGCTTCAAGAGCAGCCAGCGCATGGGCATATTCTCATCACACTTGCATCGCTTCTTGGCTTCTGTCCGCTCTTTTTCTAACAAGGGCGACGCCCTTGACCCATTGAAATAGTTACATACACATTGAGGTTATATGTCAGAACTGGCTCCTGACCGCCGCGTCCAGATAAAAGCCCGTGCGTATTATCTGGGCCATACCAGACAGACGGAATCGAGCGCTGAAGTATTGAAGCGCTTGGGTATATCATATGGGTAACGGCGGGTTAGCTTTAACGTTGATTAGGCCGAAATTAACGTTAACAATAGAGCTCTGTCCATTTACACGTTCAAAAACAATGGGTATTCGCTAAAGCCAACAAACTGGCATTCGGGCTGCGGTGTAAGTCCGTACACGTCACGCATTTTTTGTTGCATGTGTTGCGCCACATCAATAACATCCTGCGAGGTAGCACCCGGAGCTGTTACTATCATGTTCGCATGTTTAGTCGACACACTCGCTTTACCCTTAACTGCGCCTTTTAAACCAAGCTGATCAAGATAATACGCAACCGCAGTAATTTTTTTACCATTCAATTCTATAAGTCCTGGCGTAAGTGCTGAAAAATTTTGGAAAAAGCTTCCACACGTGCGCACCGTTGGGTATCGATGAGCTCGATGACGTATAATTTCAACAGATCGTCCACGAGCAAAGGCAACATCAATATCTGTTGCAACCTTAAGTTTGAGAGTCGCTTCTACAACCACATACGGCTCATCATGTAAACGAGAGTAATCGTACTTAAAGTCAAACCACTCGCGATCAACATCGATCAGTTCGCCGGTTTTACGATGCATGAGCTTTGCGGCATACACCATGTGCGAAAGATCACAGTCAAAATAATGAATATTAATAAACACCGATCCGCCAATGGTACCGGGAATACCTGAGAATTCTTCTAATCCAACGACGTTATGCTCAAAACCCCAGTTTATAAGTTCTTCAATGGTCACCCCTGCACCAGCAGTAACAAACACATCTGCACCATTTTTTTGCTGCGAAATGGTTTTAAGCGCCGGTCGAATAACAAGCCCATCAAAACCCGTATCGCTTACCAAGGTATTTGCACCAAGCCCAAGCATGTGTATCGCAAGCTCTTTTTCTGTTGCAAATTTGACAGCAGCGGCAAACTCATCAGCCGTTTTTGGTTCTACAAAAAAGCGCGCCTTGCCACCGGTACAAAACCATACCTTGTCAGCAAGCGATATATTCTCAAGCATATTCATGAGTAGTCCTTAAAAACTGTTTTGGAGTATTATATTTTTGAGTGTAACAAGGACGTCATAAAAAAGAAGTCCGTAATTATATACGTATGCTTCTTGCACATTGTGTAACCGCAAGAAGCATACAAAAAAAACAGCGGTTATTTTATAGGGCACGTGGGCTGCTGCGGCACACCGTCTTGGCAAAGCAAGCACACAGAATTTTTGAGACTATTTAGTTTATCTGCCATCTCTTTATTTTGAGGACCAGATTCCAGCTCCTTGATCGTATCAAGCGCCTTGCTACAGGTAGCAGCTTTAGCCGCCGAGTGCTTTTGGTTCTCGAGTTTTTGCGTGTATTGATCCTCATGCTTTTTGAATGAGGTTATCGTAATACTCTTAAGCGCCAAAAAGGACATCTCGCGATCAAGACGCTTGTCACCGTCTATCACCTGACACATAAACTTGCGCGTAGCTTCAAGGATGTAGTGATGCTCCGATTTTGCATCATTGTTCATGATAACAATAATTTCGTTGAATGGACGTTTTTTGAAGGTATAGCTTTGAGGCTTTGAACCATCATCAAATGGCGTACGTATCTGTTTTACTTGATCAAGATCGATGAACGTCGTATCGATAACCGGATCGATATCAGCGTCCTTGGGTAAGGCATACACCGGTATTTGGCGATATAACCCTCCGATGGTGCAATTCTCCACTTGCAGCTTTTCGCCCAAGATAGTGATCAGCTCTCCCGCAAAATTGATCCTCGGCTTGTTGTCGGTGACAATATCTGAGTTTTTGCTAGACTGAATGGAGAGTAAACCTCCCATGCACACCAAAGCGGTGGTCATCCATGAAGATTTGTACCACGCCGAATATGTTTTTTTCATCCCTGCCTCCAATTTTTTTAACATAAACATAAAACTCAATGTCCTACAAAAACTTTGATACACTATGGCGCAAGACACCAGTTCACCAGTGACTTTGTGTGCGTATTATCAAAAACAGCGATTGCCATAAAATTTTCTACGACAACCATACACCATATTCTATTTGAAAAGAAAGGAATGCCTTTTATGAATACACAGTCAACCTCAGTCGCAGCGATACAGACTTTTATGCAGCGCACTTTTTTGTGGATGAGTGCAGCGCTTGCATTGAGCGGAACCATCGCTTTTGCGGTGTTTAATACACCAGCGCTCATGAAAGCGATATCATCTCCTTGGGTCTTTTTTACTATTTTTCTTGCCGAGCTGGGCCTTGTTATCGCACTCTCGAGCGCGGTCCGCAGTTTCTCATACACGCGTGCATTGACCATGTTCGCTCTTTTCGCAGCCCTGAATGGACTTACACTCTCATCAATTTTTGCGGTGTACACCATGACATCGATCGTATCAACATTCTTTATTACGGCAGCACTGTTCTTATCGATGGCGCTTTATGGCATGGTCACTAAGCGTGATCTCACATCGCTTGGATCGATTGCAAGCATGTTTGTATGGGGACTGATCATAGCCATGCTTGTTAACATGTTCTTACGCAGCGGTGCGTTTGACTATGTAATTTCGATTATTGGTGTATGCGTGTTCTCAGCCTTGACAGCGTATGACATGCAAAAGCTTTTAAAACTTGCAGAAGGTGTGTCCACCTACCAACGCTCAGTCTTTCAGGATGGCGAGTACCTCGAGTCAGGTAGCGACCATGCTCCGATTAAAAGCGTAGCAGTCCTCGGCGCACTAACTTTGTACCTCGACTTTATTAATATGTTCTTGTTTTTGCTCCGTTTTGTTGGCAATAACCGTCGTAGTAATTAAACACACAAGAGTGTGTCTCACAAGCAGTACATGCTTGTGCTTATAAAACAAAAGAGAAGAAGCGCTTGGGAATTTATTCCAAGCGCTTCTTCTCTTTTGTTAAACTTCAAATCTAATTTGACTTACTATTCTCTTATTTCATCATTCCATGCAGCATATTGATGTGGCACTGCAGGTACAGGTGGCACAACTTTTAAACGCATACGTGATTTCGTACCTTGTGGCTCGTTAAAATGTACGGGCAAATAGTGACAGCATTTTTCTACAAAGCTTTCGCGGCTTTCGCGCTTATTTTCATGACGCCAGTTCAAAAAATTTTCCCAATCAACTTCATAATTATTATCACGAACTGTGTTTGAAGCTGACCACACACGATAATCTTGAGCTAATTTTTTTTCATGTATCTTTTTCCATACCACTAAACCTGCGCATCCGCCTATTACCACTAACGCGCCGGTAGCCATAAGCACTTCACTACGATACAAATTTGCAAGATCTTTGGTGTTCATGCATGCAATCACTGCACCATCTTTGAAATTTACAAAAGCATTCGCAACTGGCGAAACAACATGTGTACCAATGCGAGCGTCAAGTCGACGTGCTGCTTGTACAAATTTTTGTGCGGCAGAAACAACCATTTTTTGAGAAACTTTTTGAGTTACAATAGCAGGAACAACTGCCGAGCTGATCAGGCATGAACATGCCATCGCAAGTGAAAACATACAGGTATATTTTTTTGATAACAACATGTATAAATCCTTCTGATTTAAATATATTTTTCTATTGGTACTAAAAAAAGTGTAACAGATACCATATTTTTTTTCAATCCCTTGGAGCATCTTGGTTCTCCATGTCACGCAAGAAAAACAAGACGGTGTACGAATGTGTAGTCTTTTTGTTAGAGTCGAGTTCGATACCAGAAACTATTTTTTTTACATATTCGTTTTAAAGGAGGAACTGACGTATGAAACAATTTTTCACCTATGCCATAGCGCTATTGCTCATGGTGTATATACCAGGGTTTGCTGCAGATAAACCAGCAAAAGCTTCTGCCCTAACCAAAATTGCTGCACTCAAAAACCAGCCTATCCAGGAGGAAGAAAATTCTGAGGCTACAATAATTGAAGATGAAGACAAGGATACTCAGGCTGAGGATGATAGTACTCAAACTGCTGTTGATACAGAAGCACCAGCAAATTTAGAAAAAGAGTCGAAAGAAACTGGCATTACCATACGTACCATTTCAAACGAACAGATCAATGAAATACTTAAAGCAAAAATGGTTCAGATGGAAAAAATGGTTAACAATGCAGTAGCCTTTTTGAAAAAACACACCCTATCATATACATGCAAATCGTTTGGCAGCGATCAACAGTGGAACCTGGGCGGTATAAGTCTTTTTGTTTTCTCTGATTCGGGTATCTGCTACCGCTATGACAATGACTCCTGGGCAATCTGGAAAAATTTTGTAAAAAAAGGAGAAGAGGGGGAGCCTTTCATCGAGCGAATGCGCGAGGCAGGGGAAAAAGGCTTATGGATAAGCAATACATGGAAAAATGCACTTGCATACTCATATGTCAAAACAACAAAAAAAGACAAACAAACGTATATCATTGGCGCAAGTTTTTATCCAGAAACGGGCGAATTTATTGCTGAGCAACTCGTTAAAGCGGCTATTAATCTCGCTCAACAAAAAAGTGCACGCGCTGCATTTGAACAAATATCAAACCCTATGGGAGCATTTGTACGTGGCGATATTTATCTGTGGGCATATAACATGTTGGGTGAGTGCAAGGCTCATGGAAATAACCCGGCAATGATCGGACAAGACCTTCTCAACTGGCAAGACTCAAATGGTCAATACCGCAATAAAGAAATGATTAAATTGGTTAAGGATGCCGGAAAAGGTTGGATAGAATACATAGAAAACGGCGCAATAAAACGAGCATACGTTGAAAAAATGGAAGATCCTATCTCAAAAGAATCATTCATTTTTGGTGCAGGATATTATCCGTTTATCAACCACGAACAGGTACAAGCATTCGTTCATAAAGCAGTTGCTCATATTCGTAGTGCAGGATTCACAAATGCATTACGCGATTTTACGACACGTGATGCCGGTTTTATCGAAGGACCATTGACCGTATTTGCATATCGTCCTGACGGTGTCATGCTTGCTGATGGTCAAAATCCTATTTTTATTGGGCAAAATCTTATAAATTCCAAGGATGCCGACGGTAATTTTATTACCAAAAAAATTATCGATATCGCAGTCACACAAAAAAGTGGCTGGTTCGGGTTTGTTAATCGTCGAGCATATGCAGACGCTTTTGTACAACTTGTCGAAACACCCGAAGGAGAGCTTATTGTTGGATCAAGTTTTTGGCCTATATCCAAAGAACGCAGCGTAGAAGCGCTTGCTAAAAAAGCTGAATCTTTTTTTAAAAATCATCCCATAGACGAGTCGTTTACTAGATTTTCAGAAATGCCCTCAGATTTCATTCATGGCGATCTGTTTGTTTCTGTCTATAGCGAAGATGGCATTTGCCTAATATCCGGCGTGAATAAAGACCTCATCTGGACAGATGTAAAAACAGTCAAAAATAAACGCGGAAAAGCATTGTTTGATGACATGCGCGTGGTAAGCCGCGGTGGAGGCTGGGTTGATTATCAAGATGCAAGCGGGTTCACACGCACATACGTAAAACGTGTGACACGTGGTATAAGCGAAACTTCAAATAAACTCAACGGCCGAGAGAAATCAAAAAAAACTTCTACTGCCGAACAAAGTTATATCATTGCTGTTTCATACCGCATGTAAAGGAGAATTACACATGCATTATGCTCATATAAGTAGTTTTGTTATATGTTTGAGCATGGCTTGCTTTGCCCATGCAGCCTCACGCTCAGCAACCCCTAAACCAGAGGCCTCAGCCCAAGAAGTGATCACCCAATTTTTTGGAATAGTTGCACACTCTCTTGAGTTTGCTGCACAAAACGGCGACAAAGAGGCACAGCTGCATGCGCTTGCAGGCATTGTAAATAACATCTCACACATCGTTGAAATTGCATCACGATCAACTCAAAGCGCACAGATGGTGCTTAACTCACTTGAGGGCCTACATGACGAAAAGCTCCAGCCGTCGCTAAAGCTTTGGCTGGCAGACAAGGGGCTTATGTCATGGGGTCAAGGACCTCGTTCCCAAATGCTTCACGTATTCGCCTTTGGAGGGCAGAGCTCTAAGCCTGAAGACGCTGTTGAATGTCCGAAAATGCTGATCGAGAAGCCTCGTGGGTCAACATGGCAAGAGCCTCACGATGCGTAAACCATCCGTAACCACGATGTTCATGTGATAGTGTAACCACAGGCAAATCAGCAATTTTTTGAGGAACCTTGGCCACGAAAAGGTGCACAATTTTGTGCACCTTTTCTCCGTGTGGATTGGTGTATATATACGTAATATCATGCGAAATGGACGTATCCAAGTTCACGCTCAGACCTGTTTCTTCAGCAATTTCGCGCACAGCTGTTTGTTCAAGCGTTTCTCCAGACTCGGATTTTCCTTTAACAAATCCCCAATAGCCGCTTTCATACAACAATAACAAATAATAACAGGTGGTATGTTTATAAGCGTAAACTACTGCTCCTGCTGAAATTTCATGTTTCATTGAGCTGGTCCTTTATAATTGTTTTGTGTCTGTGGATATCTTTGCACACTGCACGCTCAACGCTTCCGAAATAAGACTTTGGCAAAAACTCAAGCGTTCAAGGCGTACTTCAATCTGCTCGTAAATACCCGGATCAACAAAAAAAAGCCACTCGGCATAAGGCACCTTTTTGAGACACAAAGTAAAAGTTCGGTATGATTCAAGCATTTTGCGTTCAGATACACAATCTTTTTCAAATGCATGCACAACTTCATGCATTTTATGCAAAGAAATCGTATCAACAGTATCGAAAGAACCCGAATCATAACGTGCCGCTATATCTTGTATCAATCGCCGCACAATCTCATCTTTGAGACCAAAAAGTTCTTCGTTTGAAAAATCTCGCATCCAAAAAGACCATAGCGTAGGATCCAAAAGCTGGTTGTTCACAAATAACAACACTATATTGCTGAAACTGTATCCTATAAGTGTTATTGCAAGCGCAGTTTGCGCGGGGCTTCCATAACGATTTTGTTTGGTAAGTTCAGCCACTTTATTAGTCAAAACTTCATTGATGTTTTTAAGCTGATCACGCTCAATTCGCAAAACTTCATACATAGTTCGATCAAAAGGCGATAAACCATACGTGCACGAAGATAGTGATATGCATGCAACACACACACTCAAAAAACACTTTTGTGAAAAAAACATACGGAAACCCCCATATATTTAAAAACAATTGCTATTTGGAAATACCAAAGTGTATTCTTACTAGTAACGTAAGACTTTAAAAGATGAGTATAGAGAATACCACTAAAGAAATAAGGGGGATGTATGAAGAACAATATACAAAACAAAAAACATGACCGAGCCGTCTGGTTTGTGCTCGCATATGCATGTCTGATTTGCTGCGTCGGCGTTGCAATTGCACAAATGGTTACACCTCGGTCTCACCATCCTATTGATCGATTTTTTAATTATCAGTATAACGCAGGCAGAGTCAAACAACTGTGTCCATGCGAAGATGGTGTGCACAAAGATGTATGTTGTGGGCAACCAATAGATATCTCAGACACTCAGGTCCCTATGCTTAAAACATCGGCGTATGCGTGTTTTTATGCTAAATTTGGAGAAAAAGAGGTTGTTCTGTGTCAGCCGCAACCAAAAGACGCATCGCGTAATGCAACTATCACCCTCGCGTGCGTAAAGGCATGCGACATACGAGAGCTTAAATCGGGCACCTGTAAGCGTATTGGGCTATTACCGGACAAGACCCCCTGTTACTGGATTGAAAAAAAATAATAAAACATGCTATATTCGCGGCAATAAAAAAACCGGTGCATGCGGTAAAAGGCATGCACCTAAATTTTTAGCCACACCATAAAAAAGGGGGTTGGGAGCTATGAATGCACACAAACAAAAAATGTATTTGCTAGGCCTTGCGTTGAGCAGCTTTTTTGCAAACAGCATGTTTGGCATGCAACCTGATAGTGCGTTAAAAAAATTTAATGCTGACCTAAAACAGCTCCAGACAAAAACAACGGTTCAATCATCTTTGGAAGAACTTGTACAACGCGCACAACAGTTAACAAATGAGTTAAACACGCAATTAACAACTGGTAACCAAAAATTTTCATGGCCAACGTATGAAAACTACAAACAAACCATGAACGAACTCAATAAACTCATAGCAAAAACAGCTGAACAAAAAGCGCTCAGCGTAAAAATATTATCATTGAGATTTAAGCAAATGACGTTAGATGGAGCAGCGGCAAAACAAAAAGCGTTTGAACAAGCACAAGCAAAACAGCAAAAAATTGAAGAAACAAGTCCACAAGAAATTCAAACCTTGCAACAAATAATTCAAGACATGGTACATCCCAATATACAAATGAATGATGAAATGTATAAAAGTTTCGAACAGACAATCGTTGCCAATAGCGAAAAATTACCCAAAAATCATCCGATAGTCCAACAAGCTAAACAAGTCTTAGAGCAAGAACGCGCAAAATTTTTAGATAATGAAAAAATTGTATTGAAACAACTTGATGAATTACTCAAAGATCTAAAAAAAATAACCGACACATTACAAATTGAAGATATAATAATAAAAAGAACTAGTGATTTAGAAGCATCAGAAGACATTTTTAGATCGTTTGATGACAGCGCTACCAATTTTTATAAATTTCTTGATACAAAAAATCACATAGAATATGAGAAAAATTTTGAAGAACAGTTACAAAAACTAAAAAACATCCTCTATTTCAATGAATTCATAAAAGAACTGAATCTTTCTCAAAAAACCGAACAAGAAAAACAAGCAGAAATTTTAAAATTTTTCACAAAAAAACTCGCGGAATGGGAAAATCGAAAAAAAAGCTCGGCGTACGGATATATCACAGCACTTTTAAAAAAAGCATATGAAAACATTGCACAAAAATTTGAAAACGATCTGATCAATGATCAGGAACTAAAAGCTCTTGAAAAATATACATCATTCTCAATTCAAGAGTTAGAAGGGCAAGAACAGGAGCACCTTGAAATGATCAAAGATCACGAAGAGCGAATAAAAAATAAAAATGAAAAATGGTTACAAGAAGATTTAGACGAGGCAAAAAGATTGTTAAAGGAAGTTCAATTTGCCTTGGCAATAAAAAAATCGTAAACAAAGTTCGTCCAGTTGTATTATGGCAACCGCCATGCCAGATAATAATGGATATGTTTTATCTGACTTCTAGGACCGCACTATTGGTACGTCGTAAAATAGTACGGCCTTTTAGAGGCGTACCAAGACCGTACTACTTTAGGCACGCTCAAACGCATTTACGGTTTGTGCAATCCAAAAGCACTATTCGTAAACTCGGGTGTGCATACCAGGTACGACCGAGTACTGAAACATTGAAGTACTTGGGCCAAGATACCTGGGGACTTCGCTATATATGGCAAAAGCCATTTGGGCACGCTCAAACGTATCTTTTGTTTATGTGATTAAATCACACTATTCATGATCTCGAATGTGCAGAGCTTAGCCTGCCCGCCGAAGCCTCGGCGTAGGCTGGGTGGACTTCGCTATATTCCTCGTAATATATTCTGCCCTTTAAGACTTCTTGTATTTTTAAGAACATGGCACATTACTAACCACGCCGAAGCGTTTCAAGCTTCGGCGTTTTTTTATCAACAAATGCTACAGGATTAGACGTTTTACATGCTTTTGATATATTTAAAAATTTTTCTATTTGAAAATAAACACATAAAAATATGGACATTAAAAATTTTTCTTTTACACTTAATTTTATGAATAAAAATATATAGTGCATGTCAAAAAACATGCATAAATGTAATTAAGAAATACTATGCAACGCATTTTTTTATTAAGGCGTATATCCATGAAAAATATATTAAGAATAGGCGTACTATACGCATTGATCATGAGTTTTGGTGTACATGCTATGCAGTTTTTGCATAGCCCAACGCCCTTTGAGCATGCAGCATTCACCAAATTTCGTCATGGCGCACAAAATCATCCCAAAAAAATTGCTACTACCGTTGCACTATCTGTTACTGGTATCATTGGATTAACCTATATAGCCCACAAACGTGGAGCAGGTAAATGGGCTCTTGCTGCAGATGCGATGCTCGTATGGAACGCATTGCGTAACCGTCGTTTAATTGCAGGATGTTTTAATAAACTGCCTATGCAAAACAAAAATAGACCACCAATGCTTGTAGGACCAGCACCTGCGCCTGCGCTTGCACCAGTACCATTACCGGCACCGGTACCAGCAATTGTGCCACCAGTAATCCAAGATCAAGACAATCACATTGGAACAGGTCCTGTGCGATTTCCACAAACAGCAATTCACTTTGCAGTGCCACCACTTGATCAACCACTCGTAGACACTCCTGTAGTTATAACGTCACCAGCACCTACTCCAGCGGAAATTGCTCAACAAGAGGCTAACCGAAAAGCCACACAAGAAACCCGTGAATCTACTGATTTCGCGAACCGTTTTGCACAAGCATTAAAAGAATTTGCAGAAATAAGTAAAAACATTGAACAAGACGTATCAAACATTGCTCAGGTACAACAAAAAATTCAAGCTGTCGATACTCTTATTACACAAAAACCTATCCATTGCGATATTTCACAGCTTCAAAATTACGATTGGTTTGCTGATCGAAAAAAAAATATACAGATCATAACTCAAGAAAATAATTATATAGAGCATTATAAAAACCAGTACAAAGCAGCAGATATTAACAAGATATGCGAAAATTTTTGGACCGTTTTTGCACACACTCCTCAAAATGATAAATACAGATCTCAACATCTCAAGGCAATTATTTTCACCCTTTCTCAAAGACTAAAAACTCCTGCCGCGCCAACAATCCAAAATCAATCTTGGAGTAAAACAGGTATCAATGTATCGTTACCATTCTTTTTACACCAAGAATATGCGGGCCTCACACAACAAGACGCTTGCGAAAATTTTCCTGCACTCGCATGGAATACAATTATGAGAGATTTTTTTGCTGTTCTCGATACCTCAGCACCACAGACACTTATGCCAGGCCAAAATGATTTAATCTACATAGCGGGCCAACCCAACAATGCTTTATCCACACATCTTCGTTCTTTTACTCAAAAAACATACTCGCAATATCTCCAAGCTGTAACCAACGCTATCGATACACACATTTTGCAATACCAACCAAATCATTTTTTTGATCAGATACCAACAAACCTTTTTACCCCAGTCGATCAACAAAAAATTGCAAAAATAAAAGCAGCAAACGCGTTTATAGAAAGCTACAAACAATTAGATCAATATCTCAAGACTGCTACTCCGCACACAGATCAATGGCTCATCGGGTTGCAAACGCTTGCCAAAAAATATCTACAGGCAAACAATATACTTAATGACATGCAAGCATTACAACCATCCACCCAAACAGATCTACCAACCATCATTGCTTTACAACAACAGGCACAACAGACTCAGCAACAATTGGCTACAGATCTGCAAAAAAACATAGATGGCATTACTCGCCTTACCACAGATATACATGGTCATTTAGCAACACAAGCGCCCGTGAATCTCTTAATAGAATTACGCCAACAACTTGGAGAACAACTAAACGCAGCTCAAACAATACATACTCAACAAAATGCCGCTATTCAACAAGCTCGAGCAAAACTGCAAGAAGTTACACAGCGCATTACAATAATTAATCGGGCGCAAGAAGACTTGAATACATCGCTTCAAAAAACACAAACAATAATTGCTAATCCACAAACACCATTTGAAGTTCGTAAACAAGCCCTTGATCAACTCGAGCAGGAACAAAAAAAAGCTTCTGAATTGATAGGACCTTCAGCTGATACACAAGCATCACAAAAATTTTTAGAAACACAAAAAGCTGTCATACCCGCCCATCAAGCAATACATGAAGCGACACAACTATATGAAAAATATGATCTAGCAAAACTGTTTAGCACTTTTTGGCTTACCGTATTTACTAAAAATAATCCATACAAAGAGCCTAATCCGTATTACACGCCTGCACGAATAAATGACTCTTTAAAAGCACTTACTCACATTATCACCGACCGACTGAAAAATTCTCCTACGGATGCACAATTTACACCATTGAAAGAACAATTAAAACAAAAAGATCCTTCATTATGGCATGATGGCCTCACGCCACATTTTTCAATACCATTGTATCTTTACAGGCAACAGCAAGAGCTCGTGCAAAACGATCCGTACAAAAACATTCCTGAGTTTTGCTGGCCTACATTGCTACGAAATTTTTTTACTGTACTTACACAACAAAATCTCACTCAAGGCCGCAATTATCTCAATATCACACCAGAAGAATTTGCGTTTCTCTTTGCAGAAGCTCAAAATCGCTTGCCATATTTTAATGAGCTGTATGCATTCGCCTTAGAAAATATCTCAGAACAAGCACGCACCATGGTAAACCGCATAATCACAGATTTTGCACACTACGTACCTGACCATTCGCTTGATGTTGCAATGACAAAAAGACAATCATTCAATCAATTAGATCAAAAAAATCTGGCAATTATAATGCATACAAACCAGCTGATGGAAGCTCATAAAAATTTGCACAGTATTTTGCCACATGAAATAACGTATCAAAAGCTCACAGAGCTTCAAACATACCTTAAGCAAATGCATACAGAGCTCACAGCACTTGCACAAATTTTTGGCACCACACTACCTCCGGTAATAAACACTTTTTACCAGGATGCTCAAGCCATCTATAAACAAAAAGAGCAAATTTTTGGCGCCAGCGTTCAAAACATACAAAAAGACATACGGCGAGTGCACACTATTTTAAGTCAACCAGAAACAACCATTGAACAAATTCAAGCGGCTCAACAAAACATAGCGCGATTGAAACAACAAGCACAAAACATGTATGGTTCAGCAACAGCACAGTTAGTAACACAAGCACAAGAAACCGAAACAGCGCTCGGCAGGTATCTTTATAAAAAACAACGAGAGCTTGAGAATGATCGAATTTATTTGCAACAGATCGACGCCCTACTGACTCAAATACAGCAAATTAACGCTCAAACACCCATGGCTCAAAGAATTGCTGAATGCACACAAATAGAACAATCAGTTAACGCAGCAATGCAAGCAACCCAACAAACAGTTAATCCGCAATTGATAGACAAAATAAGAATCATACGACAGTTTATGGCGCAACAAAAACAACTTATTGATGCTTACCAGGACAATAACGCACGTACTCAAGAAAATGTTCAGCGACCACTAAACCAACTCTTTGATAATGTCTGGTATTCTTTGAGCGATATCATTCAGAATCGTGATCAAGAAAGGTCTGTAAGAGGGCTCAAAATAGTCGTCTCTGCGCTTACCGATATCTTTACGCGCAATAATTTACCAACGGACGCACAATTTGCATGGACACCTGATGCAACAGCACCAGGAGGAAAACGATCATCATGGTACGGAAACGATCAACTTTTTAATGGTTTATCCATTCCTTTTGCACTCTGGATACACCAACAAAAACTCAGAGAAACTGATCCATACACTCAAGTATCTGACCTTTCGATACAAAGCTTGTTGGATAAATTTTTTGCAGCTCTTGCAGCAAATCAAACTATTCCACAACATCAATATGCTCAGGCAAGCAAACAAGATATAAATTTTTTACTTGTCCCTCAGAATGCACGAACAAAATATTTTAATGAACTCAAATCATATGTGACAAAAAACTTTATGTTTTTCATTAACACAACAAATATGCCAAGGATTAATACAAACGTTTTGGAATATTTACAAAATCCTTTTATCCACGATCTTTTAAAAGTAGAATATCGGGAATTATTCACTCACGCAGAAAATACAGTTTTAGATACAATCAGGTTCTTAAATACCTTAGCGCCTGTGTATCAACCATTACTGATGGCTCTTGCAAAACAAGTACCCGTACGAATCTATCAAAGAACACTTCCTATGAACGAAATAGTGTTAGAAGAGATTGAATTGGCACTAACACATTTTGTAAATTTAAAAAATGCGTCTCAGATGTTTTATTCACCAGCAATCGTATCAACCCTCGATCAAGAAATAGCGAGAATTACCACCCTCTGCCAACAAACGAGGCAAGAGTTTGGTACTTTTGAGAATGTATGGAAGCAGCATGGTAATGAAATCGAAATGGACTTACAGCAATTACACCCAGAAGCTCGAAGACCTTATGAAGAACAATTACAAATACTTACTGCTCTTTTAACCGATGCACAAAAAGTATTTACAAAAAACATACATCCTCACTTCGCGCCAACACAGAATCTTATCGCCGAACTGCAGCGACGTATTGCAGCAAAACAAGCAGCACAGGCACAACATCCACCTGCTGCGACTACAACACAAACTCCAGCCATGCAGGTACCGGTGCCACAAACACTTTCAGCATTACAAAAAGAATTAACAGATACATATGGCGCGCTACAACAAAATCATCCTCCTGAGGCCTATCTTGACAATGTATTTACACGAACATTACAACTAAAAGCACAAGCGCAGCAAATTAATGATCAATATTCTTTGCAAACAATAGACAATATTTTTCAAGTATATATTGACAATATGATTCAATTGGCTCAAATGCTCTCTCAAGGCGCTCAAACAGAACATACCATACAACATCTGTTAGCTTTACGACAAAAAATAGCAATTGGTCACAACGAAATGATGAATCAAGCACAAAAAAATACCATAAGTGATCGTGTTATTCAAATATCTACGGTTATTGATGGTACAGAAGCAACTTTCAAAAAACAAAAAGAAATAGCTGATGCCGTTGTAACTTTTAAGTCACAATTTGATGCAGTTTTAGGTCAACAACCAAACATTCGCATTCAAGATCTTACTGAAGAACAAAAACAAAATATTTTTAAAAATATAAAAAAAGAATACAGAAAACAAGCTCGATTAAAACATCCAGACAAATTAACAGTACAAGAAGTAGCTGAAATAAAAGAAGCTGAAGAAATATTAAGGGATGCAACAAAAACAACACAGGAACAACTAGCGGCTCAACAAAAAAAGAATGCAGCAGAAATAAAAATTAAACAAATAACGGAAAGCTGTGGAAAATATACTGGATTTTTCGAAATCATAACAAAATATCTTCAACCTATTGTAGATTTATACAAAACTTTAGACATACAAGAAATAGACCTGGCCCCGTTCACCACGAAACAACAAAAAAGAGACTTCATAGGACGAAAATATCAAGAACGCTTTAACCTACAGCAGGCTTTAGGGGAAAGCACCAAAGAACTACAAGAAGCTCACTATATATTACAAGAATTACTCAACGATTAAAATTTTTATAACATTCTTTAAGAAATAAAGTGACCCCCTTGGTCAAGACACGAAAATAGAAAAAGATTTAAAACATGACACCCCCTTGTTGATGTTGATGAGAAATTAAAAAGCTTTTGAGAAGTTCTTGTTTTGATGGAATCATTTTTTTA
>Ga0209319_1000769_pt1 | contig 34629 bp, 34 predicted proteins | sample RifGroE2_FD_184000 | JGI IMG/M metagenome (GOLD analysis project Ga0209319, IMG submission 184000) | Groundwater microbial communities from Rifle, Colorado - Groundwater E2 (SPAdes) (version 2) | ecosystem: Environmental > Aquatic > Deep subsurface > Groundwater | place: Rifle, Colorado, United...
AGAAACGGTGGCAAAATATGTTAGGTTGCAAGGGCAAGAAGATTCTGGACAAGCGAAGCTTGAATTCTGACCGTAATCCTACGGGCGTAAGCCCGTAGTAGTTTAGCATGGAAGAAGCGAGAAACCGCGTGTTATCAATTCCTGATATTAATGATGTGAAAATAGATTTAGTTTTTGATCCACCTTGGGATCGTTCGATGATATCGATGCAAGCTAAGTTAGAGCTGGGTATAGTCTAGGGGCTCGCAATGATTAAAGTTACGGAGTAAGAATTTTAGTTAGTCAAAAAGATTTCACATAAATATGTGCCAGACGGTGTTGATGATACGCTAAAAAGTTATTCTGATCTTGATTGGGTAATTAGAGGCAAAGAAAAAATTCCTCTCGAAACAATGATTGATTTGAAGGATGCTTTTTCCGAATCAGATTTAGTGTTTCGTGTCGATATTCTTGATTGGCATAGAATTCCCCCTGAATTTTGTAAAGTTATTGAAAGAAACTATGCGGTTATCCAATAGTCCAAAATCAATTCTGATCACGGGTGCCAGTAGCGGCATCGGCGAAGCGTTGGCGAAATATTACGCTACAGAAGGAAGATATTTATTTTTGACAGGAAGAAATATCGAACGTTTAGAGGCAGTGGCAAAAGCTTGTCGGCATCTTAAGGCGCAGGTTTCTGTTGCAGTAATGGATGTTAAAGATACCGAAGCAATGAGGCGTTGGATTAATGCTTGTTATCATGTTGTGCCATTGGATTTGGTAATCGCAAATGCTGGAATTTCTAACAGCGGTCATGTGACCACGGAGGAATTGGACCGCGAAATTTTTGCTACCAATATCAACGGTGTTTTAAATACCGTTTATCCCGCTATGCATCTTATGCAAGAACATCATCGTGGACAAATCGCCATCATCAGTTCTTTAGCTTCTTTACACGGTTTTGCACGTGCGGCGGCATATTGTGCCAGCAAGGCAGCACTTACCGCTTTTGGACAGGCATTACGCAGCCGATTAAAAAAATATCATATTAAAGTCTCAGTGGTTTGTCCGGGTTTTATTGCCACACCGTTGATTGCGAATAGTCTGCATTTTCAGCCTTGTATTTTATCTAAGGAAAAAGCCGCACAAATTATTGCGAAAGGACTTTCACAAAACAAAGGATTGATTGCATTTCCGCGCAGGTTGTTTTTTTTATTGTGGTTTTTGCGGTTGTTGCCGGCAAAAATGACAGAATGGATTGTTTCGTTCTTGTAGCTGCAGACTTTAGCCTGCGTTAAGAAATTTTGAATTTTAGATTGTACGGATGAATCGTTGCGCGATGTGTATTTAACGCAGACTAAAGTCTGCGGCTACAGTATGTGAGTTGCGGCTACAGTATGTAGTTACTTTACGGTAGTTGGCGGTGATGCAATATCTTCTGGCAACAACGAATACATGAAAGAATCATGAAACTGATCGTGATGCATCATGCGTTTGCGTAACAATCCTTCTTTTTTGGCACCAATTTTTTCGGCGACAATTTGGCTGGCAATATTATCGACATCCATGACAACTTCCAGTCGGTTTAATTTCAGTTCTTGAAAAGCGAATCTTGCTCCTAAAGCAGCGGCAATAGAGGCAAAGCCTTGTTTGTTAGCGCTGGTGCGTACCCAATAACCCAAGTTGGCGGTTTTATGAATATTGTCCAAGCGGTCAATTTCGATGCCACCTAAGAACTGTCCGGTCAAAGTATTGTAAATAACAAAACTGAACTGTTCATTTTTGCACCAAACTTCAGGGCGTGTTGCGATCCAGTCTCTGGCGATTTCAGGGGTGTAATAAGTAATATTCCACGGTAAATATTTGGAAACGTTTTCATTGGATTCAAGTACCGCTTCGCACAATGCGACTGCATCCTCGAGTTGGTAGGGGCGAATACCGATTGGATAGTTGGCGGCGGTAAAATTGGTAGTCATATTGATTTAATGGAAGAATTATTTCGTTGGTCGGAGTGAGAGGATTCGAACCTCCGACCCCTGCTTCCCGAAAGCAGTGCTCTACCAGGCTGAGCTACACTCCGCAAATAAAAAAACACTGTCGATTGTACTCGAAGTGGTTTAGCTATTCAACTTGGATTGCGTTGGCGCAAAAAATAAGGCGGGTTTAAATACATCTTATTTGTATTTCCCTCTTGCCAAGTTGGCGTTTATCATGGTATTTTAACTCTGATTTATTTTAGGCGCGTAGCTCAGTGGTAGAGCATCACCTTGACATGGTGGTGGTCGGTGGTTCGATCCCACTCGCGCCTACCAGTTGTGGATAATTTTTTCATTATGTTAAATCGCTCTGTTTCCGACGAAAAAACCCTCGAAATTTTGCGCCATTCTACTGCGCATTTATTAGCTCATGCCGTTAAAAAAATCTTTCCGACTGCGCAATTGACTATTGGACCGACGATTGAAGATGGGTTTTATTACGATTTTTATTATCCAGAAGGTTTTCACGAAGAAGATTTAAAACGTCTCGAAGAGAAAATGCATGAATTAGCTAAGGCAAATGATCCAATCGTGCGGGAAGAATGGCAGCGGGCAGAGGCTTTGCAATATTTTCAAGATATTGGTGAAACTTACAAAGTTAAAATTATTAACGATCTTCCTGGAAATGAGACAATTACTGTTTATCGTCAAGGAGATTTTGTTGATCTTTGTCGCGGACCGCATGTTGAGCGTACTGGAGTGCTAAGAGCATTTGCCTTGACAAAATTGTCAGGCGCTTATTGGCGCGGTAAAGCAGAAAACGAAACTTTACAGCGTGTTTATGGTACTGCCTTTTCCAGTAAAGATGAGTTGAAAGCCTATCTGAAACGTATTGAAGAAGCGAAACTTCGTGATCATCGTCTTTTGGGTAAAAAAATGGATCTTTTTCATTTACAGGAAGAAGCACCGGGCATGATCTTTTGGCATCCAAACGGTTGGGCGATTAACAAAGAAATTCGCAAATATATTTCTGCCAAATGGCAAGAATTTGGTTATGAAGAAGTCAATACGCCGATCATGTTGGATCGTAGTTTATGGGAAAAATCTGGGCATTTAGGGAAATTTGATGAACATATGTTTATGACCAGTTCAGAAAATCGCGATTATGCGATTAAACCTATGAATTGTCCGGGGCATATTCAAATTTTTAAACAAGGCTTAAAGAGCTATCGCGATTTGCCAATGCGTACTGCTGAATTTGGTTGTTGTCACCGCAATGAATATTCTGGAACTTTGCATGGTATTATGCGCGTGCGTGGTTTTTGGCAGGATGATGGACATATTTTTTGTACTGAAGAGCAGATTTTTGCCGAATCAGATCGTTATATTGATCAGTTATTTAGTGTTTATAAAGATTTTGGTTTTTTGGATGTTGGCGTTAAATTGGCGACTCGACCAGAAAAGCGCGTTGGGGCGGATGAACTTTGGGATAAAGCCGAAAAAGCCTTGCATGATGTATTAGAAAGCAAGAAAATTGCTTGGCAATTACACCCGGGTGAGGGCGCATTTTATGGACCGAAACTTGAATTTAGTTTAAAAGATTGTTTAGGACGAATTTGGCAATGTGGTACTTTGCAGGTTGATTTTTCTATGCCAGCACGGCTTGGCGCTTATTATATTGCTGAAGATGGCAGTAAAAAAGAGCCGGTTATGTTACACCGCGCTATGCTTGGTTCCATCGAGCGTTTTATTGGCATTTTATTGGAAGAAACCGCCGGTAACTTGCCGCTTTGGTTAATGCCAGTACAGACGGTAGTTTGTAATATAACGGATGGTCAAAGCGAATATGTCATAAAAGTTAAGCAGGATTTAGAAAAACTCGGGGTTAGAGTTAAATCAGACTTGAGAAATGAGAAGATTGGCTTTAAAATCCGTGAACATACTTTGCAGAAAGTGCCGTATTTAGTTATTATTGGCGATAAAGAAATGCAAAGCGGTATGATTGCTGTACGTAAACGTGATGGTAAGGATTTGGGTGTGATGTCGGTTGAGGAGTTTGGTAAATTGTTGCTCAATGAAATTGCGCTGAAATAAAACATCGTATTGATTTTTAAGGAAATTTCGTTTATATATAATGTGTTGATTAATTTAATTTTTTGAGGATAACTAATATTAGCCTAGACAATAAAACTAAGAAAACCCGTGTTAACGGGCAGATTTATGCACGTGAAGTGCGTTTAATTGATGCTGAAGGTGAACAAGCCGGTGTGATGAGTTCGCGTGAAGCTTTGGCTAAAGCTGAAGCGGTTGGTTTGGATTTGGTGGAAATTTCGCCAAATACAGCTCCGCCAGTTTGTCGTATTATGGATTATGGCAAATATTTATTTGAGTTAAGTAAACGCTCAAAGAAGAAATCCAAGCAAGTGCAGGTCAAAGAAATTAAAATGCGACCAGTCACTGATATTGGTGACTATCAGGTGAAAATGCGCAAAGCTGGTGAATTTCTTGATGCTGGCGATAAGGTTAAAATTACGGTGCGTTTTCGTGGTCGTGAAATGGCTTATCAAGATCTGGGACGTGATTTATTAGATCGTGTTGTTCGCGATATGCAGGAGCATGCAGTAATAGAACAGACGCCGAGAATGGAAGGTGATGGTTTTGTCACCGGCAAAAGGAAAGTGAGAAATCAAAAAATGAAGAGTTACAATGTTGGAATTATTTGGCGATGGATGTGTCTTTAGCTTTAACAGTTAGAGATATCATGGATTAAACGCTTTGATTTTAAATGTAATTTTAGTTACATATTTAAAAATCTCCGCCAAAAAAATAACTTCATTCTTCATGATTGGTTTTTTAATTATTAATTTTCAAAAAGGTAACTAAAATGCCAAAATTAAAAACAAACAAGAGTGCCTCGAAGCGGTTTAAGCGTACCGCAAGTGGTGGATTTAAACATAGAAGTTCTGGTAAAAATCATATTTTGACGAAAAAACCGAAGAAGCGTAAAGCGCATCTTAAGGGTTTGTCAGTAGTCAAAGCTTGTGATGTTGAATCAGTAGCTAGAATGTTAAACGATAAATAACGAGGAGAAAGTAAATGCCTAGAGTTAAACGCGGTGTTACTGCTCATGCACGTCACAAACGTTGGTTGAAAAAAGCCAAAGGTTATTATGCTGCGCGTAGTAAAGTATTCCGAGTCGCCAAACAAGCGGTAATTAAAGCCGGTCAATATGCTTACCAAGGTCGTAAGCAACGTAAACGCCAATTTCGTGTTTTATGGATTGCGCGTATCAACGCTGCAGTGCGTGAACATGGTTTGTCGTACAGTAAATTTATGAATGGTTTGAAGCTTAGCGGTATCGAAATCGATCGTAAAGTTCTTTCCGATTTGGCGATTTTCGATAAGCCAGCTTTTGCAGCAATTGTAGAAAAAGCAAAAGAGGCAATGGCAAAGGTCCCACAACAGGATTAATTTAGATGTTAATGTGTTGATTACAAAGAAAGCCGCAAAAGCGGCTTTCTTTGTTGTGTTGGCTATATATTTTTGATTGGTACACACAGGTTTCGTGGTCGTAAGTTAAAGCTTATGGCTACGGCGTGTGGCTACAATTACAATTGGAAAATTAATATTTTTGTATGCAAGAAACACCTAATTCCACACCAGCTATTTTGGAACAACTATTGCAAACAGCGATAGCAGAAATAACTAAAACCAGCGACGATTTTGCTTTAGAGCAAATCCGCAGTAAATATCTGGGTAAAAAAAGTCCGTTGACCGATCTGTTAAAAAGTATAGCTACTTTGCCTGTAGAGGAACGTCCATTATTTGGTCAGAAAATTAATGCTGCTAAAGAACAATTACAGGAATTGTTGCAAGAGCAAAAAACTAAAATTAAAGTTTTGCAACTTGAAGCGGAATTAAAAAAAGATGCGATAGATGTAACTTTACCTGGACGTGGTCAAAAGTTAGGCAGTATTCATCCTATAACAAAAATTCGTTATGAAATTGAAGAGTTTTTTATTAAAATGGGCTTTGCTGTTGTCGAAGGTCCTGAAATTGAAGATGATTACCACAATTTTACCGCTTTAAATTTTCCACCACATCATCCAGCGCGTCACATGCATGATACTTTTTACTTTCCTGATGGTAAGCTTTTACGCACTCACACTTCAACATTGCAAGTTCGGGTAATGGAAAATAGCAAACCGCCATTTCGTGTTATTGCACCTGGGCGTACATATCGTTGCGATTCCGATGCAACGCATTCACCAATGTTTCATCAATTGGAAGGTTTTGTAGTAGATTCAAGTGTTAGTTTCGCTGACTTAAAGTGGTTAATTAGTAAATTTATTGAAGATTTTTTTGGAGCTAAAACACAATTTCGTTTTCGCGCTTCTTATTTTCCTTTTACTGAACCGTCGGCAGAAGTCGATATTTTGTGGAATACTAAAGATGGTAAAACGCGTTGGTTAGAAGTTAGCGGCTGCGGCATGATTCATCCGAACGTTTTAAAGGAAGTAAAAGTTGACCCGGATAAATATTCTGGTTTTGCTTTCGGTTTTGGTTTAGACCGGCTTGCTATGTTGCGTTATGGTATTGATGATTTACGTTTGTTTTTCGAGAACGATGTGAAATTTTTGGAACAATTTATATGAAAATAAGTCTTAAATGGCTCCGTACATTAGTCAACCCTTCTGTCAGTGATCTGGAGCTTAGTGATCAATTTACGCAAGCTGGCTTGGAAGTGGAAGCAATTAGTCAACTTAAAAGCGGCTTTAACAATGTAGTTGTTGGGTTAATTATAACAGCAGAACAACATCCCAATGCCGATCGTTTAAGGGTTTGTATGGTTGATGTTGGACAAGAACAGCAGTTACAAATTGTTTGTGGAGCCAGCAATGCGCGAGCTGGTTTAAAGGTAGCTGTGGCTTTGGTTGATGCGGTTTTGCCAAATGGTATGCAAATTAAAAAAGCTGCATTGCGTGGTGTTGAATCTACTGGCATGCTTTGTTCTATTGTAGAACTTGGTTTGGCTGAAAACTCGCAAGGTATTTTGGAATTACCAACTGATGCACCAATTGGTGTCGATGTTGGGCAATATTTAGCATTGGATGACTCTATTATTGATATTGCCATTACGCCCAATCGAGGTGATTGTTTGAGTGTTTTAGGTGTTGCACGTGAGGTGGCAGCTATTAATGATTGTACGTTAACCTTGTCGGAAATTAAAATTATAATGCCAACAGATGACACGAAAGTTGCGGTAAATGTTGTTGCTAAAGAAGCTTGCCCACACTATGCAGGAAGAGTGTTACGTAATATAAACTGTAAAGCGGCAGCACCAATTTGGCTGCAAGAGCGTTTGCGCAGAAGCGGTATGCGTCCGATTAATCCGGTGGTTGATGTTTTGAATTATGTTATGTTGGAGTTGGGGCAACCTTTACATGCTTTTGATTTGAATAAATTAAATGGTCCAATTGCAGTGCGTTTTGCGAAACAGGGTGAAGAAATCACCTTACTAGATGGAGTGCAATTAAAGCTTAATTCAGCCGATTTAATAATTAGTGATCAGGAAAAACCACTGGCTTTAGCTGGTATTATGGGAGGCAAAACATCTGAAGTAACAGTAGAAACTTGTGATGTCTTTTTAGAGAGCGCTTTTTTTGTGCCGCCTAATATTTCGGAAAGCGCGCGTTATCATGGGTTGCACAGTGAAGCTTCACATCGCTTTGAGCGCGGTGTTGATCCGGGTTTGCAACAAAAAGCGTTAGAGCGTGTTACCGAACTTTTGCAAATGATTGTTGGCGGAGAAGTAGCGGCAGTTATTGAAGTTTCTCACGCAGAATATTTACCAATTGCAAATACGATTTTATTACGTGCAGCGCAAGTGAAACGTATTTTAGGCGTTGATCTTACAAGGTCAGTAATTGCTGCTATGTTAAAGCTTCTCAATATGAACGTAACGGAAGTAGAGGATGGGTGGCAGGTTATCCCACCGAGTTATCGTTTTGACATACAAATTGAAGTCGATCTTATTGAAGAAATCGCACGTATTTACGGTTACGATAAAATCAATGCTACAATGATGCTTGCTCCCTTAGTTAGCGCTTTTACTGACATCGCTTTAGAAAAACGTCAAAAACTTTGTGAATTACTGGCGGCGCAAGGCTATAACGAAATAATTACCTACGGTTTTGTTGATCCGAAATTACAAACTCTTTGTGATTCAGAACATGAAGCTTTGTTGTTAAAAAACCCCATCGCTGCTGATGCTGCTGTTATGCGAACCAATCTTTTACCGGGTTTACTTAACACGTTGTTGTATAATCAGAATCGCCAGCAAGAGCGCTTGCGTTTCTTTGAAGTTGGAACGCGTTTTGTCTCAGAAAACGGTACGTTGCGTCAACTGCCAACTTTAGCGGTTTTGGCAACGGGTGATATTTGCCAGAAACAATGGGGAGTAGCGCCCAAAGAGGTGGATTTTTTTGATTTAAAGAACGATTTAGAAAATATTTTGCGCTTATTTGGTTGTTATAAAAATTTACAATTAAAAGCGGAAACGCATCCCGCTTTGCATCCAAGTTGTTGCGCGAGTATTTATCTGAATAATCAAAGAGTTGGTTTTGTTGGGCGATTGCACCCAAAAACACAGGAAATTTTAGAAATAAATAGAAGCGTCTACCTTTTTGAAATTGATTTATCTTTTCTTTGCGAAAAAAATGATTTAAAATTCAAAAACATCTCTAAATTCCCTTGTGTCGAACGTGATATAGCGATTGTTGTCGATAAATTGGTAAACTGGTTTGATCTTGAGAAAAATATCCGCACAAGTGGGGGAGATTTGTTGCAGGATGTTAGGCTTTTTGACGTTTATCATGGTAAAGGTGTAGCTGATAATCAAAAGAGCTTGGCTTTACGTATGATTTTTCAAAAAGTTGCACGTACTTTGACGGAAGAAGAAGTCGATGTTGTCTTGCAAAAAATTGTCTCAATATTAGAGAAAAGTTTTAATGCAAAATTAAGAGGTTGAAAATGGCGCTTACAAAGGCAGAATTAGTGGATAAACTGTCCCAGGATTTGGGGTTGAATTTACGTGAGGCAAAAGAATTGGTTGAGATTTTTTTTGAAGAAATTCGCTTGTCTTTAGAAAGTGGCGTGCCGGTTAAAATATCTGGTTTTGGTAATTTTGGTCTTCGTGATAAAAAAGAGCGCCCTGGTCGTAATCCTAAAACAGGTAAAAACATACCCGTTTCTGCCCGTCGTGTAGTAACATTTCATGCTGGTCAAAAACTGAAATCTAAAGTGGCGCAATATGCTGGAAAACAATCCAAGTAGTAGCAGAACAGGAAAAGGGACAAGACAGGATAAAGAAAAATTACCACCTATTCCTGATAAATTTTATTTTGCTATTGGCGAGGTTGGTAAGCTTTGCCATTTAGAGCCACATGTTTTGCGTTATTGGGAACAGGAATTTCCGCAGCTAAAACCCAGTAAACGCTCAGGTAATCGTCGTTATTATGAAGCAAAAGATATTGTTTTAGTGCGGTGCATTAAAACTTTGCTTTATGATGAAGGTTACACGATCGAAGGGGCACGTGCTTTGCTGTCCAGGGAGGAATCCAAACAAAACCGTCCAGAACATTATACGCAAGAATTTACAAATTTGATTATAGCAAAATTGGAAAATTTGCTTGAAGAGATGAATTTGGATGTTGAAGAAGGTGTAGTTTCGTAGCAACAGATTTGGTAGTTACTACGGTCTTTAACCCCCTCGTTATTGGTCTACTTTACCACGTGCTTTTAACGATATTTATCTATGTTGCATAAATTTTCATATAATTTATCCATGTTTATGTCACATCTTAAAAATACTATTTTGTTGCCAGCTTTTCTTTTGTTCTTTTTGACAAGTTTTAGTTCAGTTGCTTTAGCTACTTCTGATAAGGTAGCTTTGTCTTCGCCCCAACAGCGAGCTCTGGCGCTCAAAACTATTGTACTTTTTTATAGTAAACAATGTCCGCATTGTTCTTATGTTTTGGATTATATTAAGAGCAACCATTTGGATAAAAAATATAACATAATAGAAAAAGAAATTTCTGCTGATCAAGGAAATCATGGCGAATTTATTAAGACGATTAAGGCTTGTTTGACTGCCAACAAGGCAAATAAAGATACTGTAATTGAACTGCCTGTGTCTTGGGATGGTAATAAGTGCTTCTATGGCGAAAAAGAAGTTTTGTCGTATTTTTGATATTTTGAAAATGTTGAATTTTGGATGAATTGCGTTAGGGTGGGTTTTTGCTATGCAGGTGAAAATTTGTAGCTACAAATATGTAAGATAAATTGCTATATTTTTCAATATGTTATTTTTAAAAATTAAAAAAATTGGCTTTTTCGATCAAATCGCTAAATTTAGGCGGTTTTTTCTTTTTATTTTGGTTGGTATTTTTTTGCCGCTAGTAAAGGTAATGGCTATTTGTCCGGTTTGCACGGTGTTTATTGGTGTTGGGGTTGGTTTATCGCGATGGCTTGGTATTGATGATACGATTAGTGGTGTTTGGGTTGGTGGGTTGACTGCTTCAATGATTGGTTGGACAATTGACTGGTTTAATAGAATCAATTTTCGTTTTTATGGACGTAAAATACTGACAACTTTATTTTATTACGCCATAGTGATTTTACCGCTGTATGCTTGGGGTATTATGGGGTTGCCGGAAGATAAATTATGGGGTATCGACAAATTGCTTTTGGGCATTATGGCGGGATCGGTAGTTTTCGTGGTTGCTGTAATTTATTATAATTACCTCAAAAAACAAAATTTTGGTAAGGCGCATTTCCGCGGGCAGAAAATAGCCATGCCTATAGGCGCTTTGGCGCTTTGTAGTTTGATTTTTTATTTTTTAACCTAATCCCATCTGTTTCATTATTTATTGAGAGCTAGTGATTTATGAAAAAAGACCAATTCGAACTTCCAAAACTTGAAGAGTTAATCGAAAAAGTAACGCAGGCAAAAAAGAAAAATCCGCTGGATTTATCTTCAGATCAGGATTTAAGTATTGCGGTAATGAATTTGATTTCTATTGAAGAGCATTGTTTTTTTAGTGGTACAAAAACTGAAAATACTAAATATTTTGATTTAATTCTTGAAGTACGCGAAATGCGTAAAGACTTGTTAAAAAAGCTAGTCCATGATTCTGCTGATGGCAGTGAGCGTTGGTGTATTTCAAAGCACTTATTGGCTTCAAGCATGCGCCTTATGGAAGTTGGTACTAAGCAACTTGATCTTGGCAATAAAGATGAGGCACATGATTTCTTTCATAAAGCGTATGAGCTGTATGCCATGTTTTGGGGGCTTAATCTCGATCTTTTGGGTTTCGATGCGGCTAAGAAAATCGATCATGCGGTTGAGGTCAATGTTGCTAATAAAGAGATTCTTATAGATGATGATAGTGGTGAAAAAGTTCCTGTCAAAACTCGTGTTCGCTCCGTATGGGGTAAGTTAGTCCAAAAAGCCATTGATTGCTGTTTAGAGTAAAAGTCTAACAGTAGGTGAATTTAATAAAGCAGCAGAAGTTGTTTTAAATGCCGCCAGATTGTCACGGGGTTTGGTTTTGCATAATCCCTTTTCCATGCCATAAACTGGTTTTTTTATTAAGTCGTATTTTTCATTTTTCGCATAGTATTAAGGTTAATTGGAAATGTGTGATATAAGCCTTAGTCATGTCACTGGGCGCATAATTATTATTAAATTATTAATTAATATTACCTTAATTTCATTCAGCAATCTGTCTGCTATAATTAAGGGTATGGAAATTGTTGATTGATCAATTGGAGGGATAATGTATTTGGTTTGTGTATAATGCACAAATAATGAAAGCAAAAATCATTTTCTCTTTTTGGGGAATCAATAATTCAAATATTAAATTGATTGGTTTGTTTTTGGAGAGGTATTTTTATGTTAGAGCAGCCCAAAGGAAAATTTGAAAAGCTATTTTTTGAGTGTAAAAAGTATAATAAAATTGTACAGGTAGCATCTGATACTATTAAGCAGAGCGTCGAGTTAAAGTTGATATCCTCATATCAAGCAGCAAGCTCTAGTCCTTTTGCTTCAGTATCCGCTGGCATTGGGGGAAACCCGAGACAGCCAGATATTAGTTTCACTAGTCTTTCTGACAGTACAGTTGAAGTTAATGGTGGGGTATTTTTTAAGTAAATTTCAAAAGGTGGTAGTGTAACCGTAGAAGCTTTATTAGTTTTCGGTGCGGGTTTGTCTTGTCGAGACAATGACATACATCATCATGGCTGGAGTGCTTTACATTGGGCAGTGTATTTGGGAAATGAGCCAAACCATTCAACGCCATAAACGCAATATTAGCTTATCCATCCTGTGCGCGAGATATTAACGCACAAACGTTCGGTCCATATTGTTTTGGTTTTTTTGGGGTTGTAGCGGCAAGCATACTGCGTTGCATATATTGTCTAAGGCTAATTATCGAGGAGCCCCAACAGAGCAAAAAATAAAGCAGTGGGGGCAATGCATTTGATTATCCTGTATTTTAAAAAAATTCAATGATAACCTTAATCAAGGTGGTAGCTAAATTTGTAATTTGGACTCAGCTTTAACAGAACCAAGGATGTTGTACGTGACATGATTACAGTAGGTTTTGGTGTTGGGTTAGCGCTTTTAGGTAGGAGAAAAACAGTATGAATCCCAAGCTAATTAACGTTTTGAATCAGTGGCATACGTTCTTTATTTTTTTTGCAGTGTTTGTAGGTGTATTAATTGCAAGCCTTGTGGCGTATTGGTTACTAAAAAGAATTATTTTTTTAGCTGGAAAGAAGAAAACAAAGGTCAGTTTATTTCGGAAAGATTGGCAAAAATCTCTATTAGTAATAACGGTTTTAATTTTATTATATTCTGCTGAATATTTTTTCTCGATGCCGAAAGTATATGCTGATTATTATTCACATTTATTGACTTTGCTGGTAATAATTTCTCTAACTTGGTTTTCTATTCAAACACTTTACGCGGTACGTGAGTATATATGTAAACGCGCTGAAAAACCCTATGCTAATAGTCTCAATGCGAGAGCTACACGCACCAAATTAAATATTTTATTTAAAATAGCTGTTTTTGCAGTTGGTATTATTGGTGGAGCAACTGCACTTATGACTTTTCCAAAAGTTCAGCAGCTTGGGATTAGTATCTTGGCTTCAGCTGGGGTGGCTGGTCTTCTCATAGGTTTTGCTGCTCAAAAAAGTTTAGGCAATTTATTGGCGGGAATTCAAATTGCATTAACACAGCCCATAAGGATGGACGATGTGGTAATTGTTGAAGGTAATTGGGGAAATGTTGAGGAAATTACGCTTACGTATGTGGTAGTTCGCATTTGGGATGGGCAGAGGCTTATTGTGCCTATAACATATTTTGTTGAAAAAATATTCCAGAACTGGACTCGCACGTCTTTTGAACTAATTGGTACAGTTTTTATTCAGGTTGATTATACTGCTTCACTGAAAGAAATACGTTCCGCTTTAGATTCTATTTTAGTCGGAACTGATCTTTGGGATGGGCGGGTAAAAAGTCTTGCAGTAACTAATGCTAACGCTCAAAATATTGAGCTGCGGGTTTTAGTCTCAGCAGGAGATCCATCTAAGTTATGGGATATTAGATGTTACGTTAGAGAACAACTAATAACTTTTTTGCAGGAAAACCATCCTGACTATTTACCAAGAACTAGGGTGGCACTTGAAAATCAGTAGGCTAAACGAGTAAAAATCTGAAAAAAAATGGGGTTTTACAATCAATTATACAGTGATATCCTGTAAGGAAATTTAATCGCGTAAAAGCAACGAGTTGTAAGTAGTGCTCAAAACAAAAAATAAGCCATAAATCGATTTTAAGCAAAATATAATACCTTGGAAAATATGCATATTTTTTCTTAGAGTGACTTTTGGTACGGATGATTGTCAAACCCAGGCTAAATTTGAAATGCAGTGGCAACAACAAAAGACCACTTCTCTTTGTAGTGTCCACTAAAAAAAGGTTGCAAGATCAATTATAAATATCTAATAACGACAATTATTTTTCCCTGTTGATAAAAAGATAAAAACAGTCCAATGGTTTTGGCAGAACCTAAACTTTTATCGGCAGTGTTTTGCATGAGTATGCCACTGGGCATTTGGGAACACAAACCGTATAGCAGTTATACTCAAACTTAGAGTCAACGAAACATTTTTTTATTTAAAGAGCAAAAATGGGTAATGCTAACCTAATAACCGTGATTAATTTTATAATCAGGTTATGCTCGAATTCACGCTCAAATTCTTTCTTCTCATCGGTACATTCATATTCTTTATACCCAGCCTTAGCAGCATTTTGATTAGTCGGTTCTCCTGCTGGTATTTTAAAAAAGCTGTTTGTGCGATTTAAGGCTTAATTTTATGATCTATAACTTTCAGGTTATTGTTAACCATATTGAAGATCACTTTAGTTCTTGAAGCCGGTCTAATTTTGCTTATGGTTTGATTCCTATCTATCGCAAAGTGTTTACTACGGTATTGCGAAATATACTGAATTCTTCAAAATATCATTTTTACCTAACAAGAAAAAGCAAAATATAGATAATTGAGAAGTTATTATTTTGCACCCATGGAAGTTATTTAAGCTTGCCTTAAGCTAAAACTAACAATATTTCTTATTTTTAATATTACCTTAATTATATGGCGTTATTATAACGTATCAAAGGGGTAATGGTTGTTTTTCATATAACCACCTAATTTTTAAGGGAATTTATTTCACATATTATGCTACAAGAATTCACACAACAAGGATTAAATACTAATTCAGAACTACTGCGAAACAGTTTGCAGCAGATTGGAACCAATTGGCATGATTTCTGGGGGATGCACCAAGCTGATGCTATGCCTTGCGCGGAAAAAAGCAGTTGTTACGGCGTGCTTCAGGATATTTATAGTCTAGCCATAGAAAAATCAAGTGCTATTGCACAAAAAGAAGGAAGGATGATGTTTGATCGTTTGAGTGATTTATCAAAAATACCAAAAACAATACCGGAAATGGACGATTTTAATGCCTTAATACTTACTTTTATTGATTCTTCTAAATTTAAACTCCAAGACGTAGATAAAGCTTATCATTTGATCAATAGATTTGAATCAAAGCTGGATACAAAAAAAACAGCCCATAAAATGCTCTTGAATCTGATTCAAACTGCTAGTATTTTGCAGCGTTTAAAAAAAATAGATAGCAGTATGCTTTTAACTTGGTTGAATTCAAGTTCATTATTGGATTTTAGTTTTCCTTGTGATCCTAGTCTTTTTTTACCAGTCTCTTTACAAGAAACATTAGACACCATACAGAAAGAAAAAAAGGTAATACATTTAAATGATGCTATAGCTTGTTTTTCTCCAGATGACAAAAAAATCATTCAAAAGCTTCATTTTGAAAACTGGCGCAAGCAAATTTTGGGGATTGTTGAAGAGTTGAAATTTGTATTGGGAAATTTTTCCAAGGTTAACGATCCTTCTAAATCAGAATTGGTTAAATTTTTAAAGCAAGAATACGCTGCGGTAATGGCTTTATTGGAAAATGCCGATAATGTATTTAAACAAAACTTTGGGGAAGATGGCGAAAAAGCTATTTTATTAAATCAATTAGAAAATTCTTCTGATTCAGTAAAAGCTGATGCAAGTATTTTTCAGGTATTAGCGGAAACAACTCAAGAAGATATGCGGATTTTATGTGGAACTCATAAGCTATCTATAACGACTCCAGAAGAAGATGAAGCGAGTAAGGCAATAATAAATGGCACCCGAATGATTGGGATTTCAGAAACAGAGGAGAGCGTTACTACAAGGAAACAAGATTCGGTGTTATTTTTTTCAGCACCCAAACCGAAAATCGTTGTGCAACAGTCAGTAAAGCCAAGAAATAAATTGATTGAGATATTATTTTCAATTTGTAAATGGATTTATGAAAAAGTAGCTGAATTTTTGTGTAATGCAAAAATGGTTGTTCAATTTCTGTTTGGCAATTGTTGCCCAGTACCTAAACCAGATAAAAGTACTCCCGCCCCTCTATGTAAATAAAATTACCCTTTGTACACGACAAACTTTTTATTTCGCCCGTTACGCCAGACTCATGTCTGGCGCCCTTCGGGCTGGCTTACGCCATTCAAAATTTGCTCCTGCAATTTTGTCAGGGCTCAAAAAATCTGGGGGACGCTTACCCAGAGTTACAGTCACCACTACGTGGTTTCTTCATCCTGGGCTATAGTTATTTTACCCCGTCGGGGATGTTGGTTATTTCATTTATATATTTCAATTAGTTACAAAGCTTTGTTGTGTACAAAGAAAATTACCGTACAAATCGTATTGTTATGAATTACGTAGCCGCAGGCTTTAGCCTGCGCTTTTCTTGCCCCTAAGTAAAAAAAACTTAGAGGGGACGGTAGGAATAAAACAATGAGGCATTTAACAGAAGAAGCAAAAAAACAATAGTAGAAAAAACATTAAACTTTTTTATTTACCGCCGTACTTACCGGAATTAAATTCCATAGAAAGGTATGGCAATATATTAAAGACAACAGTTAGTTGGAAAGACTTTTAACGTATTCCCTAAGCAAAGCATCAATCAGCTTATGAAGATTATCAAAATCAAATGTACATGAAAAATTTGTTTTGTTCGTTTTTTTATCTATATCATTCATCTGTAAATTAAAACGTTTACTAACGTCAAATGACATATGATTAAGAGCATTCCTTATATGTCTAATAAAATCAAACAATTGAATTGTTTGGTTAATATTTGTTTATGAAAACGATCGACTTTATTAGTTATGTATATACTCTGCGCATTTTGGTTTTTCGCGTTGTTGGCTTTATCGCTCGCTTGAGTCATGCATCTTAGCTTTCCCTTAAATTACCACAGGTTTAATCTGCCAAATATCCTGACAATATTCTAAAATTGCGCGGTCGGAAGAGAATTTCCCCATACGTGCTGAGTTGAGTATTGCCATTTTGGTCCATTTAGCTTGATTTTGATAGACAAGTGAAACGGCATCTTGGCAATCGATATAGGAACGATAGTCAGCACAGAGCATGTATTCATCACGATTGATTATAGAATCGACAAGTGGACGGAAAAGTTGCGGTTCGTTGGGAGAAAAATACCCAGAACTTATCATGCCCAGTGCGCTTGCTAATTCACTATCAGTATTGATGAAATCTAAAGGTCGGTAACCGTGATTTTGCATGTTTGCAACTTCCTCAGTCTTTAAACCAAATAAGAAGAAATTTTCTGCCCCAACTTCCTCTCTGATTTCAACGTTAGCCCCGTCCAGCGTTCCGATAGTCAAAGCACCATTCAGTGAAAATTTCATATTGCCAGTTCCAGAAGCTTCTTTACCTGCTGTGGAAATTTGCTCAGAAAGATCGGCAGCTGGGTAAATATGTTGCGCATTTTTCACATTGTAATTGGGGAAAAATACTACTTTCAATAAATCATTTACTGCTGGGTCGTTATTAACTACATCAGCAATGGCACTAGTTAATTTAATGATCAATTTTGCCATTATATAACCAGGCGCAGCTTTACCAGCAAGAATTATGGTGCGTGGCGTAAATTTTCCATTTGGATTTTGACGTATGCGGTTGTAAAGAGTTATAACATGTAAAAGATTTAAATGTTGGCGTTTGTATTCATGAATGCGTTTTGCCTGAATATCAAACAAAGAATTTGGATCAACACTGATGCCTGTGTATTTCAAGATCAAATTTGCCAGTTTTTGTTTGTTTTCAAATTTGATTTTACGCCAGGTTTCTTGGAAATTTTTATCATCGGCAAATTTTTCTAATTTACGTAAAGCATAGAGATCTTTGATCCAGTTGTCATTGCCTATGGTTTTTGTTATGAGCTTAGCTAGTTCCGGATTAGAAAGAAGTAGAAAACGTCTGGGTGTGATGCCATTAGTTTTATTACTGAATTTATTGGGCATTAAAGCATAAAAATCTCGCAAAACCGATTCTTTTAACAGCTCTGAGTGCAAAGCGGAAACACCGTTGATAGCGTGACTGCCAACACAAGCAAGATTTGCCATGCGGACATAGCGTTCAGAAGATTCATCGATAAGGGATAAGCGTTGTAATATGCCAAGATCATCGGCAAATTTGCCTTTGACTTCGATAAGGAAACGACGATTGATTTCATAAATGATTTCTAAATGGCGCGGTAAAACGCTGGCAAAAAGCGCAACGGTCCACTTTTCCAGAGCTTCTGGCAGTAAAGTGTGATTGGTGTAACAAAAAGTTTTTTGCGTAATTTCCCAAGCTTCTGTCCATTGCATTTGATGTTCATCGATAAAAAGACGCATCAATTCAGGGATAGCGATTGATGGATGGGTGTCATTAAGTTGAATGGTGTATTTTTCATGAAATTTACTTAAATCTTGCTCGCGTTGTTTGTAAATGCGGATCATGTCTTGTAAAGAGCTGGAAACGAAGAAATATTGCTGTTGTAAACGCAATTTACGCCCGGCTAAAGGCTCATCGTTAGGGTAGAGGACTTTAGTTAAATTTTCCGAAGAAATTTTTTCGTTGACGGCGCCGTAATAATCGCCAACATTAAACGCTTGAAAGTCAAAAGATTCACAAGCTTCAGCTTTCCACAGACGCAGCATGTTGACGGTACTGGCTTTGTAGCCGATGGTTAACATATCATAAGCAACGCTTTTAACGACGGTATCTGGTACCCATTTGACGAAATAACGACCGTTGGCGTCGATATAGTTTTCCGTATGTCCGCCGAGTTTAATATCAAAAGAAACTTCCGGACGATGAATTTCCCAAGGATTGCCATAATTTAGCCATTTGTCGGTTGATTCCACTTGCCAACCGTTTTTAATTTCTTGTTTGAAAATACCAAATTCATAGCGAATTCCGTAACCAATAGCAGGAATATTTAAAGTGGCAAGAGAATCTAGGTAACATGCAGCAAGCCGTCCAAGTCCGCCATTTCCTAAACCTGGCTCAGGTTCTTGCTCAACAAGCTCCTTAAAATCAATGCCCATTTCCTGCATTGCCTGTTTGACGTTGTCATAAATATTCAGGCAATAAAGATTATTTTCCAATTGTGGTCCAATTAAAAATTCTGCGGAAAGATAGCAGACGGTGCGAGTTGCTTTTTGGAAATAAATTTCTGCAGTTTTGATCCAAAAATCCATCAAGCGGTCGCGCACTGTATATGCTAAACTGGTGTAATAATCGTTTTTTGTCGCAATGCTGGGGAATCGACCCAAAAGACAGGCAAGATTGTCGGTAAATGCTTGTTTTATGCTTTCTGTGCTTAAGCCAGTGCGGACGGATTCATTTTCTTTTTTTTTGATAAAAAGCAGATTTTTCATGGTTCATTATTTCCTTTTAAATGAATTGAAATATTTTAGATAAATGAAATTATAGCGTTGAATGTAGGATAATGATAGTGCATTTACGGTATTGTTAAATATTTTTAATGATACAAATGATGATATCATTTGTTTTATATACTCTTCGCATTTTGGTTTTATGATCGGCTCCTGCCCATCATCCTTCGGACTGGCTGCGCCATTGAAAATTTCTCATTCCTGAAATTTTTTCCGCGTTGTTGGCTTTCTTGCTCGCTTGAGTCATGTATGTCCAATACACTCCTCAAACTCGACTCTTTGCTGCCTAGCGGAAAATCCAAACTGCTCGAGTCTATTTGTGCTAACCCTGAAAACCTGTTTTCGTTTAGTATATTTAGATTATGAAATTTTCAACCCGGCAAAGCGTCCTTAATCCACATCTTTCGCAGGTTTTTTCTTTATTTTTCGGATCAACTTGTGCTTGTCCGCTTAAAAAATCTTCAGCGAGTTTTTCTAAAGTGTTACGCCAAATGTTGCGCATTTCGTTCCAATCTGCGGTTGGCGCTAGGTCGCAGTCGCGTTTTGGTAGCTGGTCCAAACTTTTTACGCCATCGATTTCTTGAGAATTTGCAGTAATTCCGCTAAACCCCATTTTATGGAGATTGACGTGAGCAAAAATCAGACCGCTAATAGGTTCTTGAGCGGTTATGCAATATAAGGGTAATTGTGGATCTTCAGGTCGCTCGTTGAACCAGTCCTTGTAGTTAGTTAAATTTTTTCCGGTTTTATAATCAATAATAACTAGCGAACCGTCGGCTAGGCGATCGATGCGGTCAAGGCGTAGGGTGAGCTGCATGTTGCCAAGCTCAATATTGGTGCTTTGTTCGGTATTGGTAATAAGAAAAGGCGGGCGTTGTTTTTCTGATTTTAGCCAGTTTTGTAGGAGTTTTTGAAGGCAAGTTTCTTCTAATTGCAGGAGATTTTTGTTTTCTTGAGTGGTGGGCAGTTGCAGTGCTGTTAGTGATTCAAGAGTTTTGGTGGAGATAAGTTGTTCTAAAGCAGGATCATCCAATTGACAAAGCTGTTTTTGCTCACCATTCAGTGTTTGCCAAATTTTTTCTAAAATTGCGTGAATAAGCGTCCCTCGATCGATTTTGGATAAACCTAGTTGAGGTTCATCCAATTTTTCAGCACCTAAACGACATTCGACAAAGGCGCGAAAAGGGCAGAGCGCTTGTAGTTTTAATATTTTACTGCCGCCACGGAGTTTAGTGGTTTTTTTATCAATGAAAGTGTTTTCTGTAAAAACTGGAGGTGCTTGGTCTGCAATATAGGTTTCCAGATCGCGGGCAGCATAAATTTTTTCTAAGCGGGATATAAATGGGCTTAGGTCCAATTCTTCATTTTTTATTTCCTTTATATTCGCCAACAACGGACTGATTTTGAGTTCGCGTTCATCCGCGGAGGTTACATAACTGCAGACAATGGTGTCAGAGCTACGCAAAAAACGCGCTGTTAAAGTTTTGGCAAATTCCAATTCTTGTTCGGCGGAAGCATGAGGTAAATTATATTTTTTTTGTAATTGTACTGGTAGAAGTGGGTTTGGTTTTGGCGCTGAGGGCCAGGTGCCTTGATCCATGCCAAGAAGCCATAGGTGATCAAAATTCAATCCGGCAGCTTCCAAGACGCCTAAAATATTAATTGGAGTTGGTTTATGTTCTGGTTGAAAAATAGTTTTATGCAGCTGCAGAGTTAAAAGCTCGCGCGCTTCGCTAAAAGATAAGTTACTACTTACCAGATCAAGAGTCGTAAATTCCTGCAGTAATTCTTGTAAGCGCTGTACAAGTTGATATTCGGTACTGCTAAGGTTACGTTCCCCTGGCCAACCACAAGCTTGTAATAATGCAAAAAAAATAGGTACCCATTGACTGGGTAGATAAGATTTTTGACGATGTGAAGTGGTAATTGCAAATGTTTTCTCTAACGCATTGATAAGTATAGCATTTTCACCTACATATCCTAGAAATTTAGTTCTTGTAAATTTAAGTTGTTTAGTGGAGCGCAAAGTTTTTTCACATTGCGCACGCGTAAATATTTCTGTTTCAGCTCCGGCGATAAATGGTGTACGCAATAAATCTAAAGCATTTGTTAAGCTAATGGTATTGCTAAAACTTAAGTGTATTAATTTTAAGGCAGTTTGAATGATGGGGAATGAGGTCAGGGGTTTACCGAGAGAAATATTAAAAGTGTTTTTTTCGGGAAAGACTTCGCTAAAAATTCTTTCGATTTGATCGCGTAGTAAATTGAGTTTTGGGGCAATGCAACCTATATTGCATTGCGGATTATTTACCCAAATTGCTCTTGCCCAGCGCGCCATAGTTAAAATCTCTTCGGTGTTGTCAATGCAACCGATATATTTTGCGTCTAGGACGTTTTTTTGATTGGGGTCGATAAAATTGACTTGGTAACCGTGTTCAGTAAAAGTAGTAAGAAAAGTTTTTATTTGGGGAGGTATTTGGTCGAATCCCACTAAAACCCAAGTTTTTAGCTGGATATCCAGCGATTTTTCTTTCAAATTCTGAATCAGTAAATTCGGTAAGCGTGCAGTATCAAAGAAACCTTTTTCTTCGCAATAAGATTTGAATTTTTCTGACCACTCAAGAAAAGCTGCAGTTATTTCAATATCAAAATTAGCTAATTGAGAAAATGGTAGCTGCCATTTGTGTAATAAATCCCACGCCTGTTTAGCGTTTTGTGCCAGCCAACTTAAGTCAGTTAAGCCATTATTATAATTAGATGTGGTAATAATTTGCTGCCAGATGAATAACTCTTGGTTGGCATTTAACAGGATTACTTGCTTATTTGCTGAATTATTTGAAATATGCAGCAGCCAACTGGCTAAGGGCATAATCAATACTGATTGCCATGTGGTTTTTCCCATTTCTTTTTGCTTGTTATCATATTGTTCACGCAGCTCAAGCGCCAGGCGATTGTTGGGGGTTATGACAACTGTTGTTTCGGGGGAGAGGTTTTGCCAAAGGGTGTGCATAATTACAAGGTTACAAAAGTTTTAAAGCCTTAAAATAGCATTTTGTTTGGGGTTTTGGCTAGGGAAAGAAGAAAATTCTGTCGGTTGGCGATATGTATACAATATGTAAAGTAAATGTAAAGACTATACATGTTGTGGTGAAATTATGTTAAAAAAAATCGAGCGTCCAGTTCCAAATATAATTGACTACATTTCTAAAAATTTAGTTAAAATTAACCGTCTAATTGATACCAATGAAAAGGTCAGATTGCTAATAAAAAAAATCTTTTTCGCCTTATGTCCATTGGGAAAAAGTAAAATATTGGGAAATGCCAGATGGAGTTGAGCCAATCGATCTTTGGGGGGCAATCAAGTATGCTAGAAGAATGGCGCATAAAAGTATTATAAAAAGCGAAAGTGGTGTTACGCCTGTCATTGTCATTCCTGGAATGCGTCAGAGTTTATTTTGGTATCGTGGATTTGATGGTGTCAGCCAATGTTTGGCAAAAAAAACATACACACCGTAACCGCTGATCAATATCCAGGAAATTTCTATTACCGCTGATGGTAAATTCCATTTATGTAGCAGTGAAGTTAAAATCAATACTGCGCCAACCAAATTATAAACTGAATAGATAAGTTGGTCGTGCTTCACTTTTCCTGTTTGTAGAAGAAAGTAGATCCATAAAGTCAAAGCATCGCCAACTAATCCAATCAAATTAAAAATGACATCATTCGTAAACATATAATTTAATGTGAAACAATTTGTAAATTTTATTTATTATAAACGCTAATGAATTTTTTGTAATTTTTTTCAAGGGGTTGGGAGTTATAAATTGGTGGAACAATTAACTAAATATTGTTTTTTATACACAGGCTTGATTTAAATTAAATTTAAAGAAGAAAAATTTCTTAATTTGATATGTGATGTTTATTATTTGCCGCTATAACTTATTGAAATATAATGTTTTTATCTGCTCTGCATAGAAAGTATACAATTTAAAGAAAAGTCAATATTTACAAGATTGTGAGAGGTCAATTTTAGAATTATTCACAAAGTTATTCACAGGTTTTGTGGGTAATTTTTTCGATAGGGTTTTCAATGAGTTAGTAGTTATGCAAAATAATGAAGGAATTAAGAGATCGTTACATTCTTTTCTTCATTAATTCTTTAATTTATTCATTCTTTTAAAACTTCTTCAACGACTCTTTCAATACTGTTCCCTGTCGGTACATCGAGCGCTTGTTTAACTAAATTCATGTCAGAAATTATTTTGCGGCGATAAGATTCATCATCAAGTATTCTGCTGATTTCTTTAGCAATAGCATGAGGTTCTGCTTTTTCCTGTAAAAATTCCTGCACGATTTCTTTGCCGGCAATGACATTGCAAAGCCCTAAATACTTAATTTTCATCAGCCTTCTGCCGAGAAAAGCTTCAATGGGGGAGGTTTTATAAATTATAGCCAATGGTATGCCAAGAATCGTAACTTCAAGAGTGGCTGTACCTGAAGCGGCAATGATGGCGTCACAGGTTTGCATGGCATTGTAGTGATCTTCTTTGATGATATGAATGGGAAGCAATTGAGTATCGGTTAAATGCAATGCTAAATCTCGTTCATCCAGTGACGAGGCTAATGGTAATAAAAACTGGATGTTAGGATAGCGATCTTGAAGTAATTCTGCGGCTTTTAGCATGATGGGCAATAAATAAGTGATTTCACTTTTGCGACTGCCTGGCATGAGTCCGATAATTGTTCGATTATTAGGCAACCCCAAAGATTTTTTAGCTGCATCGATGCTTATGTTTGGTTTGACAATTTTCAATAATGGATGACCGACAAAAGTTACTGGCACTTCCGCTTTTTTATAAATTTCGACTTCAAATGGAAGAATTACTGCCATGTGGTCGACGTAGCGTTTGATTATTTTGATGCGACTTGCATGCCATGCCCAAATTTGCGGGCTTATGTAATATAGAACTTTAACGTGAGCTTTTGTAGCTATTTTTGCCAGACGTAAATTGAAAGCAGGGTAGTCGATTAAAATGATTAAATCCGGGCGCTGCGCAGAAAGAGCAGTTTTTATTTTCTTAAATATAGTAAATATTTTAGATAGGTTTTTTAAAATATCAAAAAGCCCCACAAAAGCGGTTTCTTTAATATCAATGAGTATGTCTACTCCAGCTTGTTGCATTAATTTTCCGCCCATGCCAAAGAGCTGAATTTCTGGATATTTATTCTTTAATTTATGGACCAAATCGGCTCCATGTAAATCACCCGAAGCTTCTCCGGCGATAATGAAAATTTTTTGCATGCTTACGTACCTTTGTTTTACGATATAGGAACAAGTTTATAATAGTGCTATATTAACAATAATCCCGAGTTTTTAGTATTTTTAATTTGCCATTGACAAAGCGTACGTTTTTACGTATTGTAATTTTATATTATTTATAAATTTAGACTGTATTTTTATGTGGCTGGGGAAAAACATATGTTAAAGACTATTACGCCGACCGAAGCACGAGCGAACTTTTATCAATTAATTCAAGAAACAAATATGTCACACAAGCCTATTTGTATTCATGGTAGACATGAAAATGCTGTTCTGGTTGCTGAAGAAGATTGGAAATCTATTCAGGAAACTCTTTATTTGTTATCAATTTCAGGAATGCGAGAGAAAATTCTTCAAGGAATGGCTATACCAATAGAAGAATGTTCCAGAGAGTTGCCATGGTGAAATGGGAAATTGTATATACCAAGGCTGCTCAAAAGGATTCTTTGAAAATAGCCAAGTGTCATTTAAAAGAAAAGACACAAAGAATTATTGAGGCACTTAGGTGTGATCCATATCATAATCCTCCACCGTATGAAAAATTGACAGGTGATTTAAGTGAATGTTATTCGAGAAGAATAAATTTACAACATCGCCTTGTTTATCAAGTTTTAGGAGAGCTGCGAATTGTAAAAGTTCTCAGCATGTGGTCGCATTATGATTAGTCAAAAACTTACCATCGAACTTGTGCCGCGTACAGCATGGTTTAACAATGTGCGATCTAATGTTGCACCAGAAATATGGCAAAAACTAAAAAAACGAACAGCAGCCAAGGCAAAATATTGTTGTGAAATTTGTGGTGGGCAAGGGAAGAAATGGGCGGTTGAGTGCCATGAAATCTGGAATTACGATGATGTAAATCATCGCCAAAACTTGCAAGGATTGATTGCACTTTGCCCATCCTGCCATGCGGTTAAACATATGGGGTATACGAATTTGCAAGGTAAAGCTATCGAAGCAACTCATCACCTTGCCAAAATCAACGGTTGGTCGTATGAAGAAGCGGTAAATTATGTGGAAGCGCAGTTTCAGATTTGGCAGGAAAGATCGCAATATGATTGGGAATTGGACATTTTGTGGTTGGAAAACATAAACTTGTAGTTGCAGGTTTTAGCCTGCGCAGAACTATAATATCATCGGGATCAGATCTTTCATCTAACATTGATACGTGATGAAAGACCTGATCCCGTTATCTTAGATTATTTTAATTTTCGCGTTTTATAAACGGTTTTACACTGTAAATAGTAGTTTTTTTCATCTTGTGATTGGATTAAAATATTGATTAAAAAGGTGATAAAACTGTAGAGCAAAGCCGCCCATAGAGCGCTGCCAAAGCCGGCAACGTAAAATCCATGCACTAATTTTGCGGCAAGAAAAAATGTCGTCGCGTTGATTACCAACATGAATAAACCCAGCGTCAAAACCATAACAGGCAAAGCCAAGAGGGCAAGTATTGGTTTTAAAAAGGTATTTAAAAAACCTAAAACCAACGCCATAATTAATGTAGTCAAAAAATTTTCTGAAGAAACCCCAGAAAAAATATGTACAACGACTAATAATGCAACGGTGCTGATTAGCCATTTGATTAAGAATTTTAACAAAGGGTGTGGTTGTGCTGAAATTTTTGGTTGATTGTTGTATATCATATTGATTTATAACGAAATTTATTTTGCATAAAAGTTATTGTAGCTGTAGGCTTTAGCCTAAGTTTTATTAATCTACATTATACCTTGGGATAAATTGGATTACGAGCAAGTTTTGCCGCGCAGGCTAAAGTCTGCGGCTACGGATTTGTGGTTTTTGGTATATGTAGTTACATTCCGCATCTTACGACCAACAATCTGTTAGGTTACTCGTCCCACTGATTTTTTTGACTCCATTTTGATCTAAAAACAATGTTCCGCAAAGGTTATCACTTTTTGCTTGTTCTAAACGCGGTGTGGCGCTGATTTGGTAGGCACTTTCGTTCACGTTCTCTATTGTTAATTGATAATAATTTCCATCAGTTAATGCGTTAACTCCCAATTCTGCCAAAGTGGCATTTTGGTAGGAGTTGTTTTTTTCGTAATATTGTTCTAAACGTGCGGCAAGATCGATGAGTACGATTTCCGCCTGTGTGCGTCTTATATGGGTAATATGATTTGTGTAGGTAGGATAAGCAATGCTAGTTAATATGCCAATAATAGCTAAGGTTATGAGTAATTCAATAAGACTAAAGCCTGAGTAATTGCTTTTTTGTGTTGTCATGAGAGAAATAATAAATCTCTAAGAGCAATAAGCAATACCGTAGTTAATTTTACTTTCTATGACATTTAAATATAAATAACATTTCTTAAGCTGACTCCTGCTGCTTAGTTAATTTTCCTTCTTGAGAATTTACCTTAAACTGCATTTTATAAAGTTTCGCATATTGTCCGTTTTTGGCGATTAATTCTTGATGGTTGCCGCTTTCGATAATTTTTCCTTGATCCATAACCATGATGGTATCGGCTTTTTCGACAGTGGAAAGGCGGTGGGCGATAACGACGGTGGTCCGTTTGCGCATTAAATTTTCCAAGGCTGCCTGAATGTAATATTCAGATTCGGTATCAAGCGCTGAAGTTGCTTCGTCCAAAATTAAAATTGGTGCATCTTTTAAAATGGCGCGGGCGATGGCTATGCGTTGTCTTTGTCCCCCGGAAAGTAAATGTCCGTTTTCACCGATCATCGTTTCCAAACCTAGTGGTAACTGTTTGACGAAATCGTTTAGGTAAGCCGCTTCTACTGCTTGCATAATTTTTTCTTCAGTGGCTTCATTAAAAAGACCATAAGAGATATTACGCGCTATAGTATCGTCAAATAGAATCACATTTTGTGAGACGAGGGCAAATTGCTGGCGCAGGGATTTGAGTGTGTATTCTTTGCTATTCACATCATCGATGAGAATTTCACCGTCAATAACATCATAAAAACGCGGTAAAAGACTGACTAAAGTTGATTTACCACTGCCGGATCGACCAACCAAAGCAACAGTTTTTCCTGGTTCTGCGATAAAATTAATGTCGCGTAAAACATTTTTATGTCCTTCAGGATATTTGAATTTAACGTGGCGGTATTCTATTTTGCCTTTAATGCGGTGAGAGTGAAGCGCTCCAGTGTCTTGTTCTTTAGGGCAATCGAGCAAATTGAAAATACTGTTGGCTGCGGTCAGTCCTTTTTGTAGTTCAACATGGATTTTTGTTAAGCGACGTATTGGCGTTAAAAGACGTGCCATAGCGGCAAAAATTGCGCCAAAACTGCCGACAGATATGTGGAAAAATGGTAAATTCATCACATATAAAATCATGGCAATTGGTAAAGCGGCGATAATTTGTACCGCGGAAGTACTTAATGAATTAGTAACGACAACTTTCATTTCGCATTGGCGGTTATGTTGGGAAGTTTTATTGAATTTCTTGCGTTCGTAATTTTCGCCACCAAAAATGCGAATTACTCGATAACCTTGAATTAATTCTTCGGCGCTATGAGCTATGTCACCAATAGTTTTTTGTACTTTACTATTGAGCATCCGCAAGCGTTTGGAAGCATGATTGATAATCAGAGTTACAAGTGGCACAGTGATTATAAAAAGCAAAGACATTTTCCAGCTGACAACAAACATGAGTACGATAAAACCGATTAATTGTGATCCTTCTTGTAAAATGGTTTGTGTAGCTTCAGTGGTTGCAGATGAGAGTTGATCAGAGCTATAGAGAAATAAAGTTAGCAACTGTCCGGAAGATTCTCGATCGAAAAAACTTGCTGGCAAATGCAGCATATGTGCAAAAATTTTTTGGCGAAAATCCATCACCACGCTGCGTCCTACCCGAACGATAAAATAATTAGACACAAAAAGCATACCACCACGAACAATGAAACCAGCTACGATTAAGACCGGCATCCAGGCAAGAAATAGTTTGTTATGTGCTACCAAACCTTTATCGATAATAGGTTTAATCATCCAGGTTAAATAGGTATCTGCTGCGGCAGCCAAAAGTGTACCGACTACGCCAATCAGAAAAATTTTCCAATATGAGCTTGCGGATTTAAGCAGTTTTTTATAAACAGCCCAGCTATTTTTAGTTGTGAAGAGGTTGTTGAGCATTTTGGTTTTTTTAGATTTTAATTACAATATTATAACAGCAGATTATAGCAAAACGGTAATAATAGCGCAAGCTATGTAAAATAAATTGCTATATTTTTCAATATGTTATGTTTTTAAGCCAAAATTTTCTCTTACTGCTACGATAAATTTCAGGTAATAGTATTAATGATTGAGCGTTAAATCTAAAGGTAATAGCACCGGTAAATGCGGTGTTTAAAGTGTTAGCATGATTATCTTGATATCGGGTAACGATTTTATTGCTGGGAAAGTGGAAACGATTTAAATAACCAGTAGCAAATAAAACATACTCAGGCTGTACGGCAGCGACAAAGGTAGGTGAAGAAGAAGTTTGACTGCCATGATGGGGCGCAACAAGGATTTTTGTTCTTAAATTCTCTCCGGCATTTTTAACCAGAACCGTTTCTGCGGGAGTTTCAATATCGCCATTTAATAAAATACTGTTTTTGCCAGTGCTGATTTTTAAAACACAGGAAGCGTTATTGCCGGAAAAATCATTATTGTCAGAAGCAGGATGTAGAAAAGCAAAATCTACGCCATCCCAACGCCAACTTTGTCCAGCGTAACAATGCGTTGCCGGATGTGGTGCGAAAAAATCAGGGACGCTGGTTATGACTGAGTTAATTGGAATATTGTTGATGAGAGTTTTAGCGCCGCCACTGTGATCGGCATCACCATGACTTACCACAAGAGCGTCAATTTTATTTAGAGCGAAATTTTTTAAGTAAGGCAAAATTATTGTCGCGCCAGTGTCGGAATCAGCAAAAAACTTCGGTCCAGTATCGTAAATTAAAATATGGCTTTGCGTCCGAATAACGCTTGCTAAACCTTGCCCAACATCGAGTAATGTGAACCAAATTTCGCCATACTTTGGTGTGGGCGGAATATAAAAAAATAGCGGCAATAACCAAATTATTCCGATGTAACGAGTAGGCAAGCCTTTAGGTGCAAGCAGTAACAAACACCCTAAAAGAGTGCTAATTAAAACCCAAATATTGCTGATTGCATGCTGCCAACTTGCGATGGGTAATGATGCGAGCCATGCTAGCCAAAGCCAAATTAATCCGATCGCTTTGGTGGTGACAAGCAATACAGCGTGTCCCAACATTTCGTTGCCAAGCAATAATAATCCGCCGGTAAAACACAGTGGGATCACAACAAAACCAATCCAGGGCACAGCGATTGCATTACCAAAAAACGATACTAATGGCGCTTGTTGAAATAGCATCAAAGTAAACGGCAATAAACCTAAGGTTAATGCTAATTGCAGGCGTCCATAACGCAATAATTTATGTTGTGTTTGTATTCGACCGTGTAGAGCATAAATAATGAAAAAAACCGCAGCAAAAGAAAGCCAAAATCCAGAAGTTAAGCTAGAAAGTGGATTGATCAACAAGACGAAAAAAAGCGTTAGCAGTAAGGTGTAAAAGTTAACAAGATTGCGGCGCAGTAGCGTCCCAATCATAAAAACAGTGATCATAATTATGGCGCGTTGGGTTGGAATGGAAAACCCGGCTAGGGCGCTGTAAAAACAAGCGCTTAACAAAGCACTGATAGCGCCGACTTCCTGGGCTGGAATTAATAAACATAAACGCGGTAAAAGTTGCCAAAGTAATTTACCTAAATAAAACATCAATTCGGCAACAAAACCGATATGCAGTCCAGCGATAACTAAAAAATGGATGGTTCCCGTGCGTTGCAGAACCTGCCATTCATCGGCGTCAATATTGTTTTGATCACCTACTAGCAAGGCGACAATAAAGTTGGTATAGGTTTGATCGACTAAAGAATTGCGAATTTTCATTTCCCAGGATTGGCGAATGCGATCGATAAAATGGTGATACCAAGTAGAATTTAAACAATGATTGATCTGATTATTGACGACATAACCAGTAGCGCGAATATGATTTTGCAAAAGATAAGCTTCATAATCAAATTCCCCGGGATTTTGAGTGCTGTGTGGGCGTTTTAAGCGAACCTGCAATTGCCATGTATCACCAACTTTAAATTCAGGATAATGTGGATAATCGTTATACCAGCTAAGTAAGATGCGTGTTTTTTGCGGTTTATTGTTTAATGAATCAAGGGCAAAAATAAAACTGAGGCGTTTTGTATCGGTTTTAGGTAAGGATGCGACCTGACCCGTGATAATAATATTTTGATTTTCTAGAGATTTTTCTAAATTCCAATTTAAGAAATGTTGTGTATAAATAATTACCCATGTTAATCCTAGCAAGAAGATGCAGGTGAGGATTGGTATATATTTAAATATACCCATCGCCTTTTGAGTTGCGGCGTTGTTGCCATCGTCGCTCGTGTCCTCATGTATGTTTGTATACACTCCGGGCACTCGCTCCTTGGCGCCTAGCCGCATTCTCAAAATGCTCGGGTCTATTTGCGTCAAACCCAGTGTTTTGAATGGTGAGGAGTATATATCATAACAATAATCAACCGCCCTAATAGCTCGTCCCAAACTAGCGTTAGCGAGTGTCGGGCTGGGTGATGGTTGCATTGGTGAACAGGTTTTGAAAGGGCGAAATGGGAAAATTTCTTGCAACCAAGACAAGCCACCACAAATTATTGCCATCATTAAACAATAATGCCAATTTGGTAATTGCGGGTACAGTTGTAACCCCAATACACCAGCAGCAAAAGCTAAAATCAATAGGCTGTAATTCATTATGCCAATTTAAAGGAATGATACCATGTGACAATACCGTATTTTGATTAATTTTAATTGGTAGCTGCTTACAAACCCGTAGCCGCAGACTTTAGTCTGCGTTATAATATTAAACGTATAAGCTAAAGCTTGCGGCTACAGCTTATGTTTATTTAATGAACAAAGCAGAATAATTAATGATTTGTCTTTAGTAATATGTGGATTAACTACAAGAAAATATTCGGTTTTTTATTACTATTATTGTTGTGCAATAACATTTTTGCAGGTGTTATTAGAATAGTTGCGGCAGAAAATTTTTATGGTGATTTGGTAAATAAAATCGGTGGTGATTATGTTCAGGTGACCAGCATTATGCATAATCCCAATCAGGACCCGCATTTATTTAGCAGTAACTGGTCAACGGCAAAAGCTGTCGCAGAGGCGGACATAATTGTTTACAATGGTCTTGAATATGACTCTTGGATAAAAACTTTAATACGCGCTAATAGGAATCAAGAAAATAAAAAAATCATTGTTGTGGCAGATTTAATTGATAAAAAAGCGGGAGCGAATCCGCATATTTGGTATGATCCAAATACAATGCTGGTTTGTGCTAAAAAAGTAACAACACAGTTAAGCGAACTTGATACGACTCATGAAAAATATTATCAAAATCAATTTAGTATTTGGCAAAATCAAAGTGAAAGGTTAGAGAAAAAGATTAAGAATTTTAAAAAGCATTATCAGGGTGTACCTGTTATAGCTACGGAACCGGTGTTTAATTATATGGCTTATGCACTAGGTTTACGTGTTTATGGGGATGGTTTTCAATTAAGTATTATGAACAATACCGAGCCAAGTATCAGTGATATAAAAGATTTTACTAACAAACTCCAACAGCGGGAAGTTAAAGTATTAATTTATAATAATCAGGTGACTAATCCACTGACGCTTCATATGCAAGATCTTGCTAAACAAGTTGGTATTTCAGTTTTGGGAGTTAGTGAATTGCAACCAGTTGGGGATGATTATTTTGGTTGGATGAATGGTCAGTTAAATAATTTACAAAAAACACTTGTAATAGCAAGCTCGTAGCTGCAGACCGGTAGCCGCAGACTTTAGTCTGCGTATAAATTTTTGCTAAATTTCATTATGTGCTCAACTGGTAACACGCTAGCTCAAGCTTATGGCTACGGAATATGGAAAAATAATGTCAGCGATCATTGAATTAAAAAACCTCACGCTACGCTATCCAGAGCAAGAAATTTTCGCTGATTTTTCTGCATCGGTTGCATGCGGTGAATTTATTGGTATTTTTGGTCCTAATGGAGCAGGGAAGAGCACGTTATTGCGTGCAATTTTGGGGTTAATCCAGCCAGACACTGGTGAGATATTGGTGTTTGGAAAAACAGCGCAATGTGGTTGTTCTGCTATTGGTTACGTGCCACAATTTCAACAACATTTATCCACAAATAATCTAACTGGCAGAGTCTATATCTCAGCTACAATAAACGGTTTTAATTGGGGATTGCCGCTGCTTAATAAACAAAGACATGAACAAGTGGATCGGGTTATTGATTTGGTTAAGGCGCAAAAATATATTGACCGTCCTTTTGTGCAACTATCAGGAGGAGAAAAAAAACGCATCGTTTTGGCTCAGGCACTGCTTAACCACCCTAAAATTTTATTGCTTGATGAACCGTTAAGTGGTCTTGATCCAGGGCAACAAGGTAAAATGATTGATTTAATTCAAAATTTGCGCAAAGAATTAAATATGACAGTTTTGTTTACAGCACATGATTTGAATCCGCTTTTAAATGTCATGAGTAATATTTTTTATTTGGCAGCAGGGAAGGCTTTAGTCGGTGCAGTTAGTGAGGTTGTGACCAGTAGTAAACTAAGTTGGCTTTATGGTTCACCAATTGAGGTAATTAAAAGCGATGATCATGTATTTGTCATCCATAAACAATTTGGTAGCAATATTCATGATACCAATCACCATCGTGGAAATTATGAATTTTAAATTTTAAATTTTTGACATATGACGCTTGAAATATTTAACTACGATTTTATGCAAAATGCTTTTATGGCAGGGACGATAGCTGCTGTTTTTGCAGCGGTGGTTGGGTTTTTTGCTGTTTTGCGTGGGCAAAATTTTGCATCTCACGCGCTTAGTCACGTCGGTTTTGCTGGAGCTGCTGGGGCTGGTTTATTGGGGGTAAATCCGGCAACTGGATTATTGATTTTAACTTTAATGGCTGCGATGGGAATGGGAGTAATTGGGGAAAAGGCGGCGAAAAATGACACTGCAGTTGGTATGGTTTTAGTCTTTGCCTTAGGGCTGGGCGTTTTGTTTTTGTATTTGTACTCGGACTTTGCAGGTCGCGCGATGGGGATTTTGTTTGGAAATTTATTGGGAGTTTCCCGGCAGTTAATTAAAAACATGTTCATTTACTCTTTGCTAGGGTTTGCGATATTAGCTTTTATTGCTCGACCACTTTTATTTGTTAGTCTTGAGCCTGAATTAGCGGAAGCTAAAGGCATTTCTTTACGTTTTATGGCAATTCTTTTTTTAATACTGTTGGCATTGGCGGTAACAGAAGCAAGTCAGGTGGTGGGTGTTTTATTGGTTTTTACATTATTGATAGGACCTGCTGCGATCGCTATTCATTGCAGTAAAACAGTTTGGGTTGGTATAGGTTTATCGGTATTGCTGGGTGTTGGTTTCGTTTGGGCTGGAATCGTCCTTGCTTATTGCACTGACTGGCCAGTTTCGTTTTGGATCAGTGCTTTGAGTTTTATAGGATATTTACTTGCGCGGAATTTTAGATCTTGATGTTTGGGGATTGAAATTACGATCCATAGGTACAAATCCGTAGCCGCAGACTTTAGTCTACGTTTTTTGGTTGGCGTTGAAATATGTGCTAAACCATATGTGTATATATCTAATATGCAGGCTGAAGCCCGCGATTACGGTATTATTGCTACGTTTTATTAATTAATCTCTTAGGGTTAAATTCCCCGAAGCTTGCTTCGAAAAATTCAAAAAAGGAGTATGAAAGTGTAGAATTAAGAAATGGAAAAAAGTCGTTATATACATAAAAGTCATAATGTG
>Ga0209319_1000770_pt1 | contig 34629 bp, 54 predicted proteins | sample RifGroE2_FD_184000 | JGI IMG/M metagenome (GOLD analysis project Ga0209319, IMG submission 184000) | Groundwater microbial communities from Rifle, Colorado - Groundwater E2 (SPAdes) (version 2) | ecosystem: Environmental > Aquatic > Deep subsurface > Groundwater | place: Rifle, Colorado, United...
GTTGATTCGACAACTATTTCGCGTTTTCGCGCGTGAGAAGGGGGTATCCGATGGCAAAATCTAAATTCAAGGTGCTTGAAGAGACTATCCGGAGTGATCTAGTCAACCAACTTCATGCCAACAACAAGTTCGGGAAACACTACGAAGACCTAGTCGACGACTACATCTACTACTTCCGACTCAAGGACCAATTGCAGAAGGACATCCGCAAGAAGGGGCTACGCTATGAGGCATCCACCGGAAACGGTCATGCTTCCCTCAAGCCCAACGAGTCGGTTCAAAACGTGCTCAAGGTCACCTCCCAGATGCTGAAGATCCTCAATGATCTAGGCATGCAGGAACCGATGATCGTAGAAAGCAGTGGCGACAATGTTTATCTGCCGGGAGATTGAGGACTACCTTGCTTGGGTGAAACAGTATCCTCAACGAGTGAATAACGAGCGGAAGCTGCTGATCAAAAACATCATCCTGCCACTGTTGGCGCGTGAGGACATCACGTTTGATGAAACGACGTACCGCAACTGTCTGAAGTATTGTCAGCATTGGTACTATCCACTCTTCCCCTATCAGAAGTTCTGTTACGCGTTTGTCTTCATGTACGATGCGGAAGGGTATCCGGTCTTCGACAACTTTCTCTTCATGATGGGTCGCGGCAATGGCAAGGACGGATTCATGATGCCGTTGATGAACTTCTTTCAGACCCCGCTGTTTGGCATCAAGAACTATCATGTCGACATCGTGGCTAACGCAGAGGACCCGGCGCACAACTCCTACCTCGTCGTGTACAACATGCTGGAGGCCAACGCTGCGAAAGTACGCGGCCTGTTCTACTGGAACAAAGTCGAGATCATCAATCGCGAGACGCAATCCATCCTTCGTTACAACACCTCCAATGCCAAGACGAAGTACGGCAAACAAACCGGAGCCATCTTGTTCAACGAGTACCACACCTATGTCGACTATTCGCAGATCAAGACGTTCACATCGGGCTTGGGAAAGATCAAGCATCCGCGAACTTTCATCATCACCACCAACGGCGAAGTGCGGGAAGGTCCTCTGGATCAGATGCTCGAATTGTGTCGGCAGATTCTCAACGGTGAACTGAAGCATCTGCGAATCTTCCCCTTCATCTGCAAGATCGACGAGGAGGCGGAGATTGACAAGCCCGAGGCTTGGGAGAAGGCAAATCCAAGCATGGAGTTCCTGCCCGAACTCAAGCGTCAGATTCAACGGGATTACGAGATGATGAACGTCTCACCCAGGCTTCGCAACGAATTCATCACAATGCGTATGAATCTTCCGCGGATCAATGCCGAAACGGCGGTCGTAGAGTTCGAGAAGGTCATCGCCACCAATTACCTCGTTGAGAAGTTGCCGGATGGCAGCGAACGAAGGATCGAGCGCGAGTTCCCGGATTTCACCGACGAACTGACGGTCGTAGGACTCGACTATGCGGATCTGCGCGACTTCGCTTCGGTCCGATTCATCTTCAAAAAAGACGGGATGATCTACACCAAGGGGATGACCTGGGTCAACACCCGATCCCCGTTCTACCGTGACATCAAGTTCGATCTCGCCAGCATCGGGCAAAACGAGTTCATGGATTTCGTGCTCGTGGACGCGCCGACGATCGATCCCGAACTCTGTGCCAAGTACATCTACGACCATGTGGATCAATACCAAATCGTCAAGATCGTCATGGACAACTACAAGTTCCGCCTGGTCCGCCAGGCTTTTGAAGCCTATGGGTTCTCGGTGGAAAGCAAACAGAATCCCTTTGGGGCGGTTCGCATGATTTACAACTACTCATCCGTCCTGGCGATGACCATTCCGTCGATCTTGTTCTATCTCCAGGAAGAGAAAATCATTGCGGAGAAAAGCGCCATGTGGCGTTGGGCGATCAACAACACCGGGTTGAAAGTCGGGTCGGATGGCAACATGAGCTTCTTCAAGATTGAACCTCGATTGCGCAAAAACGACCCGTTCATGGCATTCGCCGCCGGGATGAGCGCCGAACAACTGTTGGATGTACGGACCATCTACATCTAGAAAGGAGGTAACATGGGAATTTTTGATTTTCTGATTGCCCGACCGGACGGTTCGATCAGTCCCCCGACCGCCAGTGAAGAGTGGATACTTCAACAACGGGCGGATCGGTTAAGGATTCAGGAGTTGGCCATCGAGAAGGCGGTCACGATGATCTCGCGGGTCATTGCGAAAGCCGAGTTTCTGGTCTATAGGAAAAGAGAAGGCAAGATTCTGCCGACGAAAGACAGCGTCTATTACAATCTCAACATCCGACCGAACCCCAACCAAACCGGGACCGTCTTCTGGAACAACGTCATCCATCAACTTCTGAAAGAAGGGGAAGCCCTCGTCATCGATGACAACGGGTTCTATCTGGCCGACACCTTCAGTAAGGGCGAGGAAGTGAAGTATCCGCGCTCCTTCAAGGATGTCCGGGTCGGGAACGTTGAGTATCGATACAAGGCTTTCAGCGCTCGCGATTGCCTGTATCTCACCTTGGGCGAAGGGGACACGAAACACTACCTCGCGAATTACTTCAGCGAGATCGGCGACTTGTTGGCCTTTGCCGCTTCGGACTACAAAGAGCGCAACACGAAGCGTTGGCGCGTCAGTACGCAAGCCACCGGGACGGAAGTGAAGTCCGCGGAGACTGGGAAACGGCTCAAGGGTCAGGATTACGCGGACATGTTGGCACGTCAGCTGAGCGATCCGAAAGTGCGCGCGGTCAACATCGACTCGACCGTCATGGTGGACTCGCTGAATAGTGGCGACGCCAAGACCTCGTCCGATGTCCAAGGCCTGCTCAAGGAAACCATGATCGCGGCAGCCTTCGCGTATCACATCCCCCAAGATGTCTACTTCGGGATCAAGACCGAAAAATCGACGTCCATCGACGACTTCATCACCTTCGCTTGCGACCCGATCTTTGAAATCATCGAAGATGAAATCAATGCGAAATGGGTCTCGAAGGAGGAATATCTCTCCGGCGAGAAAGTCAAAGCAGACAAGTCGCGTGTGAAACACACCGATTTCTTCGACACGGCCGACAGTGAATACAAGTTGATGGGATGTGGCTACAGTCATAACGATCTGCGAATTGCGAAGGGCTTGGAGCCCATCGATGAACCTTGGGCCAACGAGCACAACTTCACGCTGAATCTCGGGAAAGGAGGTGACAAATAGTGAAAAAGTTTTATGAGTTCAAACTTTCAAGCGATGCGGAGGACACGACCGAACTGCTGATCCACGGCGATATCACCTCGATGAAGTGGGAAGAGTCGGATGTTGGATCTTTCGATATCGCCAAAGAACTCAAAGAAGTCAAGTCGTCGAATCTGTTGGTACGCATCAACTCCTATGGCGGGGAAGTCGCACAAGGACTAGGAATCTACAATCTGTTGAAGTCCTTCAAGGGAAGAGTGACGACGGCCAACGACGGGTTCGCCTGTTCTGCGGCGAGTGTGATCTTCATGGCGGGTGAAAAGCGGGTCATGCCGCGCTCGAGCCTGTTGATGATCCACAACGCGGCGACCATCGCCTATGGCGACAGTAATGATTTCAAGAAGATGGCGGATACGTTGGAGAAAGTCACGCAACCCAGCGTGGAAGTCTACAAAGCCGTCAGCAAACTCAGTGAAGCGGAAATCAAGAAGATGATGGACGATGAAACCTGGATCTCCGCGGACGAAGCCTTGGAGTACGGGTTTGCGACGCATGTACTCGAACAAGAACCGACGCAGTCGCTAGAACATCACTATCTTCATAAAGTGGTGATGGAATTGAAGGCATTGAAGCATCAGCAGTCCGCGGCGACGCCGCCCATGCACGAAGACCCGGATCCCATCTGGGGCAACTACTTCGGCACGAAAGGAGAATAGCCATGAAAGGCGATACCATTTCTCAACAAATCAAGACGAAAGTCCTTGAAACCCTCAACGACAAGTCGATGGACCGCTCCGAAGCCGTCTTCGCAGCGATCGACCAGGTTGCCAATGCCTACCACAACGACTTGGTTCAAAAAACGCAGGAGGAGGCTCGCCGCGCAGCCTTTGACGAGGCTTATAAGAAATCGCTGGGATTGCGCAATCTGTCCGAGGAGGAAACGAAGTTCTATGAAAAACTTCCCAATCTCCGCCAGACGATCACCGCAAGCCAAGCCGACATCATCCCCACGACGATCATCGACAATACCCTGGCCGGTCTTAAACAAGAGAACGACCTGTTCGAACTGATCAACTTCGCACCGGCGGGAGTCACCAACTGGTTGAGCGCTTCGAAGAGCGGAGCGGCGGCTTGGGCGACCATCACGGAGTCCCTGACCGCCGAACTCAATGCTTCCTTCACCTCGCTCAAGATCGACATGTACAACCTGTACGTGCTGCTGTTGATCCCTAAGGCGATCACCAAGTTGGCTTTGCCTTTTGTGGACCGGTACTTCACGGCGATCCTCAAGGAAGCCATGCGGGACGGCATCGCCGCCGGCTTCTTCGACGGGGACGGAGCGAAGGGACCGATCGGCATCTATCGTACGATCGCGGCCGGACATGCCGCGCGCGCCCTCAGCACGGCGATCACCAACTTCTCCCCCAAAGGGTTGGCACCGGTCAAGAAGGCGCTCTCCAACAACGGCAAGCGCACCGTCAGCAAGATGTATCTCGTCTGCAATCCGGCCGACGAAGCGGATTACGTCGCGCCGGCGCTCTACGACAAGGAAGGTCGTATGGTTTCTTCGTTCAAGAACCTAACGGTCATTCCGGATGCCAACCACGCGCAAGGGAAAGCCGCGTTCGTGTTACCGAAAATGTACACGATGGGTTTCGACGGCATCCAGATCACCACGTACAAGGAAACCAAGGCGTTGGATAACGTCGACCTGGTCATCGCCAGTACCTTGGGGAACGGGATGGCCGCCGATGACAACATCGCCTTCCCGTTTGACGTCACCAAGCTTGAAGAATACGTCCCGAGTGTCGTCGTCGCCAATACGATCCTGGCTCCGGTCAACACGAAGGAAGTCGTTTAGTCAACCGATGAGTGAAGGCGTAGGAGCGATCCTACGCCTTTCCACATAGAAGGGAGTCAGATTATGGAACAAAATAGCATCGCCCCACTGGTCGCCGAGTTTCGCGCCGAGAACAACATCGCCACCTCCATCCCCGACAGTGTGTTGATCCAATACCTGAAGGAAGGGGAAGCGATGTTGAACGGCTTGGTCGAGCATCTAGAAATCGATTTTAGCACCGATCTGACCTCGCGCGCCTTGTTGAAAGACTACATGCGCTATGCCCACTTCGGAGCCCGTGCCGAGTTCAAATCGGTGTACGCCGGTGAAATCTATGCGACGCAAATTAAGTACCTCTAAGCGCCTTCCCGTCTACAATGACGGGATGTTGCGCGTTTATCGGCTCAAGCAAACCGAGACGTCGTTTCGGACGGATTTCCTTCAGGACACGGGGGTCACGATGGGGTATCGCGAACTGTCGATCTATGACAAAACGCGGGTCGCTTACCAAGCGCGTGATCTTGAAGTGACCAAGAAACTGATGGTTTCGCAGACCACGTTGTTTGACGAGATCCTGTCTGTGATCGAACTCGACGGGAAACAGCACAGGGTTCACAATGCGACACAGGCCGAAGATCCGGAAGGATACATCGAGACGGAGCTGACTTGTGTCAACGTTCAAATCCCATACAAAAAGGAGAATGAACTCTTATGACGAAACAAGAACTCGATGCGCTGCTTCAATCGTTGAAACCCGGCATTGAAATCAGTGAAGGGGAGAGCGACGTTGTCGGTTCCTTGCCGCGTATCGCGTACTGGGAATACCACTGGGAGTTTCTCAATGCCAGCGGAAATGCCTACACGAGCGTCGTGACCTATCAAATTTCCTTTTTCTCGCAGACGCCCAGACACTCGAAACTGATCGAACTTCTCACTAAGTTGGATGCGAGCGGGGCGCTGCCTTCGGTACAACATGAAGCCATCAGCGCACCGACGCGGATGATCCACTCGTTCTTCTCACTCGATGTGCTCGAGGATCTGCTGGGATGAGTGATGACTTCAATTCCGGATTCGATGAACTCTCAAGCCTCCTCGCACAGTATTCCGAAAGCACTGAGAACGTCACGAATGCTTTGACGGAAGGCGCCAGAGCGATGGTCGAGGACCTCAAGAAACTACCCAAACCGAAATCCAAGATCCTCAAGCCGGGGTACACCCATCTGGTGGACTCGTTCACGTTTCGGCGTCAAGGGCGTGAAGTGGAAGTCGGCTGGGGAAAATACTACGGTCCGATGGTGGAGCGCGGGACGATTACCATGTTGCCGAAAACGCATCTGCGTCCGGTTTGGGAACAAAACAAAGACAAGTATCACGCCATCATGATCAAAGCCCTCGGGCTTGGAAAGGAAGGGTAATGCATGGCCATCACAAGTAAAACGCCTTACATTAAACAATCGGTCGGAGCGCAATACATTGCGTTTGCCACCGGAGTCAATCCGTTGGTTTTTGAAACCAACATCGAGAAGACGGAGACGGTCAAGTCGATCAAGACAACCGAAAATGCGGACTCGACCGTCGTTCGCGCCTCCGGGAAGGACTACAAGACCATCTCGAAAGCCTCGAGCGTCGAAGTCGCCATCGAGGTCATCGCCTTTGTCGCGGAAACGTTGGCGAAGATGCGCGGGGAAACCGTCGATGTCGGCGGCTTGGTGCTCTCGGGTGCGCAGACGGATCGTCCGTACTTCGCCTACGGGAAGGTCGTACTGCTCGACGGTGGGAAAGCCCGCTACGAATGGTTCCCGAAGTGTCAGTTGGTTTCCAACACCGATGATATCAGCACGTCGGAAGAATCGTTCTCCGAACAGAATGACACCCTCACGATCAAGGCGTACGCCTTCGATGCCGCGGGGAACATCAAAACCTATGTCCAAAGCGACATGACGAATTTCCCGGCCGGGTTGACCGAAGCGGAATTCTTCGCCGCTCCAATTCTCAACGCCGCCGGTTTGACGGCAGCCAACGGGGTCTAATCAACCCCTTGATAAACGAACAACGAAGGAGCACACCATGAAGAACAAATTCATCAAACTCGCCAATGACGAGACCATCGAAATGAACGTCAATTTCCTCACCTTGAAAAGCATGGGGGACCAAGGGTTGTTCACGGCGGACTTCGCTTCCGAAAACATCAAAGACCGGATCGACATCGCCGCTAAACTCATCTATGCCTTGATGTATTCCAACGGGAAGAAAGTGACGATGGAAGACGCATTGCGCCTGGTCCCGATCGGGGAAGAGGACACGTTGATGGAACTCATCGAAGAATTCCAACTCCGTATGGAGGCGTTTCAAAAAAAAACCGCCTCCCGCGAGCAGCTAAAAGCCCAACTGATGAAATAGAGTGGGCGAGTGTGCTGTATGTCGCGCATACGATCGGGTTGAGTGAAGAGGAACTCTGGAAAAGCGATCCGTTGCTCTTTTATCAAATGGTTGATTATCACCTGAAGGTGGAAAGGAGTAAAGCCAATGGCGGATGAACTCAAACGCGTAGGTCTCGTCTTCAAGGAAGACGGCGCCGTCGATTTCAAACGATCCCTCAGCGAGGTCAACAACGCGCTGGCCAATAATCGTAACCAATACAAGTTGACGCAGTTGGAGTGGGACAAGAACACGTCGGCCAGTCAGAAATTGCGCGCCGAACAAGAATACCTCAGCCAACAATTCGCTTTTCAGGGCGAACGCGTGGATGTTCTACGTCAGAAACTGGCGGACTTGGAAGGCGCTGAGAATCAAAACCAAGCCGCCATCAGCAAAACGCGCAAAGAACTTCAATCCGCCGAAGTCAGCATGGTCCGCTATGGGAAAGAATTGGAAGACGTCAACAAGAAAGTCAAAGAAGGCACGGCGGATCTTAAAGCGATGGCTGAGAAGCTCGAGGTCGTCGGAGAAAAAGCGACCAAAGCCGGGAAATCGATGACCAAGAACGTGACGGCTCCAATCACGGCACTGGGTGCCGCGGCCGTCGTCGCGTTCAACAAAGTCGACGAAGCCTATGACGGAATCATCACGGCGACCGGTGAGACCGGCGCGGTCCTGGATTCCCTGACCGCTTCGTTTGATGCCATCTTCGGGAATTTTCCATTTGAAGCCCAGGCGGTTTCCGATGCCCTCGGCGGAATCAACACCCGCTTCGGATTGACGGGGGATGCGCTGGAAAGTGCATCGGTGAAGTTTCTCAAGTTTGCGGAAATCAATGGCGTGGATGTCAAGACCTCCGTCGAACTCGCACAGCGGGCGTTGGCGGCGGCGAACGAGCCCTTGGGAAACTATGGGACATTGCTTGACATCGCGACGAAAGCCGGCCAGAAGACCGGATTGAGCGTCGACGCGCTGCTTCAGTCCTACATTAAGAACGGCGCCCAACTGCGTGCCTTGGGTCTGGGGATGGGCGAAAGCATCGCCTTCCTGGGTCAAATCGAAAAAGCCGGGATGAACGTCGAAGTGGTGTTTGCCGGATTGAAGAAAGCCAATGGTGCCTGGGCGAAAGAAGGCAAGAATGCCAACGAGGAATTCGCCAAGACATTGCAGGCGATGAAGGATGCCCCCTCGACCGCTGAAGCTGCGAAAATCGCGGTTGAAGCTTTTGGCGCAAAAGCCGGTGTGGAACTGGCGGATAACATCGCACAAGGAAAATTCTCGATCGATGAAATGCAGACGTCGCTGTCCAATTTCGCCGGCGCAACCGAAGAAACGTTCGCGGCGACACAGGACCCCATCAATGAAGCCAAAGTGGCCTACAATGCACTAACATTGGCGATGGCTGAACTTGGAAAAGTGATTCAAGAAGCCCTCGGACCGATCATGAAAGCTTTGGCCGGTTGGTTGCGCGATGTTTCAAAGTGGTTCAAGGATCTGCCCGGACCGATGAAAGACTTGATTCTGGTGATCGGATTGGTGTTGGCCGCTTTGGGACCGTTGTTGATCTTTGTCGGTTGGGTCGCCGGCGGCATTTCAAGCATCATCACCTTAATCACAACCTTGGCGCCGCTTCTGGCACCGATCGGAGCCGCGGTAGGTGGCATCAGTATCGCCGTACTTGCGACCGTGGCGGCGATCATCGCGGCGATCGCTATCTTAGCGATTTTCGGGGATGAAATCCAAACCGTCATGAGTGACGTCTCCACGTTTGTGAACGGGGTTTTCGGGACTTTACGGAATTTCTTTGAGAACGGGATCCTCGCCGGCTTCACCGGGTGGATTCTTTTCTTTCAAGACTTGTTCAATGCCATCGTCAAAATACTAAACGGGATCATCGACATCATCCGAGGGACGTTCACAGGTGACTGGAAACGCGTTTGGACCGGTGTTCTGAATGTCTTCAGCGGACTCTTTGACGGGTTGTGGGGCATTGTCAAACTCCCGTTCAACCTGATCATCGGCGGCTTGAACGCCCTGATCAACGGCATCAACTGGGTCATCGGCGGGTTGAATAAAATCAAGTTCGACATCCCGGACTGGGTCCCGGTCGTGGGTGGGAATTCGTTTGGCATCAACCTGAAGTCGTTGGGGAACATCAAGTATCTGGCCAACGGGGGCGACCTCATGGCGGGGATGGCGGTGGTCGCGGAAGCCGGACCGGAGCTCTTGCTTCAACAAGGGAATTCGACCAAGGTCGTTCCACTCTCGCAATCGTCCAAGAATCACGTTGAAATCATCGATTATGACCGGCTTGAAGCTCTCTTGCTTCGGGTATTGGCCAAGATGAGACTGGAAATCGGGACGGACGGCGTTTTACGGTTGATCCGTCGTGAAATCTTCGGAACGGGGGTGTAAGGAATGTTTCGATTCAAAGGAATCACAAATGAAGAAATGGAAGTCGTCGCGGAAGAAGAGAATTTTCTTGGACGCGCCGCTCGAAGAGTTGAAAGCACCGCCGTGTTCGACGCCGACGGTGCTTCGTTTCGCTATGGGGGGAGGGAACCAATTGAACGCAGCGTCAAACTGTTTGTCTTGAATCTTGAGCGGATGGACGACATCTTGGCGTGGTTGGATGGGGAAGGGACGTTTGAATTCGAAGGCCGCATCACGACGGCGCGCTTCTTGACGGAAGTGGTTCCGGAGCGCCTGTCGGCCATCAAGATCATCGAAACGCGGTTTATCCGGGATGCCTTCTGGTATCCACTGACGGAAGCCGACCAAACCATCAGCACGTTCCCGGCGGTCATCACCAATCCGGGGAATACGGAATCCGAACCCTTGCTAAAAATCACTGGAAGCGGAACGGTCAATCTCACCTTGAACGGTGTGACGTTCGCGTATGTTTTCGATACCCCCTATGTGTATATCGATTGCCAGTCCGGTCCGGGTCGCGATGTCTTCCATCTTGATGTAAAGAAGACGCGCAACAAATCCGGCGGATATCCTTTTCTTTCTCCCGGGTCTAACGACTTGGTGATCAATAGCGGGACGATTTCAGAAGTCATCGTCACCAAGCGTTCCAGGTTTCTCTGATGCGAAATGAAATCTATGTCCATTTAGCAACCGAGACCAGCTTTACGGACACCTTCGGGATTCCGAAGAATGGCGAAGGATCCCTGTTTCCCCTGTCTTGTATCGAAACCAAAGATGCGGATACCTGGGAAGTCGAAATCATCGCTCCGGTTAATGATCAATCGCTTTTGCTCCATGACCGCATCGTATACTTGAAGACCCGGTATGGTTACCAACCCTTTCGGATTGGTAATCCCGAGTATGGCGACGTCTCGGTTTCGGTCGTCGCCAAACATGTTGGTTTTGACCTTCAGAATGTGTATCTGGACTTCTCGACTTCGATTGAGAACACCTGTCAGCAAGCGATGGATGACATCTTGAGCCATGCCATTCCGGCCTGTTCCTTCACCGCCTTCTCTGATGTGTCCGGGGTGGACACGTTTTCCATTTTGCAGGTGTCGGTCCTAGATGCCTTCATCCAACTTGCCGAGCAGGCGGGAGCCTACCTTGACTTCGATCATTTCCAAATCCGCATCACCACCTCTCAAGGTTCGGATCACGGGGAATCGATCGAATATGGCAAGAATCTGCTTGGAGCGACGGTTATCGAGAACTGGGACAATGTCGTCACGGATCTTCTACCCGTCGGCAATGCGGAATTAACGCTTCCCGAAGAGTGGTTGCATGCGGATATCGCCTATGATCGTCCGTATACAAAGCGAATCGAGTTCAATACCGACATGGAAGACAACTTACGCTTTGTGGCGACACTTTATTTGGCGCGCTATAAGGTGCCTCGTATCAATTATGACGTCCGTTCAACTGCCATTCAGAACGTTCAACTCGGGGACACGATCTCTGTTATCGCGCCGAAGTTCAGTATCCTAACCCAAGTCATCCGATATCAAAACGACGTGCTTCAGGACGAGATCGTCGCGGTCGAATTCGGGAATTATCAGACCGGATTGAAGCAACTCTTCGGTGAATACCGTGCGACCATCGAAGCTTCGGCCATTCGCAAAGCGCAGTTGAAAATCGATGAAGTCAACGGGCGCATCTCCGCCATCGCACAGAACATCGTCCTGATCGCCGGGGACATCGAGAGTCTTGAACAAGGGACCACGGAAATCAACCAACGCTTCGACGGTGTGACGATCACCATCAATCAGCAAGTCGATGCCTTGGCGCAAGTGCAAGCGGCTACGGACGAGAACACCGCGGCGATCGATGCGACAGCGGAAGCCCTGACGCTTCAGAAAACCTACTACGATTTCGGACCGGACGGCCAAGTCATCGGTCGCAGCGACAGTCCGGCACAGATCCGCATGGAATACGATGCTGAGTCCAAGGCGCAGGTGGTCGTGACCGACGGATACAACGATACCTTGCTACTGAAATCAAACGGGGTGAAGGCGAACAACATTGAAGTGGTCGAATCCTTCATCGCCGGGAATCACAAGGTGCAGAAACTGACCGGGAGTGACTCGGTTACGATTTGGTTGCCCATCTAGAAAGGGGAGGATTGCATGGCATTAGTCATCACATCATCAGTCGCAATCAACGATTCAACCTCCTCCTATAGCGCGGTCGTCTCCGGGAAATTGGTTTCCAATGCGCGAATCGACTTCATCCTTAAAATCAACGGGGTCGCCGTCGCGAGTGTTTCCACGACCGGGACCAGTGCGACGCTGACCGGCGTGTTGGCTTCCGAGATCTACGACAACGCCCAGGGTCACTCTTTAACCAACGCGGCGACGCTTGAAGCCCTGGAAGACAATGGACTAGGGGGTGTCGCGCAATCAGCCTCGAAGTCGGGGAACATCACCATCAACGCGCGGTGCAGCGGGTTAAACACCAGCTCACCGACAAGCGGTTCTCCCATCAATCTCGATAGCGGGGATCCGGTGAACATCAGCGCATCCTGGACACGACCCCACGCAGCGTTTCGCGGTCGATTGAAAGGTTATGTCTACAATGGCTCCACCTATGTCTTGATCTTCAATCGGTATGACTATACGACCAGTGCGAATTTCGACGTCGTGGCGCTGGGATACAACGACGAGATGATCGCCGCGATGAACGGAGTCTCACCCCGCAATTTCAAACTGGAACTCTATACGCAGTTTGATGACGGGACGGTGGACAATCTGGACATCGGCGGACTGAACGATTCTGACATCATCACCAACGGAGTAACCAAGACCTTCGTCACCCTGTCGCGCATCGCCATCGGGAATTTCGAACTATTACCAATCGATCTGAGTGTACCGTTCACTCTGACCACTTACGGGTCGTTTTCGCACACGATACGTTTGTTTTTGAAGAAAACGGATGGAACCTCCGTCCTGATTAAGACACAAAGCGTCTCAGCTGGCGTGGTCTCCGGGAATTTCGCGATTGGAGCCACGGAACGCTCGATCATTCTCAATGCGCTGCCGACGTCGACGTATGCGACGACGTATGCCGAAGTGGACACGGCGGCATATGGAACCACCGACAGCAAATCCGTCGCGACGACATTGACGCTTAACGCCGAATTCAAACCGGTGATCGGATCCATCGTCCATGCGGAGAGCGCGGCGACCCAATATGTCAAAACGGCGCTGGGATATGGGGCAGGGACGCCGTTCTACGTGACGTCGAAGTCCAAAGTCGCCTTCACCATTCCCATCACGCATGCCACGGGAGCGACGTTGGCGATGATCCGTGTGCAATTCGCAGGGACGGACAAATCACAGGCTGCAAGCCCTCTGACGACGGATGCACTGGTTACGTCCGGTTCTTTGATGGCGACGATCACGGTCACCGACAGTCGCGGTCGGACTTCGACACTGACAACAGCCGCCATCGTGGTTCGCTCCTACACCTATCCGAAAGTCGATAAGTTCGAAGTGTTCCGCGCTGCATCCGTGTCCGGTGCATTTGATCCCCTTGGCACCTATCTTCGCGCCGTTATCCAGGGAACGGCCTACTCCGTGCTTGCCTTGGACGGCGCGACGCAGAAGAACTGGATCAAGTACAAGATCGACTACCGCGTCAAAAACACCGGTTCCTTCAGCAACAACGCGGCGGTTATACCGGGCGGACTGACGTTTGGAGAATTGACCATCAACGGAATCGCCGGTTTTCTCGCTGCGAATGCCTATGATGTCCGGATTCGAGTGTACGACGCTTTCTACGACTTGGACAATGACGCCTCGCCGCTTGAAGACACCGACGACTACGCGGAAACGCTCACCTTGCTTCAGATCGCCGGGGTTTCGATGTTTTTGGGTCCGGATTATGTTGCGTTCGGGAAGGTGCATAGCGGGGGTGCCAACAATACGATCGAAGCACTGAAGGCGATCGTGGCCGGGACACAATTGATTTCCCAACAGGAAACCGGGACGCCTCCGTTGGTGGTGGCATCCACGACGCAAGTTCCAAACCTCAACGTTGACCGTCTAGATAATTATCATGCCGGGAACGCCTCCGGGCAGATTCCGGTATCCAACGGTGTGATGAACGACAATCTGAACGCCGATCTTTTGGACGGATTTGAAGGTGCGGATCTTCAGGACATCCTCGCGGTCGGATCCAGCGGGACACATTACTGGATCAAGTTCAAGGATGGGACGCTGATCAAGTATGGTGTGGCGTCAGTAACGATGGCGGTTGCCACAACGTGGGGAAGCGGGTTCACTTCGGCGGAGCAAACCTACACCTTCAACACGACGATTCCGTTCACTACGGTTCCACATGTTTCACTGGATCTCATCAATTCCGGCGGATCGACAATGATCGCAGCAATCACCAATGCGACGGCTCTGCTTTTCAAATTCGTCGCGTTGCGATTTGCGACATTGGCTTCCGGCGCGATTACCTATAAGTATTTTGCGATTGGGCGTTGGAATTAAGGCGAATGCCTAGAAAGGAGAAGAGATGGGTTCATTAACAGTGCACGGTAAAAACACCGCTGCAACACAGCTAGGTTTGGCTTATCCGTATATGGCTTTGTTTACTGATGATGCCGGGACAGTGGAGTTAGTCGGGTATACACGTCCGGCATGCAATTGGGGAGCGCCTTCGAATGGGGTGATCAATCTTACGGCTGCCTTAACAATCGACGTTCCAGCCGGTGCATCGATTAAGTCGTTCGGTCCGATTTCAGCGCTCTCCGGCGGGAATCTCGGTGGCGTTCATAATGCCGGCGACGAGACGTTCACCAATGCCGGGAAGTATCAGATCACCAGTTGTCCGCTAACGGTCACATAAGGCATGTATGCCTAGCGTAACACTTTACCCGAGTTCGCATACGCTTGGCACAAACGGGGCGAACTTTCTCAATCCAACCAATCTTAGAGCGAATGATGGAATCTATGCCACAGTCACACAAACGGCAAAAAATACGACCTCTCAAATCTACTTGGAAGCGTTCGATGCGTCTTCGATTCCCAGTGGATCGACGATCAACTCCATCATCGTCAATGTCGAACGAAAGATGTCCTCGACATCCTCGATCCAATCTGTCGCAATCCAAGCCTACAAAGCTTCAGTGGCGATGGGTACCAAAACAACGAATACGACCGAGCCGTCGACGGATACGGTTCTCTCGAACTCAAACACCGGTTCGTGGTCCTTTGCCGATTTGCCCAACTTGCGAGTCCTCCTGGAGAATATTCGAGGAAACTCGACGGCAGCCTGTACCGTATCCTATGACTATGTTTCCATTACCGTGGATTATACGGAACCCGTGGATACACGAATCGTATCGGGTGATTTTGGAACAAATGTTTCATTCGAAGCCAGTAATGAAAAGACTGCTTTAGTGAGTGCGTCACTGGGGTGTATTTGCGAAGTGAATGGTGGATTCACAGCCACCCATGTTGGTTTTGGGAACATTGATTTAGTAGTTTCCATCATTGGGGGAAGCGTCAGAGTCGTTTCAATCGATGGAAGTCTTGACGTTTCAACTGCACTCTCTGGGATTTCTCAAAAGGTGGTTGATGTTGAAAGCATTCTTGGTGCTTCCATTCTTATCAGTGGGGCATACATCAAGACAGGAATTCAAGCCGGAATCATCGAAGCGGACATCCCTATCAATGCGGAGGGAATGAAATTAAGCATCCAAAATGGAAGCATTTCGCTCGGTGGTCAGATCATTGGTCAAAACACGAAAACCGGTCAACAGAGTGGCCAGTTTTTGCTTCAAGCTGATCTAGCAGGGGTTTTTATCAAACTTGCAGATCAAGTTGGAACAATCGATCTCCTGGTTACGATGAATGGGGCTGGACAACGAGTGTTGGAGACGGATGAAGTGAAGTCGGTGGCAGGGAATATCGTCATTGCCGTCGATTTGACTAGCCAGGTAGAGCGAACATCGACAGGATCAGGCATGATTTCATGTATTGTCGAAAACGCCGCAGAAGCCCTTAAAATGACGCTCAGAGTCGGTGGCATTATATTGGAGTGTGGATGTGCCGGCGAACACTTCGTTATTGAATTCTCCAATATTGAGTTTGAGAAATCATCCCATCAGATCAGTTCCAGTAAGCATATTTCGCTAGGATCTGTGCAAATTGATTTTGGCAACTCCAGTGGTGAGAAACGATTGAACAAGAAAGAACAAGGGCACGCCTTCATTCAGAAGCCCATAAAAAGTGAGGTGAAGTGGTCATGATTTTTGAAAGGTATACCGGCGAGTCCATCGAGCGTGAAATCACTGTGCTCGACAAGGAAACCAATGAAGTGGCTGATCTGAGCGGGGCAATCGCCAAGTTCAAATGTGTCTCTCGCGCTGACGCGACATCCATCATGTTGGAAAAAGAATGTGTCATTGCATCGAATGTAGTCAGTTTCACGTTGGGCTCGGCAGAAACACAGACAGCAGGCGACTTTATTTACGAGATGAAGCTAAAACTCGGGTCCAAAGAATCGGTTCTTGATCGCGGTGAAATTCATTTAAAACAGTCTCTAATTACGGAGATCTAGAAAGAGGGAAATATGATCAACACCATCCTACTCATCCAAATCCTCGTCATCGCCTTAATTGTCGAGGTGATTGCACTTCAAACCATTCAGATGGTTAAAGGCTACATCCCCAACACCAGGGCGATCCCCTTCGTTTCTCTCATCCTAAACCTGATCTTGGCCAGCGCCTTCGTCTGGTTCTTCGTGACGTTTGATGAAACGTACCCACTCTATAAATTGTTTGTCGGTCTCTGGGTTGGGTTCATCTCGTGGATCGGTGCAGATACTCTCTATAAAACACTGAATAGCAAAGGGTTATTGAAATCTCAAAGCGAGATGTTGCCGCCTGAAGGTGAGAAACCGGAAGGTACGGAATGATGTCCGAGAGAATCGAAGAGATTGAATTGAGCGATCTCGACTACAGTGTCGAGATCGCTTTCCTGCTCGCCCAGGAAGAGGAGGGGAAGAAACATGACTAAAACGAATCTCGGGTTAGTGGAATACGTCAAATCCAAACTTGCACTGAAAACCATCTACATGCTCGGTGGATTCGGGCGGATCCTGACTCAGGCAATGATCGATCGCCGTATCAATATGGGATGCCCGCACACGATCCGGAATCTATCTACAATACAAGCCGGGATAGGTCGATACTGCTTCGACTGTGTCGGATTGATCAAAGGGTATCTTTGGGAGATTTCCCCGGGCAGAGTCGACTACAACATTCCCAAAGGATCCGATCAGAACGTCGGCATGATGTACAACAGTTGCACTCAAAAAGGAGTGCTCGTATCCATGCCTGATATTCTAGGACTGTTGGTATTCACAAGGGATTTGGGACACGTCGGAGTCTACATTGGTAGGGATGCAGCAGGGAAGCGGCAATACATCGAAGCCACTCCGGCATGGGGTAAATGGGGAGTCTGTCAATCAAACGACGACATCCGTTCCTGGGCGTTCTGGGGAAAGTATCACCTAATCGAGTACATTGAGCCGGTTGTTGAACCAGCTGTCCCGAAACTGAAATTCAAAGCCGGTCAAAAAATCGTTCTCAACGGGAGGGTATACAAGAACTCACTCATGGGTGGTCCGGGTGCGATCTTCTCCAAACGTGTAGGTTACATTCGATTTCTGGTCGATGAAGAAATTGTGCCGGCACCATACCACATCGATGGATTAGGTTGGGTCAAAGAGGAGTCACTAGCATTAGCACCAATCACGATTGAGATTCCCAAAATCAAGACCGGTGACAAGGTAAAGATTTCCGGGACACATTATGCCACCGGTGAGAAAGTCCCGTTCTGGGTTAAACTACGCGTCCATACAGTGGCTGCTGTATCAGGATCCAAAGCGCGTCTCAAAGAAATCAACTCATGGGTGAACATTAAGGATCTCAAGAAGGTTTAGAGCGATGGATTGGTTACTACAAAGTATCGCCACTAACCTGGTGTGGGCGGCGCTTGGCGCCATGATGAGTTATATCCTTTTCCTTCGTAAGCAGCTTAAGTCAATGAAGAACGCGCTTGTTGCATTACTTCGAAATGCAATCGTATCAGCGTACAATAAGTCGGTCGAACGGAAATTCGCACCGATTTTCGAACGTGAGAACGTTCAAAAGCTCTTCGATGAATATAAAATCCTTGGTGGAAACGGTACGATTGATCACTTGATTGATGAATTCCATGAACTTCCAACGCATCAGATCGAGCAAGCCCCCTGAAAATGGGGGCGTTTTTTGTTTACATGGTTTAATCACTGTGATATCCTTTAAACATGATGAAAACGTGATAATGTACGCAAAAACATGCATAATGTACGGAAAAACATGCAAAAAACATGAGAAAAACGTGAAGTTCGTCATCAAATCACTTGCAATCACCCATGGGCGGATGTACTATAAGGTTGAGGTAAGGAGGACTCATCTTACTTCAAACCTAACGCTCATTATTGAGCGAAGATCATCGATTGAAACGCTAACCAGTACGCGTTAAACAAATAACTGGCGCGACCATTAGTCGCTTACCCGTATGCGACTGAAAAGTAACGGGCGAGAATATCCTCCTTCGTGGAGGATTTTTTTAGGGGGAAACATGATCGAATTTGGGTTATATACTATGACAGATGAGTATATGCATGATTATTATCCAGCCAGATATCCTCAAGATAAGGCATTCAAACGACCATTTTTTTTAGTTATTGATGATACTTCCGTAAATGGTTTGATTTGGCTTGTTCCACTTAGCAGCAAAACTGATAAATATTCTCCAATTTTAGCTAAGTATGAGAATGCTGGAAAGATAATCCATCTATATGGAAGTAGTGATTCCGTTATTTTAACCCAGAATGTTGTTCCAGCCCTACCTAGACATATTGATGAAGAGTTTCAAGTAAGGCAAATACATTATGTTATGCATAGCGATTTGATTAAGAAAGAGATTCAAAAGAAAGTGAGTGCCGTTAGAGTTCTGATTAAAAGAGGATTGATTCCGGATCACGAGGCAATTAAATTGTTGGAGCAAAGACTTCTAGATGAGATCAAAACTGACAAATTTATATGAAACAATTATTGGAAAAATTGTATGAAACGTTTGATTACGATACAGAGCCGCAAAACCTTGTGAGTACCCATGCTAAATGGGTTTTTTAAAGCCATGATTAAGAACTATCTAAAAGGAGTACATGTATGAGAAAAATCAGTGATCTCTCTGAGCAAGGGAAGGAAAACCTTCTCGACAAATTACGTACGATATTTGAGGACATTGGACTTGGCTTAGATAAAGGTGAATCATTCATTCAAAATGCATTGGTTCACGTATCAGATCGCTGGGAGATTAGTGAAAAGGATCTTTACGAATTCTACATGGGTTATTTCAATGGAGAAAGTCGAAAAAACTCATCAATTTTTGATGACGAGCAATTAGGAGATTGACTTTCATCGACGTATAAGAGTATTAGGAGGTGATATTATGATCCTGGCATTCTGGTTGGAGTGCTTTCTAGATTTCTACCGTGAGGTTGAGAAATCCGGATTTACTAAGCAGCATAGTGACGAGAGAATGATTTAGTATACAGAGTAATAGTTTTCCTAGAATCTAAGTTATTATCTAGGCTGAATTATCAATCGTTTTATGATTATATGATCCTATAATTTTAAAGTTTCTTACTAGTGTTATTATACAGTGACGAGGGGGGAGCTAAGCATGTCAAAGCCTAATTTCAATGTCGTTGTATTCGTATTTCTGTTTATTTTACCAATTTTCATACTTTTCAAAGTTTTGTCAGCAATTGGTTCTATACTTACCAATCAACTAACATTAGTTTTAGTACTTATTCTTTTGGCTTTTGCTATTATATATAAAATTCTTGAGTACTTTTACTACCAGTCCGATGATTTTCTAGAGATTAAGAGGCGATTTGAGGACTATGTTAGCGACTGTAATGGTTTGAATGCACATATAGATGAGCTGAAACTAACATATTCCAACCTTGAGAAAACCCAATATGGAAATGCTAGTCTATCCGATTCAAGTAATTACAATTTTAGAAGAGTACATCAAGTTGACGCAGTAAAGTCTAATTTCGTATATGAATGTTCAGCTCTAATATGTAAAAATGCGGAAGCACAACCATTCAAATATCTGTGTAAGTACTTTAATATAAAGCCTGATGAGAAATCACTCAGTAATTTTGAGAAAGTTTTGAATAATTTCTCTGCAGCTGAGGAAGGGAAAACCTTTCTACATGATAAACTCGAAAGTATAAAGTTGTCGGTTAAAAATGATGTTCCTTGGTATATTGGTAAATTTGGTATGAAAAAGTTAATGCATAACTTGGGTTTTTGGGAAGTGGATTTTAAGACGATTTATTATCCAACTTATTCTTTTAGGTACATAAGCCCCGGTGGGAACAAGTCAACTCGTTGTGATATTACATTAGATATTAGAAACCTAAATGATTTCATAAAGTATCTTTCAAATATTGTGAAATTTAACAAAAGTGTTGAAGGCCAAAGAGCAATCATGACTTCAAGTTTGAGAGAATACATAAAGAAACGAGATAAATACACCTGTAAAAAATGTGGAGTGTCATCTAGCGATGAACCACATTTGCTATTAGAAATCGATCATATCATGCCTGTTTCAAGAGGTGGATTAACTACGGAAAGTAATTTACAAACGCTTTGTTGGAAATGCAATAGAGCAAAGGGTGCAAAGATCCTAGCTGAGGAAGCAAGATACTAGTTCATTTCAATTTTTTTAGGGATTATCGTTTTAAATGCATACGTGATTACTAGGAGGTGATTGAATGATCCTGGCCATTATGCAAATCGTAATCAAAAAGACCGCTCTTCCGGCGGCCTTTTTTAATTGGATCGATAGTGTTTGTGTGCATGTTGCTATTTTTTGTCGCACAAATTTGGATGAGAGACATCATGTGTGCTATAAACAGTTTGCAGAAAGGAGGTGACTATCATGACTGAGGAGAATATGAGTGTTTTAATGATCGAGATTTTGATTGCCTATAACGATGTGTTAGTTCAGGGAAGAAAGTTGATTAGCAACAATTCACCTAAAAATACAACGTTAGACCAAGATTATCATGAAGAAGAAGTCTAGTTCAAATTACATCGGGAAAACAAATTGAAGATTTAGATTATGGCGGATGCCAGGGCATTCGAAATAATACTATTCACCACCTATACGTATTTCCCTAGTAAAAGAACAAAAGAAAAAGCAGCCGAACCAGTATTCTACTAGAGGGTAATTCCACGGAGAAGTGGGCGGCTGCTTTTCTGTTCTAGTATCTTCAATTAACATCTTGTTTAGTAGTAATTGTAACATTCTTGCCACGAAATCTGACATTATGCAAAACTATCAAACACCACTTAAACCCTTCTTATACAATAAATATCATGTTTTATCATGTTGACACCATTTAAAACTATCTAAATTCTTTAATACGCTATTGTGAGGTAGTAGTATATAAATCACAGAATAATTAGTATTTCGTTAGGATAATGCAAAATAAGGTCATATTTGGGAATAGGAGGTGATATTATGATCTTAGCGTTCTGGTTAGAATGTTTTCTAAGCTTCTATAGGGATGTGGATGCTTCCAATCTATCGGACCAGCAAAAAGATGAAGTAATGATTTGGTATGTAAGTTGAGTTTTTCATGAATACAAATAGTTTATAAACCATTAAACAATTTGTTTGATATATTAAACAATAGTTGATGGAAAGTTGATGGAATTTATTTGGCGCGCAATAGATTTAATGGCGTAGAGTTGCATAAAATATGGTAATAAAGGTAAAATCGGCGTTAACTTGTGTAGATGTCCTGTTTGGGTTTGTTTCCCATCATCCGCTCCAGTGGTGAGTAAAAGCCCTTGAAATAGGGCTTTTTTAGTGCATTAGCATCCAAAGTTGATGGAAAGTTGATGGGATTTTTAGAAATTCGACCTTCGGAAATTGACATTATTTAAGAAGATACCTTCTTGAGACCGCTTTTTGTGAGCTTAATATGATCAGGAAATCTCTTTTTTGAACTTGCATGAGTTCTTCTCGACAGTTTCAACGGGGCGACAACTGTCATTGATTTTACCATCTCGATTTGTTTTTCTCTCCAAAGATGCGCGTAAGTTTTGTCGATTTCTTCTCGCGAATCACCTACACGCTTGGCAATTTGCATATCACTATATCCCATATTTATTAAGTAAGAAACATGCGAATGTCTGAAGTCGTGAATATTAATAGGTTCAATCCCAGCAACTTTAAAATAGTAGTCCTTAATATTACATAATGTCGTCGGTGGTAACCTATCATAGAAGCTGACAAGTGGGCGATCAAGTGAATAGCCAGGAAGAGTTCGATAATGGTAGATCAGGTTGATTAATAACTGATCCACTTCATCTGGTACTACAATATTTCGATTTCCGTTTTTTGATTTCGGTGGTGTAATAATTTTGTTCGTATAGTCCCAGTTCTTGTAGACACTAAGTTCTTTATTGATGAAATCGTAGTCTCTAATATCGAGCGCCATGAGTTCACCCTTACGTAGTCCACACCAGAACAACAATGAGAATATGATTGTATGCTGCATTCTATTCAATTCTTCATCTGGATGGCTTTTAGTCACCCTTGTATGGGCTTGTATCACACCATACAGCGTTCTATACTGTGAGGTGGTAATAATGGACATTGAAGGTAGAACAGGTACTGTACGGCGTTTCCTGAAGCCCACGTACCGTAATGGGTTAAAGTTGCACATCTTTTTTGTGATCGAGTATTCGAATATTGCATTGAGCAAAGTTTGTATTTTTTCAAGAGTTCTATTATCATAATGTTCTTCTCTTTGATTGCCAGAAGCTTTGGTGCCACTTACATAGGTGGCACTAAGTAACTTCTCTTGCCATTTTTCAATATGGATCGGTTCGATGCTTGTGAGAATCATCTCACCAAAAAAGACCTTAATGTGTTTTTCGTAAACTTTCTGATTATCATATTGAGAACGCAACTTCATGAGGTCACGGTCCTTTTGTTTCATGTATTCAGTAAACAAATCATTAAATGTGATAATCGTGCTTGCATCACGACTTTTGATTGAATCCATAAACGCAGATTCAGCATCAATTGCATCCTGTTTTGACCATTTATCATTTCGCTGCTCTTTTTTTCGCCAATTACCGGTAGGGTCCTTGTAATTCAATCTAAAACCATAGACATACTTTTTGTCTTTTTTTAGCTTGGTAAGCATACTAGAACTTCCTTCGAATTTCGATGACTCGTCCAACTATTTCTACTGGGATGGATATGATCTCTTCATGATTGAAAACAAGCGGCTCGTAATTATTATTGAAAGGGATCAACATAATGCCTGATTCACGTTTAACAACTCGTTTTACCGTAGCATCATGTCCATTGATCAGGACTATTCCAATTTGTCCACTATCAACATCTGCTTGTTTCTTAACGATTGCAATATCACCATCAATGATTACTGGTTGCATGCTATCACCCCTGATTTGTAATGCAAAAAAGTCCCCAGTCTTCGCTAATTCCGGAGATATTTCTTCGTAATCAATAATATCTTGAACTGCTTCGATTGGTAACCCCGCAACAACTTTTCCCAAAACCGGTATCTTTATTCCGTTCGTTGATGGAATCGGCATCATATCTCTATGGTAGTCATTTTCATAACCAAGTAGCCATGTTTCTTTCACACCTAATGCAATTGCAATTCTAGAAATCTTGTCACTCTTTGGCATCACCTTACCGCTCATATATTGACTAATAAAAGATTTACCAATTCCGGACTTTTCTGATAAATCAGATTGTTTGAATCTTTTCATTTTGAGTGCTTGATGAAGCCTTTCAACAAAGATGCTGTCCATAGTTTCTCCACCTTTCTATAATGATAGAATATTACTAATTGAACTAATAATCAAATATATTTTACAAATAGTTTAAATAATTGAACTTATCGTATTGACATAAAGTATCGATGCAATATATTATGTTTATAAAGTTCAATATTGAACATCACGAAAGGAGAATCAAATGATCATATATGATTTTTCTAAGCTTAAGGGAAGAATCGTGGAAAAATGTGGCACACAAGAAGATTTTGCCGTGAAAATGGGGAAATCAAGAGCTTCGATCAGTTCAAAATTAAACAATAAGGCGACGTTTAGTTCGGACGAGATCGAAAAAGCGAAAAACATCCTTGAGATCACAAATGATGAAATTGGTATGTATTTTTTTACCTATAAAGTTCAAAATTGAACTTAGGAGATTGAGTATGCCAACATTAAGAGAATTACTTAAGAAACCCTTTTGGAAGGCCGGTGACCTTGCGCAAGCTTTGGGTATAAATGAGAGAACAGCTCAACGAAAAATGGCTGAAATTAGGGCTCAGTTGAAGAAAGAAGGATTCATCAATGTACATCATTCGATGGCACCGACATCAGTTGTCATCTCAAAGTTAAAGATCGATGTCGAATGGTATGAAAAAAATGGATTACTTGATGAAGAGCTTGAAGCAACAGATGTTCATAGAGTGTCTGGTTCAAAGCCATTAGTTCGAAGTCAAAAAGTACGTTGTTAAGAGACAAAAGAAGGAGACATATGAAATTATTCAAAGTTTCTAACAGTTTTCGCAGTGATGACGGTCCGATCTCTTGCTTGGTAGTCGCAGGATCAGCGGATCGAGCGCTTGATTTGGCAAAAGAGGCATTCATCAAAGAACCAGAAGAGGAGTTACTGAAATGGTCGAGATGATCATCACGGTTGTCGTCTCATTATCGGTTGGATCCATCCTCGGAGTAATGATTATGGCTTGTATTATCGTCGGAGCAAGGAGTGATAAGAAATGAAACTTCAAGAAATCACATTCATTCTGAATTGCATTACAGTAATCATCCTACTAATTCTCATATTAAGACTCGCGAAATTCAACAGTAAATGATTGGCTTTTCTTTCGATATCCAATACTGCGTATATATGTGACTTTAATTTTAATCTTTGTCGAAGGAGGTTCCATGTAGTAACTGAATTGAATGCTGCTATTCGATTGTAAAACTTGCGGATCATCGAGGATAAATTCATCTTCGGTAGGTAAAGGTATTTCAGGCATTTTCATACCAAATCCGAGGTCATAGTATCTTGTTTCGGGTGTATAGCCTACTAGAGGCTCAATTAGTTTGTTTTCAGAAGTAAAGAATTCGATTTTAGTGATTTTTGCAGGAACAGATGAAACGTTATGCAGTCGAAAATCAAACAAACTTACATCACCTTCTCTTCCACTATAAGTACAGTTATCAATTTCCATCTTGAAGTGATTAAGTACCTTGGTTAGCCAAATTCCATAAATGGCAATTACTAGTGCCAACACAGCAATAATGAAGTTCCATTGTTCAAATTCAATTAGGTTTAGCGCAAAAGAAGTTTGAGTAATCAGTCTCATGTTTTTACCCCCTATACTCATTTGAACTAGTATATCACAGCCACATTGCTATAAGAAAGGATGCAATATGCTATCAAAAATCATTGTAATCGCCGAAACAACAGAAGGCGCCATAAAAGTCATCCAAGAAATGAAGAAAGCTCACCCGGAGATCACATCAATCGAAGTCAGAATAACACAAAAAAGCGTCGCTACGAACGACGCTTCGAAAGATCGATTAACCAACTTGAATATATCTGAGGCAGCAACTCTTTCATCACTTAAATGCATGTATATGCAAAGAGAAAGTCTTCCAGAAGTCAAGATAGAGCCAACAAACTCAGATTGGTGTTGTGTAATATCGGGTATAGATGGGACCCATCGAACTCGAGGATGGGAACCTAATCTTGACGATTTAATGGCTCAAGACTGGAGAATAGTAAATTGATGAAATTTTGGTGATGATAGTTTATTTCCAAGCACTCTCGCTTAAGTGAACTTTGTAAATCCACCCTGAACCATAGATTAACTCGATAAAGCCTAATTTCTTTAGAATTTTGATCGCAATTGCAATATCATCATCATCAATATCGGAAAATTGATCGCGAATCTCTGAATAATACACATCTCGGGATTGTGTGCCGATATAACGAGTTGCTAGAAAAGTAAAAATCTCGCTAGATAAGTCAGTTCCTTCCATTTTTACACCTCCTCCCCAGGTCACACCTGTTTCCATTAAACACTAAGAAAGGGGCATTATGCAACAACTCGAAATCTTCAATTACCAAGATAAGAATATCCGGACCGTGGTCATCAACAATGAACCTTGGTTCGTACTCAGAGATGTATGCGAAGTATTAAACCTGACAACTCCATCAAGAGTATCTGAACGGCTTGATCCAGACGAGGTGAGTCTAACTCATATCGTCGATTCTAAAGGTAGAAATCAAAAAACGAATATCGTCAGTGAGTCCGGCTTATATGCAGTTATCCTTCGGTCCGACAAGGAAGAGGCCAAAGAGTTCAGAAAGTGGGTGACGTCTGAAGTATTGCCGACGATCCGCAAAAGGGGGATGTTCCTGACGGTGGAGATGGTCGAGAAGACTATTACGGATCCTAACTACGTTCTTGGTGTTCTTCAGGCGTATTCAGATGCCAGGAATGAAATCTCCATCAAGGATCAGATCATTGGTGAACTTCAACCCAAATCCGATTACCTGGATGTCATCCTTCAGTCCCAGTTGACCATGACCATCACGCAGATTGCAAAGGACTATGGAAAGACCGCGATCGAGATGAATCAATTGCTCCATGACCTGAAAGTACAATTCAAAGTGAATGATCAATGGGTGCTCTATCAATACCACCAAGCCAAAGGATATACGCGATCCGTCACAGTGCCTATTACGCGAGGTGACGGTCGGCCGGATACGAAGCTCAATACCCAATGGACGCAGCGCGGCAGAGTATTCCTCTATAACTTGTTGAAAGAACACAATATCCTACCGCTGATCGAGAAGAAGCGAACATGAAGCCTCTACCAAACTTCATTATTCTCTCTCAGAACCATGATCGCTATGAAGTGCTCAGATATACGGATTATGGGAAGATCGCATTACTAAAGGGGCGTGACGAAGTATCGCCGTTTGTCCTGGCGACTGAGCTTCATGTCTTACCCAACGGATCCTATGCCTGGAATTCAAAGATTTCATTTTCTGAACAGCGAATGGCGGTTCGAGAATTTGAAAATGAAGCGCGGATCTTCCGCGAAAATAATCAAGGAGACAAAAATGAGAAATCAAAATTCGTCCGCTAACCTAAATCAACCACGGCCAGTAAGACGTTCAAAAGACCAAAGGATGACCATGGTCCTGATTGCATTTGTTCTCTTCAGTGCTTTCACGCTATCCATGTCAACGTTGATTCGCATCAATCTTGAGCAGCATCTCCAATCTACGTTGCTTGAACTCGAAAACATTCAGGAAGAGAATGATTCACTCTGGAGCACAGTCATCGCTCTCCAGTCCGAAAACGATGAATTGAGTGCAGAAAACAAGGCAATGCTTCTCTTGTGGCAGAATCAAGAACCTGAGACACGTGAAGTCTGTTCGACCTCCACTTTTAAGTCCTGGATGGATTTTCGGGCAATTACTTCAAAATCTTCGGTCCAGTATAAACTCCAGCAATCAGCCACTACAGATAAGAACTACGGATTCAGGATGATCGATGGCAACATTCTCGTCGCGATGGGACCTCAATACGGACCTGTCGGATCGAAATATATCATTCAGTTCGAAGATGGGAAAGTGATTAATGCCATGATTGGAGATATCAAACATCAAGGTTGCACATCCGATGATGGATCCATGATCGAGTTCATAGTCGATTCAAACACATTACCAAAGTTTCTGAAGACATCCGGTAACTTCAATCAGTTATTCCACGGGTCCATTTCAATGATCAGAGAAGTGAAATGAAACCGATCCTGTTTAACACTGAAATGGTGAGGGCAATCATTGACGGTCGCAAGACGGTCACAAGGCGAGTGATTAAAGTTCCTACGAGCTATGACAAAATAGGGATTAAAAAGAATAGTAAATCGGTAATGTTTGATGAATGTGGTGAATACATGGTCAATCGAGAAGAAAAGTACTTTTTCTTAAGCGATAAATGGAAAGAAGTCAAGTTTCCGTGTCATATCGGCGACATCCTATACATCCGCGAAACGTGGCAAACGTGGTACGACGAAATCGTCGATGTAATGAAGTATTGCTATTACGAAGATATGATTCGTAGAAATGTTGTGTTCACTGAAGAAGAAGATGAACCAATTAAATGGAAGCCATCAATCCATATGCCCAAAGAAGCTGCACGAATTTTCTTGAAAGTCACCGGTGTAAGGGTTGAACGACTGCAAGCCATCAATACACGTGACCACAACGAACTGTTTTGGGAAGGCTACCCATATGGGTTTTCAGATCATGAAGGGATACCACCAATTCAATTATTTGAAAAACTATGGGATTCAACAGTAAAAGACGATCAATACAAGTGGAAATCGAATCCCTGGGTATGGGTGATCGAATTTGAACGATGTGAAAAACCGGAGTTTGGTAATGACGTCGATAATGGATAGAAAACAAATGATAATGCAAACCAGTGAACCAATTAACATGGTCAAGGAGGTTAACTCATGAAGACATTCAAAGGCAAACGGTCATTGGCCGAAGTGAAGATTTTACTTCGAGAACGTGGCTACAGTATTCCGCGTTCAAGCCAGGAACAGTACAACCAAGGCAGCGATTGGATCCTATTTATCGGAAAGAAAGATCGCATTCTATATAACACGATCGCCGCCACCTTCACGGTTTTCGATTTGAAGACGGACGAAGTGCTTGGGACGCATCTCAGCACACATCTTGAGAGTGAGACATGGTACCTGGATCTGTTGAATACGTTTTATATCGAATCGGAGGAAACCGAACATGACGCGTGAAATCGAAGACCAGAACAATCTGATCGAGACGCTTAGAAATCTTCGGAAGGCTGATGAGGAATGCATCAAACAACTGATCGAGACGGTGAAGGAACGAGATATGGTCATCTATAAGCTTCGGAGGTCCTTTGTCCGCCAACAACTCATTCTACTTGCGAAACGTAATATGAAGCCGCTTGATCAAGTGAAGTTCGATGCCGTCGATTACATTCTCCTAAAGACGTGTGGAATCGATTCCACCACCGCCGACGTCTTAGCCAAAGAGATCATTGAAAATCTGACGGAGATGCCTTGATCGATGAACAGATCCGAAATGACAAACCAACTGGATGAATTCCTCATCGAACTGAAGTATCAGGAGAAGTCGGATCGGACACTGGCCAAGTATCGAAACAATATCAAGGGGTTCATTGAATTCATCCAGCACGAAAAGGACATCTCGAAAGACGATGTTCTTTCATTCAAGAGAAAACTCACCTCAGGTGACTACAAGCCATCCACGATCAACTCCTACATCGTCGCGGTGAATAAGTTCATCCGGTGGTGTGGAGAAGAAAATCTCTCCGTCAAGAAATTGAAGCAGCAGCAGAAATCAAGCCTGGAAGATGTGGTGTCACCAAACGAATATAAACGGCTCCTACGCTTTGCAAAACAGTTAGGGTATGAAGACATCTACCTCATCATGAAAATCATTGCCTCGTCAGGGATACGCATCAGCGAGCTGGATTACTTCACGGTCGAGAACGTGAAGAAATTCTATATCCATGTGCGCAACAAAGGGAAGGACCGCGACATCATCCTGATCCAAGACTTGGCGCGCGAATTGAGAAAGTATTGCCGGGATCGTCATATTGTGACCGGTCGAATATTCCAGTTTCATCAACGCACCGTCCGAAAGCGTATGAAGAAAGTCGCCGGTGCCGCGAGGGTGAATTTGAATAAAGTTCATCCTCACAGCTTCCGTCATCTTTTCGCCAAGTCCTACATGGAAGAGTTCAATAATGTACTTGAACTGGCCGACATCCTCGGACATTCCAGTCTAGAAACGACGCGGATTTATACCCGATCGACCAGTGCCGAAAAGCGCAAAAAGATGGAAGAAATGGGTGAGAAAAAGCCTGAAAAAAGGGGTCGATAATTGCAAAAAGTATCCCTATCAAAAAAACGTATTAAAAGCCCATGAAATAAGGCTATAAACATCGTTTTGACAAGGGCCGATAATATTAAGGTTATCGCTCCACCGAAATAGAGAAAAAAAGGGGTAAAAATGGACGATCAAAACAATCAAAATCAAGAGCTTCCATCACCAAAAAAGAAGGGTCGAAAGCCGCTTGATGAATCAGAAATAAAGATTAGTGAAGAACGCAGGGTCCAGTTGGTTCAAGAAATGGAACGCTATCAATTCCGGTGGAAGGACCTCGCGCAGAAGTGCGAGTTGGATTATTTCATGCTGATGCTTCATAAAAACGGGCGTGCAAGAATCACAGAGAAAAAATGGCAGCTCCTCCAAGGAGCGCTTGACTTCATGATTGCAGAGGCGACGGTCCAGAAATATGTCTTGGAAATGCTCGAGCGTAACGGATGTACAGTCATCCAAAAACATCGAATCCTTGGTCAAGAAAAGGAGTATATCAAGCATCTGGAGATTCTTGGGTACAAATGCAGAATTGTGGATGTGAGTCGGTTGGATCGATGCTATAAAATCGTCCTGGAGAGGAAATTGATCAATGGCCGCTGAAGTCAAATGGATCAAGATCGTCACGAACATTTTCGATGATGAGAAGATCAAGTATATCGAAACCTTGCCGAATGGCGACGAGACCATCGTCATTTGGTTCAGAATCCTGTGTCTGGCTGGAAAGTCGAATTCAAACGGGTTGTTGATGATGACGGATCGGATCGCTTATACCGACGAAATGTTGGCCAGCATCTTCAACCGGGATACGAAGTCCGTCCAGTTGGCATTGAACATTTTCAAGGAGTTGGGAATGATCGAGATGATCGATAACAAGATATATCTAACCAACTGGGAGAAACATCAGAACACGGACCAATTGGAAAAAATCCGTGAGAGTACCCGGCGCAGAGTGGCAAGTTATCGACAGAAACAAATCGAAGGTAACGCAGTGGGTAACGTTACATGTAACGTTACAGACACGTTACACGTAACGCCATGTAACGCAACAGAATTAGATTTAGATTTAGAAGAAGAAAGAGATAAAGAAAAAGATCTTTCTTCTACCGCGCGAGAGAAAAATGAGCTTGAAGTCTTCGAAGTCATCGAGCAAGAATTCAAACGACCTCTCTCATCCAACGAGATCGATAAGATCACTTACTGGCTTGAGAAGGTGGGTGATGCCTATTTCATACACGCATTGAGGGAGTCCGTGATGTACCAAAAAGTGAGCATCGCTTACATCGACCGCGTCTTATTGAACTGGACCAGTAAAGGATTCACATTGGATCAACTCAATGAAGGCATTCAGTCCCAGTAAGGGACATGGAGGGAAAATGACGTTAACACTCAAAGAACAGGCACTGGCGAAAATGCTTGTCGAAATGAACCAGCCGCATGATGAAACCATCGATGAAGTTCATAATTTCCTATGTGAACAAGAGGATGATGAATTGTTCGTCGGGATACTCATTGAAGGAAAGACAATCCAAGATGCGATGAATTACCTTGTGGCTGAGGCGAAAAAGAACCATCGCTTCAGAATCAGTGATTCAGAAGGCTTTAAGATCATCAAACAGTATTTTCTTGGTTCTGAAACGAAAGTCGCTTCCGTCGGCAAAGTTAGCAGCCGACCGGTCCAGACCTCACAAGCCGAAAGAGAGAAGCAAGTAAGTAAGTCCATCAAACCCAGCGTGAAGAAAAAGACGGACACGGGTTCGAACCTATCAATCTTCGACTTCATGGATGAGATTCCAACTGAATTGGAAGGGGACAATGACGAAGATGAAGAAGATGAAACCGACGAAGTTGACGACTGAAGAAGTCATCATCGAGATTCCTGATATCCCTCAACTGGCGCGTATCGGTTATGACGAGATGCCGCACTATCTCTTTCGGAAAGATGGATTCTACTATTGCGGTCACTGTGGACATCGATTTGGGAAGGCGATCCTGAGCGCATCACCGGATCAGTGCCCGATGTGTCAAACCCCCTACGTGTTGAAACAGATCACCAAGCGGACGAACTATCGCAACTTGGAAACACATATGTTCGCCAGAGTCTTGCAGAAATATGAGGGACGGATCGTAAAGCGTGACTACATGATTCGCCACTATGTGTCGGATATGAAGGAAATGGTTAGCATCGACGAAGTCGAGCGAGAGACCATCTACAAAGGTCAGTGCTACCAGCATCGGAAGCACCCGATCCGAGGGGACGAACCGTACTTCAACAAGTACACGCGACGATCTGGAACGTGGGATGAAGGAAACTTCAGACTCAGTGATTATGAATTCCGGATGAAGAAAAGCTTTGAGTTTTTCCCGGAGTCGCTCGAAGCGTTCCTCTCGGATACGGATCTTAGATACTCTGGTGTGGGTTCCTTCACAGAAAAGAAGCATGGGAAGAATTTGAGCTGGTACGCGATGCGATACATGCGGGAAGCAACCAACTATCCTTGGGTCGAGTATCTCTACAAACTCGGGATGACAAATCTCTATGAGGAAGTGATCAGTTTCTCAACGGACCATCGCTACGTTCGCCCAGAAAGCCTTCGCCGGTATTCGAAATTCATTCGCGAGAACAATGCTTCGACCAGGCATCTGATCGTCTATCGCACTTTTGAGAAACTTGGGGTGAAACTCACCTTCGAAGAAGTGGATATGGTAGGAGTAAGAGACAATGCGTTGAAAATCATCGCGATGAATAAAATCACAGGAATGAGTCACTCGAAGATCATCCGATATGTCCAAGATGAAGTGAAGCAGGAGATTGGATGTGGAGCGAGTCGTCATCTCGATTATGTGCGATTGAATCACTATATCGACTACATCGAGATGATGGTCAAGATCGGGCTCAAACCGGATACTACGATTCTGGCTTTTCCAAAGGATCTCAATAAGGCACATGACGATGCGGTAGGGAAGTTCAATGCATTGAAAGCGGAGTTGGAGACAAATGCGTATAAAGAAATCTACGAGAAGATTCGTAAGCTTGAATTCAAACATCAGGAGTTAAGGATTGTCGCACCGAGAAGCATCTCAGAGATTCATGAAGAGGGGAGGGCGTTGAATCATTGCGTCGGCAGTTACTCGCAACGTGTGTTGGATGGGGCGACGGTCATTCTATTCATCCGAAAGTCAGAATCACCAAACACTTCGTTCTATACGATGGAATACAAGAACAAAAAGATAGTCCAGGTCAAAGGGCGGGATAACAAACAAATGAGTGATGAGATAGCGATGTTCGTGGGTGAATGGGAAAAGTGGTTGAACAAGAAGAAGAAAGCGACGGTGGTTCGACTTGAACAGTGCGCCGCAGTCTAGTGCGAAGTTACTTCAAATTCTTCAAGAAGAGTTTCCGCGAATCTCTTGGACTCAAACCGTGTTGTTTGGTTCGGAATGCATCATGGGAGCGATCAAACGCACAAGAGTATATATAAAAAATCAAAAGAATTTCACCTTCGGAATCGACGTGGAGCATAAGGGGATGAAGTGGTCGCAACGAGTCAATTCATTCGAGCAACTGAAGAATGAAATCACATACTACTCTCGACTTGCGGATCCGGAAGTTGTCAAAGAGATACAGACTTCGTTGTTTTAGACAGAGGGGAGGCTACCAAAATCAAAGAACGGGACGTCAAGATCGCTCTCGAGAATTATGACTACTACATTACGGAAATCTGTGAATTGTCCAAGAAAATGGAAGAATTGGAGGCTAAATCGACGAAAGTTGGCTCAAGTGTCGCAAAATTACCGCAAAACCCGATGGATCACGGACATCGGATCATCCTGAACATGGAAGCGAAGGAACGTGTTCAGAAGGAAATTGATTATTACCAAAGGAGTGTCGATATCGTTCAACAGTTGCTTGGGTACTCATCCGAAAGTGAAAGAAAAATACTGATTGAACGCTTCTTCAAAAAAACATCGATTGAACAAATATGTGCTGATCTAGGTCTCGCTAGGACTACAATGTTTGAGCGAACCGAAGGTATAATCAAGAGATTCGTATTGTGGTCTGAAAATCCGGACTAGTACGGAGAAAAAATGTGCTATTATGTTATGGGGTAAAGGTGTAGATAAATCCCAAACAAGATTATTAAAAACTAACCGAAAGACGGCAATCACCGTCTTTTTTGCGTAATTGGAGGCAAATGAGAACACTCGAGGAACTAGTGGCCATCATTACCGTGGATCCGATCAAGTTTTACAAGACTAGAGAATGGCGAGATAAACGGGAAGAAATCATGGGTAGGGATCATGGTGAATGCCAGCGATGTGCCGGAAGATGGAAGAGTGATTTCCCAATCAAGAATATACGGTTGAGTAAGGCGAAATATGTGCATCATATTCAACCCTTAATTGAAGCGCCTTATCTTTGCCTTGAGAACGACAACCTCGTTAGCTTATGTTTCTCTTGCCACGAGACGGTTGAGAGACGAGGATTCAGTAAAGAAAAGAAGATTCCGCTCACGATTGAGCGATGGTGACACCCCGGGTCAAATCCAGGGTGTTTTTCCTTTCAGTTGGGAACGGGCAAGGGGG
>Ga0209319_1000772_pt1 | contig 34545 bp, 36 predicted proteins | sample RifGroE2_FD_184000 | JGI IMG/M metagenome (GOLD analysis project Ga0209319, IMG submission 184000) | Groundwater microbial communities from Rifle, Colorado - Groundwater E2 (SPAdes) (version 2) | ecosystem: Environmental > Aquatic > Deep subsurface > Groundwater | place: Rifle, Colorado, United...
GTTCAATGCCAAGCTCAAAGGCTTCCGTGCACTTCTACGAGGAGTTTCAGACAAGAAGTTCTTCCTGTTTCGAGTAACGAAACTCTATGCTTAGAACATTCTGCTCCACAGGATTTACGTGTGATCCAGAAAATTCATTTTTTTTGATAGATTACTTTGTTTCAAATGTTCCTTCCACACAACAAAGAGGAGCCTCAAACATGGCAAAGTCACCCAAAGAAACAATTTTTTATGTCAGCCTCTTTTCTACGATAGCTTTTTTCGTTTCTATGGTCTTGATCGGAATCACTATGCTGACGATCGAACATCGAATGAATGTTAATTTTGATTCACATCTGCGTGTTGCTTCTCATGCATCAACAGTAGTCATGGCTGTTGATGAACTCCAGCTCGCTATGGGCTACCTCGAAGAACATAAACTAACAGAGGGAAATACGGGTATTTTCTGGAAAACAAATGATAAAGATCTGGGTATCTACCACCAGAAACTCATGGATGAAATTCAACACCTTGAGAGTCTGAGTGAGGACCCGAAAGAACAGGACCTGGCGCTGACACGCGTCAGTGAAGTAGTTTATTCCTACCCCAGTGGAATTTCGTTTTACCCTTACACGAAGCTGAGCTTTATTTCATTTATTCTCAGCATTGTTCTACTTCTCTTGAGTGTTGTTGTTGCTATAATCACGGAACCTTAAAATTTCTAGCAGAACAAAAGTACTCATGTTCTCAGTCGCCGATACTTTTTCCGGCGACTTTTTTGATCTTTTATATTCATCTCTTCTTTTTTCCTTCCCCCCATTTTCAGGGAATTTTTTGTAAAAACCCCTATAAACATTGACAAAATCACATTTTCGTGCTATAGTACGGGGTAAAAATTTTCGGCTTTTCCCATTTAATAAAGGGAAAAATCGATCTTTTTTGCGTAGACCCAAACTCTGGGTCACGTTCCTTACAACCTTTCTTCTCCCCCCTTCAACACATCCCCCTTTCCAAAAGAGGTTCCAATGTTCCCTTCCCTTCCCAGCTTCAGTATTCCCCAACGTGGCGGACTCCCGGATATTCCCAAGCGGAATGTTTCTGAGTGTCCAACATCTGAAAAAACTCTTCATGAAGTCGTGACCTATCGCCCAGACCTGCCGATTTACAGCAAAGCAGACGAAATCGTTCGCACCATTCTTGATTCCCAGACAACGGTTCTTGCTGCGCCTACCGGCAGTGGCAAGTCCACCCAGTTGCCACTCATGGCTCTGGATGCTGGACTGGCAAAACACGGCATGATCGGTGTGCTTCAGCCCAGACGTGTTGCTGCCCAACTGCTTTCTGAGTGGGTCGCAAACCTTCATGGAACACCTTTGGGAGATGTCATCGGTTACCATATTGGCGGCGTGCGTGAGTTCTTCGGACCCAACACGAGCGTCAAGTACATGACAACCGGCATTCTCCTGGGTGAGCTTCAGTCTGATCCGCTGCTTCACAAGTATGCGATGATCGTGCTAGATGAAGTCCATGAACGTTCAGTCGAAATCGACCTTGTCATGGCTCTGCTGCGACCCGTACTGCGTCAGCGACCGGATCTCAAGCTGGTCGTAATGAGTGCGACTCTGGATACGGAAAAGTACTCAAAGCACTTTGACAACGCTCCAGTGATTGAAATCCCTGGACGCCTATTCGATGTTGAAGTGTATTACGAGTCCAATCCTTGTTATTCGCTCCGCGCAACGCTTCAAGTGTGCGTGGACAAGATCAAGGACCTGATTGTACATGAGCGCGGTGACATCTTGGCCTTTCTGCCAGATGAAGCAACGATCCGTCAGGTTTGCAATGAACTGGAAGAGGCTCTTCCAAAGACAGTTCGTATACATGCTTTGTTTGGAAACCAGGACTCGGATGAACAAAAAGCGGTCTTTGTTGTGGATGGTCAGCGACGCGTGATCGTTGCCACCAACATCGCTGAGACCTCAGTCACGATCGACGGTGTACGCCATGTTGTTGATAGCGGTCTCATCAAACAGACCGTTTACATCAACTCGGCCATGAGTGCCCTACAAATTACGGATCATTCCAGGTCTGGTTGTGAACAACGAAGCGGACGTGCAGGACGCACGGCTCCGGGCATTTGTCACCGCCTGATGACTCGTTCTGAGTATGAAGATCGCCAGGGACACACCACGCCAGAATTGCTGCGTGTATCCCTCGATACAGTCCTGTTGCAAATGCGTTGCCTTGGATACTCCATGGAAAAGATCTTGGCCCTCGAGTTCCCTGATCCTCCCAGCGAGGAGCGGTGGCGCGAGGCCGAGGCTCGACTCCGGACCTTTGGCGCGCTCAATGAAAAGAATGAAGTCACACCTGATGGTCGTCTTCTGAATCGTCTCCCTGTGTCTCCCATGTTGGGTCGCATGATCCTCTCTGGGATTGCGCGAGGTTGCGTGAAAGAAATGGCTACAGTCGTGGCATTTGAAGCTGGACGCAGTGTAATGCTTCGTGGCAGAACAGAAGAGGACAGAATGTTAGCGAATACTCGGCAAGCGGCCTTCAAGCATCCGACTGGTGATGTTCTCACCTCTCTCAAGATCTGGCAGGCTTATCAGCAAGAACGTGATCGTGCAACTGCTTGGTGGAACTGGGCTAAGGAGAACTATTTGTCCTCCAGGGCTCTTTCAGAAATCGATCGGGCACAAGACGAACTGCTCTATCGGCTGGAACGGCTTGGAATCGAAATCACGTCCAACACAGACGAGACTGCGATCCGCAAGGCTGCGGCTTCTGGACTGATCGTGAACTTGTGCAAACGTAATGGACGATTTGATTATGTGTGGGCTCATGGCTCTGGCGTGTTCATTCACCCAGGCTCTGCCCTGTTTACCGGTGGTGGCGTGGAGCTTCCCCCTGAATTTATGGTCTGTAGTGAGATGGTACAAACCAGCAAGGTGTTTGCCCGTGGTTGTAGTGCGATTGAAACAGCGTGGATCGAAGAACTGATTCCGGCAAGCGAGCTTGTCGTAAAGTGGCGTGTGACATCAGGTATTCTCAGTACATACGATTTGGAGCTGAGTAAGACCGTGACCTGGCAAGGAATGGAGTTGCAAAGCACTCGTTGTTCTGAGGAGCTCCCTTGGGATGATAAGGATGCCTTGGCTTCAATCACGGGCCAGATTGCGGAAACGATCACTGGGATCGGTTATGGAACTGACAGGATTGTTGCAAATGTAGCTGCCCTCAGGCAAATCTGGCAGAAGATCATTGAAATTCGCTTTGGTGGAAGATCTCTGTACTGGATGGATCCTGTCGAGCGTGCTCCGATTATCCTTCAGCTCTGCATGAAAATCTCACCACAGCTTGAACGTGCAAGGCCGCGGACCCTTCGGGATCTGGCTGCCCTCTCACTTCATCTGGATCTGAGGGACTGGCTGACCGAACAGCAGGTTGCCGAACAGAAAGAGCAAATTCGTGCCCGCGCTGCCTACGAGCAGCAGATGCGTGATTTGCAAAATGCGCGAACGCAAGCTCAGGCCACGGCACGCGAACAGGAAATTCAAGACCTGAGAGAGCGCTATAAAGCCTTGGCGGAAAGCTTCCGAGCCTATGTTGGCCTGCTTGATATCGAAACCATACAGGCATACCACCGTGTTGGTCGGATGTTGCAAGGCGAAACTTACGGAAGAGTGTGGATTCAGCGCCCTCTGGAGTCTGTGGAATCGGCCCTTCGGGTCGCGCAGGCAAAGGCAAGCGAAAAACTGGCACTGACCACGATCATCTGGACCAAGCTGCGCGAGCAGTACCCTGTTTGTCCTCTGTGCGGTCAGGCTTGGGTGAGTGAAGGTCGTGTCCTGAAGTGTTCCAACGCGGACGGACATTCTCCTGCACGACTCGTTCCTCTGGATCCGGACAGTGGTGACAATGCGATTGCAGAAATTCAGACGGATCGTGGTGAATTTATCGCTCTGGTGGAACTGCGCAATGGACGAGTGATGATGAGTGTAGAAGTGGCGAATTCGCATCCTTGGGTGGGTAAGACCTTTTCGAAGGTTACCATCACCACCCTGCAGGCGATCTTGCCTCCTAAGCTTGCTGACCAGCATGATGAGATTGTTGAAAACCTGAGTGATCTACGAGAAATGCAGGCACAACATCTGGTTTTGCAAGAGCAAATGAAGAAGGCTCAGACAGAGCATGGATCCGGACAGGTGAAGGTGCTGAAGTTTGCCGGAAAGACTGATGATCTCGGTCGTCCGACGGCAGAAGAAGGCATCTACCAATACACTGTCCCGTTTGAAGAAATGCTTACTGTACAGAATGGCGGAACCTGGGTTTGCCGCTTGGGTGTGCGCAGTGGTCGAGACATCTCGGTACACCCGCTGTTCAAGATGGAAGTGATGGAGGAAGATATTGAAGAAATGAAGCAGTTGCTGCGGGAAAGCTATGAAGGCATTCCTGAAGTGCTTCTCTAAAAAACGTATTGAACTCCCTGGGCGGCATTGCTGCCCAGGGTTTTTCTTTTCATCCGTCACTTAGTGACACAATCCGTCACTAAGTGACGGATGAAAAAGCAGAAAAAATCGCTAACTTAAAAGACCAGCCCCACAAGGGACCGGTCTCTTTTTTTTCTTTTTCAGAAAAATTTAAATGCTGAATCGTACAAAACGACGAATCTGCATGTTCTCTCCTAGGATAGCAATCTGTTCTTTCAACAAACTTTCAATGGTCTTCTCTTCATCTTTGATGAAAAGTTGTTCAAGGAGAACTACTTCGCTATACCACTTATTCAACTTGCCTTCGACAATCTTTTCAATCACCTCTTCAGGTTTTCCTTCATGACGCATTTGCTCCACGAAAATTTCCTTCTGCTTTGCCACTTCCATCGCAGGAATCTCTTCTCGTGTCAGATATTGTGGATCAAGAGCACTCACATGCAAGGTAACATCATGACAAAAACTTTGAAAAGCTTCGTTGCGCGCCACAAAATCTGTTTCACAAAGAATTTCTACCATAGCTCCAAGTTTTCCTGTTGCATGCACGTAGGCATAAACTAATCCTTCTTTTGTAGCACGATCTGCTTTTTTTTCTGCTTTCGCTATTCCTTTTTTACGAAGTTCATCTGTGGCTTTTTCTAAATCGCCACCTGTTTCTTCAAGTGCTTTTTTTGCATCCATCATGCCAGCACCCGTCATTGCGCGCAGTTGCGCGACTTGTTTTGCATCAATTACCATAATGTTTCTTTGTTCCTCCCCTGCTTGTGATGCTTCTGAATACCGAACAAGCAAGACCCGGATACTCCGGATTGATAAAATTAATTGTGAGATGGTGTTTTTGCATTTCTTGGAGCTGTTTCTTCCTTCTTTGCCATGCGATTTTTTTGTGCTTCGGCATTTCCTGCTTTCACTGCATCGGAAATAACACGACACATCAATTCAATAGATTTAACCGCATCATCATTTGCCGGTATCACGTAATCTACAAAATTAGGATTCACATTTGTGTCGCACAAAGCCACTACTTTTGCTCCTACGTATTTTGCTTCTTCTAGGGCTGTTTTATCAACACGTACATCCAAAAGAAAAGCTACATTTGGCACACGTTCCATATTTTCAATTCCGCCAAGTTTCTTTTGCATTTCTTCAATTTCTCGATCAATAAGCAAACGCTCTTTTTTTGTATACTTTTGAAGTTCTCCTTTATCACGTTGATCTTTTAACATTTTCAAACGCTTTAGGCTTCGTTTAATTTGTGTAAAGTTTGTGAGGGTTCCTCCAAGCCAACGTTCAGTCACATAGGGCATGGAACACTCTGTTGCGTACTTCTCGACGATTTTCTTTGTTTGTTGTTTGGTTCCGACAAACAAGACACTTCCCCCACGAGACACAGCTTGCTTAATAAAAGTAGATGCTTCCTCAAGAGCCTTTTGTGTTTTCTCAAGATCAATCACATGGAAGCCACTGCGAGCCCCAAAAATATACTCAGACATTTTTGGATGCCAGCGAGAGGTTCGATGTCCGAAATGAACTCCGGACTCAAGCATCTCAACTAAGGTTGGGATCAAAGACATAGATGATTTTTTTCCTTTTACGACAGTGGAACGTTTGAACCCACTAGAAACCTAGCAGAGGATGTTCATCCGTTTTTTTCCACCTGATGGATTAATAAGAATACGCGCGAAAGTATAAAGAAAAGCAAAAGAAAAGTCAATAAAAAAACATGGCATCTCCAAAAGAGTAAAAACGATATCCTTTCTCAATCGCTTCTTGATAAGCGGTAAGGACGGCTTCCCTTCCTGCAAAAGCAGAGACTAAAACTAGGAGAGAAGATTTTGGAAGATGAAAATTTGTGATAAGAGCATCGACCATTTGGAACGTGTAACCTGGGGTAATAAAAAGATTGATCTCTCCAGAGAATCCTTCAGAACAAAGTGTTCCTCCACACTTCTGTGTAACTCCTTCTAAACAACGAACACTTGTTGTCCCAACCGCAATAATTCTTCGCCCTTCTTGTTTCGCTTGATGTATGCGCTGTGCCACTTCTTTTTCAATCTGAACAAATTCTGCATGCATTTCATGTTCTTCAATGGTTTGTGTTTTGATTGGACGAAACGTTCCTATCCCAACATGAAGTGTGACATATTCAATTTGTACACCCTTTTCTTGAATCTGTTTGAGTAAAGATTCTGTAAAATGAAAACCTGCTGTTGGCGCGGCCACAGACCCAACCTCTTTTGCATAAACAGTTTGATAGTGCTCAAGCGTTTCTGGAGTTTCTTTTACATAAGGAGGAATAGGAATCTCCCCATGGGTCTGAGAATAAGTGATGATCTCTTGTACTCCGAAAGGAAATCGTAAAATCACTCTACCATCTTTAGTTTTTTCTTTTACAATCGCTTCTAAATCATTAAACAGGATGTGATCTCCTACCCTCACATGTCGACCTGGTTTCAGAAGTGATTGCCATTCTTGTCCGTTTCCTTTCAATAAAAAAACTTCCACTTCATGATCGCGGACTCTGCCATATAAACGTGCTTTAAACACTTTTGTCTGATTCAAAACAAGAACATCTCCTGTGTGTAATTCTTGAATGATCTCAAAAAATAACCGATGTCTTCTCTCTCCTGTTTGTCGATTTAATAGAAGTAACTTTGAGTGATCACGTGGTGCCACCGAATGTTGTGCAATACACTCTGGAGGAAGATCATAATCAAAAAGAGAGATTGGTGTAGAAACATTCATATGTCCCCTATGATGACGGAAGTTTGCTCTATTGACAATAATCCTTTCTCTTGTTACACTTTCGCCCACAAAAACACCTTGTATGAAAAAAGCGATTCATCCAAAATATTTCGATCAGGCAACCATTACTTGTGCTTGTGGAGCCGTTTATACGATCGGATCAACCATGCCTGAAATTCAGGTAGAACTTTGTGCACAATGTCATCCTTTCTATACTGGAAAGCAAAAAATTCTAGATACTGCTCGACGTGTAGAAAAATTCCATACGCGTGCTGCAAAAAAAGAACAGACCGTAACAGGAAAGAAAGCAAAGAAGACCAAACGTGCTGCACAAAAAGAAAAGAAACAAAAAGAAGCTCCAGCAGAAAAATAGCAACCAAAAAACAAAGCACCCATGTTGAGGTGCTTTTTGTTATCCATTATGATAGAGGTGTATGAATATTCTCCAGGAACTCAAAAAACATGAAGAACAATCAAAAGAACTTGAATCTCAACTTATGGATCCAAGTGTCCTTTCTCATCCAGAAAAATTACGAACGATAAATGAAGCCTTTGCTGATGTTCGAGAAATAGTAGCTTTAGGAGAAGACTATCAAAAAAAACAAATAGAACTTGAGGGTGCCAAACAAACTCTTGAAGAAACAAACGATCCGGAAATGATTGAACTTGCTGAACAAGAAATTCAAACTCTTGAGAAAGAAGTTTCACGGTTGGAAGAACAGGTTATTTTACTCCTTGTTCCCCCAGACCCACTTGATAAAAAAAATACGATTGTGGAAATTCGTGCCGGAGCTGGTGGAGATGAATCTGCTCTTTTTGCGACAGAGCTTTTTCGTTTATACAACCGCTATGCAGAACAACAAGGATGGAAAACAAAAATTATTTCTTCGAGTCAAAACGATTTAGGAGGATTTAAAGAAATGATTTTCTCTATAGAAGGAAAAAATGTGTTTAGCAAATTGAAATATGAAAGTGGAGTACACCGTGTTCAACGAGTTCCAGAAACAGAAAAACAGGGGCGTGTACACACTTCCACAGTCACAGTAGCAATTCTTCCAGAGGCAGAAGAGGTCGATCTAAAAATTGATCCAAAGGAGTTAAAAATTGAAGCCACAACTTCCACTGGAGCTGGCGGGCAAAGCGTCAACACCACTTATTCAGCTGTGCGCATTATCCATATCCCTACTGGTTTGATTGTGTACTGCCAAGAGGAACGTTCACAAAAACAAAATAAAGAACGAGCGATGTCTATTATGCGAGCGCGACTCTTTGCTCTTGAACAAGAGCGCTTGCACAAAGAACGGGATGAAGCCCGTCGTGGACAAGTTGGAACTGGTGATCGATCAGAAAAAATTCGTACTTACAATTTTCCTCAAGATCGGATCACTGATCACCGTATCAATCAAAACTTTCATGGCATTCCACAAATCATGAGTGGAGATCTTGATCCCATCATTACAGCTCTTAAACTTGCTGAACTTGAAAAAAACATGAGTGGATAATCTCTCCTCTATGACCATCGTGGAAGCGCTTAAATGGGCATCAGAACAATTACAAACGAATCTAAAAGAAACTAATAAATCTCCCATGCTTGATGCCGAGCTTCTTCTTTCGTTTGTTTTAAAAACCACAAAGACAAATTTATTTGCTCACATAAATGAACCTCTTTCCTCAGAACAGTCAGATCAATTCACTCAACTTATTATACGCCGCCTCACACATGAACCTATTGCGTATCTCCTCGGAACAAAAGCTTTTTATGGTCGTGAGTTTGAAGTTAATTCTTCGGTCCTTATTCCCCGACCTGCTACAGAACTGATGATCGAACAAGCGATTTCTTTATGTAAAGATTCTCCTCCAGAAACTACTTTTTTTCTTGATGTTGGAACAGGATCTGGAGCCATTGCGATTACTCTTGCAACAGAAACAGCCATCTCTGTCATTGCAACGGATATTAGCAAAGAGGCCATTGAGGTAGCTAAACGAAATGCCCTAGCCCATCATGTGGACCAAAAAATTGATTTTCGCCAAGGGGATCTTCTTGAACCTATTCTCCTAATTCTTGAAAAATTGAAAAAACATAAAACAGATTGCCCAGATCAAGTGATTATGGATGAAATTATTCTTTGTGCGAATCTTCCTTATCTTTCAGAAACTCAATGGGAAAAAACCCAACTAAATGTTCGAGAACATGAACCACGTCTTGCCCTAGAAGCTGGATCAGAGGGGCTTGATTATTATGAAAAACTTTTTCAACAAATTAAAAAACATCGATCTCTTTTTCCAAATCATCTAACAACATTGATAGAGATTGATCCCTCACAAGTCACCAGAGCTATTGATTTGATTTATGAATCTTTCCCTAGCAGTTATCCGGAAATCTATCAAGATTTAGAGGGTCATAACAGACTGATCGTCACTCATCTCTAAACAAACAAAAATCAGGCATACCTGATTTTTTATAAAACAACTCATTGTTATTCAAATGTCAGTATCTCTTCATTTGGGACAACTTCTATCCAAGTGATCCCTGCATTCATTTCTATTTCCTCTCCCTCTTTTGTGTAAAACATTAATCTTTCACTCAAAGAAGGTTTTTCCCAGATAGCTTCTTGCATCAGGCCATCTTGAAACACAAAAGCATTTCCTTTTCCAATCGTTCTCACAGATCGACGTCCTATTTCATCAAGTATTTCCACATCTGTCACGATAATAGCAATATTGTCTGCAAAAATTTGATCTTCACTTTCCATCGTGTGAGGTATTCCTTTTTGGAAACGTGAATATCGCATGAGTGAAGAATCGAATTCCCAACTCACCAAATTCCAATCATAAATGGAAAAATCAATACTCACCCCAACTATTTTCTCTGGAATAATGACTTGAGAATCTTTAAAATGCCAGAGTCCATACAAAATGTTTGGAACACGATCTCTCCCCTCATAATAAGCTAGAGCCTCTGAAAGCAAATCTGTTGAAGTATACACATTATGAGGAGCGTTTCGGTTGCTTGATCGCCAAAAAAAATCATCATTCCAATATTGATTTAGATCAAATGTTCCATCTGTTGCGATTTGATCAAGAGCCTCGGGAGAGCCGCCAACATGAGTATACATTGCATCAAGCTCGTGTGCCCAATCCACATAATAAGAACGTGCAGAACGTACAGGACCAATTTTCTCTACCTCTTGATCTTCAGAATAAAATGCAATCATACGACTGATCCCTGCTTCCACTGGGGCTTCAATAACAAGAAAAGCTTGATCTAAACCTGCTTGAGGACGTGCATCAATATGATTCTCAATCATGACTCCATAAACATGTGGAAGTTCTATGACTTCTTCATATCCCCAAACTCCTGTAAGAGGATGCCGAAATAAATCTTCTGGCTCCTTTTCTGAAGAAGTGTTTTCTTCTGTTTGTGAAAAAAGCATTGTTTCACTGAGATAAGGAAGGCTAAAAATAAACATCATCGCAAGCAAAACCACGATGGCACTTACGATGATGTGTTTATTTTCAATCTTTAAAATTGTCCTCCCTTTTTTCTTTGACATGAATGAGCCCCATTTAGGCTTGCCCTTCTTTTTCTTCTGTTGATTCTTTCTTTTCTTCAGCAGGAATAATTTCTGTTGCCACTTCATCAAGGGCTTTCATTTCTTCTTCAGAACGCGGAGCACTGATCACGACAAGAGTTCGATCAGCTTCATCTAAAATTTCAACTCCTTCTGGAAGATGAAGATCTCGAACATGAACAGAATCTGTTAATGTTTCCAATTTACTCAAATCAATCTCCACCTTTTCTGGTAATCTGTCTGGAAGACAACGAATAGTAATAAAGTCGCGAGTTTTAATCAGAGTACCTCCCAAAGCTTTTACCGCAGGGGATTCTCCAATAAATTCAAGTTCAATATCAACTTCCATTGGTTTTGTAAGATCAATGACACGAAAGTCTGCATGAATCACTTCATTGAGAAGTGGATCAAGCTGATAGTCTTGAATAATAACTTTCAATGTTTCTTTTCCATCGATCACGAGGTCAAAGAGTGAACTCTCTCCTTCCTCTTGATAAAGACGCACAAACTCATTGCGATCAATAGTCAACATCTTTGGGTCGATCCCTGCTCCGTACACAACGGCAGGAACAAGACGTTGTCCTCGAAGCTCATAAGTCTTACGTCCGCGGATTTCACGTGTTTTTGCTTCTAACATAGATAAAATAAAAATTCTTGAATCGGTCGCTATTGTGCGGAATTTCTGTAAAAATGTCAATGCAGACCCTGTGGGTCTGCGTTTTTCCTTTAGATTAAGAGTTTTTCTTCTCTTTTGATACTCTTTTTACTTTTGTACTCTTGTAATTCTTTACAACTTTCTTTTCCATTAATTCCTTCCATGCCCCTGTATAAAAATAGGTGTGAGAAGAAATCACATCATCAAGAGTAATTTGAGATCCAGACTGAAACTTCACCACATCTTCAAAAGAAAGATCAGTCATCATTCCTACGGAACTCACCCCTGAAGCGTTTGTTTGAACAAGAGCAAGAATGGCATTGTGACATTTGCGACAGGTCATATGTACCAAACAGTGATTCCCTTCAATCTCAAGAATCTTTGCTTGCATGGAATGTTGTTTTGTTTCACAAATCGGACAAAACGATAGAATTTGTAATCGTTCATGCCAAAAATCTGAAAAAGGAGAAAGTGATGACGACATAGAAAAAATCAATTACCTTTCATGTTGATCATACCACATTCGCGACCTCAAGAACAAAAAGAAGATTGAGACAAATGTTTAGATCGAATCACACTGCTTTGGATCACACCAAGCATAGAAAGAAACAAAATCAATGAACTTCCTCCATAACTTACCATGGGCAATCCTAAACCTGTCACTGGCAACATTCCTAAATTCATTCCCACATTCACCACAAATTGAAGAAAAATACTTCCTCCCATAGCCAGAACAAAATAAAGAGCAAAATCATCTCTTGCTCGCTTTGCAGTCGTGAGAATTCTCCAAAAAAGAAGAGAAAAAGTAATAAACACAATAGAAACGCCGACAAATCCCAATTCTTCAGCAATCACGGCAAAAATAAAATCCGTTTGGCTTTCTGGAAGAAACTTTAATTGACTTTGTGAACCAAACCCCAAACCACTTCCATACGATCCTCCAGCCCCCACAGCAATAACGGCTTGTGTGACGTTATAACCTTCTCCGAGAGGATCTAAAGAAGGATCAAAAAAGGTGGCAATGCGAGCCTGTTGATAATCTGCTAAAAGAAAGAACCATGCAAAAATGCCAAACAAAATCGCACAGAGTGTTAAAAAAAGAAAATGTTTCCGTTGAATTCCTGCAAATAAAACAACGACAAACCAAATCCCGATCAGTAACATGGCAGAACCAAAATCTGGCTGCAAAAGTGTGAAGAAAACGGGAACCCCTGTAATGGCCATAGTTTCAAGAATTTCTCGCACACCAAAAAGTCTCCGTGCTCGTTGACTGCAATATGTGGCAAGAGCGATTGCCAAAGCTAACTTCATAAACTCTACGGGTTGAAAACCAAACGGACCGAGATTGTACCATCCGGTTGTTCCACGAATGGTCGAACCAAAAAGCAATACCCCAATCAACAAAAGCAAACCAATGACATACAACAAAACACTGTAATTCTGAAGAAGACGATAATTGTAATACGCAAAAAAAGAATAACATCCTAAACCAATAACAAGTGCGATGAGTTGTTTCTTGATGTTTAAAAATCCTGCAGTTTCTTGAGAAAGCTCCACAGAATAAATAGCAGCGAGCCCAAACATGACTAAAACAAGCATGGTTGTAAGAAGCCACCAATCATTGGAACGAAAATAGTTTGTATACTTTTCCAACATAATCTGATTCAAATCATAACGAGCTTAAACAAAAATGTCACCTTTTTAAAGAGTGACCTTATTTTTGTTTCTTTTTTTATTTTGTCTGTCGATCTAAACTTTGCTTCCCTTCCAAAGATTTGTAAACATCTGGATCAAAAATGTTTATTTCTGGAATAATTTCAATCTTGCTTGTTGACGGCACAAGACCAAACCAATTCACCACAACCTCTTGTGAATCTCCTGCTTCCAAGGAAGAAAGCGTCGTACACGTAACTCCAACAACACTTGTCCCCCTCCACAAAACCACATAAAAGACAGGATTATAAAAACTAAAAGCCCCTTCGTTTGTCACAGTAAAAGAAATGCGTCCAATTGTTTGTTCGTTCAAAACAAAGCTTGGATCAAAAACTTCGTCTTCTATCACAAGCCGAAATCGATCTTCAAACCAATCGGGATAATTCCCCACAACAAGATGATCAAGACGATGCCAATGAATATTCTCAATCTCAACCTCGGCAAAATGAAGTGGGTTTGAAGAAGCCACAGAAAGCGCGGTCACAGGTTTTTCTTCTCCAGGAAGAATAAAACTGGTTCCTGTTTCTTCTTGATCCCCTGAAGCAAACCGATAATCAAACTCTGCCCACCAATCCCAGTTTGGATTTATAACCGTGGTATAAAAATCGTATTTGCTATCTCCAAGAGAAAACACCCGCACTGAAGAAGTCTCTAAATTCTTTGCTGCTTCAGAGGTTGTATATGCATGTAGATCTTCTTGCCCATACGCAACCATTTCTGCAACCGCATACTGCTCTTTGTCATAGCTTACGACAAATGCATCAAGATAACTCCAAACAACAAAGAACAAAAGAAAAATATCAAAAGCAATAAAGAGTCCATAGCCGACCCTTCGAAGAAACACGCGGTGTTCAACCCACCAAAGAGAAAGTCGATATTCTCGTTCGTATTCTTTCTCTTGTTCTAAAAGAAGTTTCTGATCCTCCATATAGAAATAGTATAGCATGCGTATTTGTTTTTCAGGAGAAAGAGGTGGGGAAAATAATCGACAAGACCCATGGATCTTTTCCTAAAATGATGCTATTCTAGAAGCGTTATTTGAACGTCAGACGAGAGTCCTGACCTGTTTCTATTCAACCTATTATGCCGAAAACAAAAGAAAAAAAGCCAGTCAAAAAAGCACCAAAAAAATCTACTTCAGAAAAAAACGATTATGGGGCAAAACAAATCCAAGTACTTGAAGGGCTTGAACCAGTCCGAAAACGCCCAGGAATGTATATTGGATCAACAGGAACTACAGGACTCCATCACCTTATTTGGGAAGTCATGGACAACTCTTTTGATGAAGCCATGGCCGGATATGGAAATGAAATCACCCTTTGTCTACTTCCAGACAATATGGTTTCTGTGGAAGATCACGGACGTGGAATCCCTGTTGATATTCACCCTCAATTCAAAAAATCCGCTCTTGAACTTGTCATGACTAAACTCCATGCAGGAGGAAAATTTGGAGGTGGAGGATATAAAGTCTCTGGAGGTCTTCACGGTGTTGGTGTTTCCGTGGTTAATGCCCTTTCCACCTATGTTAAAGCTGAAGTCAAACGTGATGGAAAATTGTGGATGCAAGAATATGCACAAGGTCGACCAAAAGCAAAAGTCAAACCTTTAAAAAGCATTAAAGGCACTGGAACGACAATTACCTTTCAACCCGATGCTTCTATTTTTGAAACAACGGAATTCAACATAAAGACAATTATTAGTCATTTGCGCCAACGAGCTTATCTTACAAAAGGGGTTAAATTGATCATTAATGACCAAAGGGAAAAAGGAAAAGAAAGTACATTCATCTTTTATTTTGAAGGAGGAGTGGCTTCTTATGTCAAACATCTCAACCATGGAAAACAGACAAAACATCCAAATGTTTTCTACATACTCAAACATGATGAAGAAAGCAATATTGACGTCGAAATCGCTCTTCAATACATAGAAGAATATTACGAATCTGTTCACTGTTTTGCCAACAACATTATCAACCCAGAGGGTGGAATGCATTTGGTGGGATTCCGTAGTGCTCTCACACGTGAACTCAATAACTATGCACGTCAAAAAGGCCTTTTGAAAGAAAAAGATGTTAACCTTTCTGGAGATGATGTTCGTGAAGGATTAACCGCAATCATTAGTGTTAAAATTGTTGATCCACAATTTGAAGGTCAAACAAAAGCAAAACTTGGAAACCCAGAAGCACGTACAGCTGTAGAGTCTGTCTTTGGAGAAGCAATCAAAATCTATTTAGAAGAACATCCTCGTGATGCAGAAGCGATTATTGGGAAATGTTTAATTGCCGCTCAAGCTCGACGTGCGGCGCGTGCAGCTCGAGAAACTGTTTTACGAAAAGGAGCGTTTGAAGGATTGACCTTACCTGGAAAATTAGCTGACTGCTCCTCACGTGATCCTGAACGTTCTGAGCTTTACATTGTAGAGGGAGATTCTGCTGGTGGTAGCGCGAAACAAGGACGTGATCGAAAAACGCAAGCCATCCTTCCGCTGCGCGGAAAGATTTTAAACGTTGAACGTGCTCGTTTGGATAAAATGCTTGCTAATAATGAATTGAAAGCATTGGTGATCGCCCTTGGAACAAATATTGGAGAAGGGTTTTCCATCGAAGGTTTAAGATATCATCGTGTTGTTATCATGACTGATGCAGACGTAGATGGTTCTCATATCCGCACCCTGTTACTCACTTTGTTCTTCCGTTATTTCCCAGACCTTATCACCAAAGGACATATCTACATTGCTCAGCCTCCGCTTTTCCGCATTCAAATTGGAAAAAAAGCAGAGTACGTTTATACAGAAGAAGGAAAAGAGGCTGTGATTGAAAAAATGACAAAAGAAGCTGGACAGAAAAAAACACATAAACAGGAAGAAAAGAAAATGATGGAAGAAACGGAAGAACCCAAAGAAGGCGAACCAGAATCTGAAACAGAAGAAATGGAAGTGAGTGGAGTTAAAGTAAACATTCAACGATATAAAGGTCTTGGAGAAATGAATCCAGAACAACTCTGGAATACCACCATGAATCCAGAAACACGTGTAATGAAACGAGTCACGATCGAAGATGCTCAGAAAGCAGAAGAAATTTTCGACATTCTCATGGGATCAGATGTTGCCCCAAGAAAACGTTTCATCCAAACACATGCAAAAATGGTCAAAAATCTAGATGTTTAATTCCACAAAAAACAGCATTAAAATGCTGTTTTTTTATTGTGGTTATCCTCCCCTTTCCTCTTGTCAAAATATCGGAAATGGCATATAGTATTTGCGTTGCCCCTCAAAAGGGGTTTTTAAAAATCTTTCATTATGGAATCATCAAGCCAAAAAAGCCTTATTTCTGGACTCTTTCAATACTTCCGAGACGCAAAATCCGAGGTAGGAAAAGTCACTTGGCCTTCTAAAAAAGACACCATGAAATATTCTATCCTTGTGATTGCGATCAGTGTCATTATTGCGGCTTTTTTTGGAGGACTTGATTGGGTACTTAATCTAGGAGTTCAAGAACTTATTACTCTTGTTTCCTAAATCTAAACCCGTTCTCACTTTATTCATATAAGATTCCAAAATACTTGGAATCGATGGAGGAAACCTTATGGCAAAACAGACAGCAAAACACGGACGTCGCTGGTACGCAATTCACACCTATTCTGGGTATGAAGAAAACGTTGCAGAAAATCTTCTTCAACGCATTGAAACCATGGACATGGAAGACAAAATTTTTAGTGTTCTTGTTCCAAAAGAAAAAAAAATCAAAATCAAAAACGGAAAAAGAAAAACGATTGAAGAAAAGATTTTTCCAGGATATGTGCTTGTGGAAATGATTGTAACCGACGATTCTTGGTACGTGGTGCGCAACACCCCAAACGTTACAGGATTTATCGGAGCAGGAACAACTCCAACCCCTATTGCCCTAGAAGAAGTAGAAGCTCTACAAAAACGAATGGGAATTGAAGAACCTGAATACACCCTTGATATTGAAATGGGATCCCCTATTGTCATCACAGATGGACCATTCAAAGATCAGCAAGGAAAAGTGAGTGAAATTGATCAAGAACGTGGAAAAATCAAAGTACTTGTTTCCATGTTTGGTCGAGAAACCCCTGTGGAATTAGATTTCTTACAAGTCAAAAAGATTTAACCTTTTTAATAGCCGTGGTTGCTCTCTTTGAGGGAATCCACTTAAAAAAATTGCTATGGCAAAAAAACTCGTTACTCAAATCAAGTTACAAATTCAAGGAGGAGCTGCAACTCCAGCCCCACCAGTTGGACCAGCCCTTGGTCAACACGGTCTGCCTATTGGAGATTTCGTCACACAATTTAATGCGGCCACACAAGAACGTCGAGGAGAAGTTGTTCCTTGTGTAATCAATGTTTATAGTGATCGAACATTCGATTTCATCACGAAAGTTGCTCCTGCTTCTGAACTTATCAAACAAGCAGCGGGAATCAAAAAAGGTTCAAGTAAACCTCTGACAGAAAAGGTGGCAACTATTACAACAGATCAACTTCGAGCGATTGCAGAAAAGAAAATGCCTGATCTCAACACAAATGATGTAGAACAGGCTATGAAAATCATGGCTGGAACAGCTCGACAAATGGGGGTACAAATTAAATAATTATTTTCGTGGGAGCCTTCATAAAGGCGCCTGAACCACAATAAGTATGCCAAGTAAAAGAACCAAGGAATTGAAAGAAAAATTTGATAAAAAGAAAATCCATTCTGTTGATGAAGCAGTAAAGCTTGTCAAAGAAATGGCCACGAGTAAGTTTGATGAAGCGATTGAACTTCATGTCCAGCTCGGGATTGATCCAAAAAAGAGTGATCAACAAGTCCGTGGAACCATCTCTTTTCCTCATGGGATTGGAAAAACAAAACGTATCGCTGCCTTCGTTGATCCTAATAAAGAAGCTGAGGCAAAAGAAGCTGGTGCAGATATTATCGGAAATGAAGAATTCATTGCTGAAATGGTACAAAAAGGAACAATTGATTTCGATGTTGCTGTTGCAACTCCAACCATGATGCCAAAACTTGCAAAGCTCGCACGATTCCTTGGACCTCGTGGTCTGATGCCTAACCCAAAGACCGATACCATGAGTCCAAATGTGAAAAAAATGATCGAAGAACAAAAAGCAGGAAAAGAAAGTTACAAAAACGATGCAACAAGTAATATTCACCAAGTGTTTGGCCGAGCTTCCATGAGTGAAGAACAACTTAAAGAAAATCTCAAAGCCTTGACTGATGCCATTAAACGATTGAAACCGGGTTCCTCAAAAGGAATTTATCTCAAAGGAGCTTCTGTTGCTTCTACTATGGGTCCTGGAATCAAAGTCGACATTTCCTAAAAACAAAAAAGCACCCTTCCCGCACGGGAGGGTGTTTTGTTTTCGTAAAGAATATCAAGACGGAGCAGATATTCCAGAAAGAATTGATTTGCCGACACTGAGCATTTCCTGACATCGATCTTTCTGATCCTCACAAAGAGACGTGATTTTGCTGGCACTCATTTCAAAGACAAAACCAAACTTTTTCTGAAGATGTTCTTCCATTCGCTCCAACGTCTCTTCATCAGAGGCATATTCTTTGGAGGCAATGGAGTTGCCCAAAATTTCATCCTTAGCCTTTTCAAGCAGATCAAAGACTTGAAGATCAGCAAATAGCCCCAGAAGGAATCGAGAAAGAACAGCATCCTCTGTTCCAAGATATTCCCTTACAAACTGCCGAACCGTCATTTCTCGATTGAGCACACGCTCATACAGTCGCGCTTGCTTAACCAAATAGACGATTTGCTCACGGAACTGATTCTGTTGTTCAAGCCCTCCGATTTCTACAGAAGTCACTCCCAAAGGTGTGCCATATCCAAAACGTCTCAAAAGGACAATAAGGAGATGGAGCTGAGCAGGATCGTACTGACCATTACGAACGCGTACAGCCGCATTGGCAACAACTTGCAAAAACTCAACCAAATCAACGCGAGGATCTTTTTCACCTTTCCCTGTATTCATGGACTTACTCCTTTTTTTGGGGAAGGAAGATCGTTTGAACGAGAAGGAACAAAACCAACAGAAAGTGGATCCAGACCCAATGCGTGGCAGATCCTGGCAATAAGATGGATATCTGAACGTGTCCTGCTATTCTCGCAGTCTCTGACCTGCTCAATGCTCATTCCAGTCTTCTGGGCAACCTGATGTTGATCCAAATCACATTCATAGCGACGCTGGCGAAGAGAATTTGCTGGCTCAGCGTGATTGCGTACAATAATGGCACATCCGTATTCAATGGCCTCTTCTAGTTTCTTTAGGCCAAAAATGCGAAGAGCATCCTGAGAGGACATCACAAGTCCTGTTGCTCCCTCTGTGAACACGGCCAGATGATCCTGATCACGGACCCATTTACGACTAGTCGACTTTGCACAAGCTTCCGGGGTCGCTCCCCGAGCATCTGGACCAAAAACGTAAATAAAATCAGCAGGGGTTTGGCAGGCCTGTGTGGTAACCGGTGTAGCAGTGCTCATGTGTGGCTCCTTGAGGTAAGTGTAGAGGCGAACGGCTGTTCGCCCTTCTGAGGTTGTGGGTGAAGGTGAAGATAAAAAGAACAGTGAAACACCGTACGCGAAAATGGGTAAAACGTCAATCCCTTATGCTTGCGAACCCACAAAAAACCCGTTATCCTTTCTTTATCCTCTCTTTATTCATGAATCTCTTTTTTATGGCCGTTTTGACTCGAAAAGAAATTATCGAAGCCATTCAAACAAAAGCCATTACTTTTTCTCCGACGATTGATCAATTCCAACTTCAACCTCATGCCATTGATCTACGTCTTGGCTACAAATTCCTTATTCCTCGTAATTGGACTGTGGATGAAAAAGGACGTCAAGCTATTACAGTGTCTATTGATGATGCCTCTATTCACCAAGAACAGTTTGATGAAGTACAACTTCAACCAGGTCAATGCTTTGATCTTCTTCCGAATGAATTCGTGATTGCAACATCTTTAGAACGAATTGAAATGAATGCTCCAAACCTCATGGCAATCCTATTTCCTCGCACTTCCACAAATCGAAGAGGGATCAATCTTTCCCTTTCAGGTATTATTGATACGGGATATAAAGGCAATCTCATCTTCCCCATGAAAAATGAAGCAGGAAACCAAGTGATTCGTATTTTTCCAGGAGAACGTATATGCCAAGTTATTTTTCAAGAATTAACCACAAAACTTTCACAAAAAGAAGCCAATCTTCATGGGTTAACAGTTGCAAAATATAGTGATGTTGGATCATCTGCTTTCAAACTAGATAAAGAGGACGAACGTAAATTATTGATTGAAGGAAAGTTAGATGAATTAAAAAATCGATTCAGCACCTAAACTCTGAAAACAAAACAAGGCTCAAAAGCCTTGTTTTTTGATTTTTCCCTTGTTTTACCATTGACAAAATAAGATTTTTCTATTATCGTAGAATGTTTTTTGCGCTCCTTCTACCCCCCTCAGGAGACATCCAAATGTCTGCAGACAACATCCTTCTGTGCATCAAGTCCCCTCGTCGTGATGATAAAGGATTCGAGTGGCACGTAATGGACGCTAGTTTCTCTTCTTTCTGCTACGAGGATGACTGGAAGACCGGCGAGCTCTGTGACACCCTGATCATGCAATTGCGCACGATCGGATGGGACATCGTACGATTCGACACAGAAGAAAAAGCTGATGCCTTCTGCGATTGCTATGTCGCTGAGAACATCGTCGAATACGGCTGTTCCAATGCCACCTTGCAATTCCCATGGCCCACAGAGGAGGAATTCAAGGCTACAGAAGCTCGGTGGGAAGCAGATCGCCCTCGCCGTGAATTGACCATGGAAATCCTTGCACTCAAAAACAGACTAGACAGTTTGAGAACAATCGAAATTCCTTGCGCGCTTATCAGGCTCGAAGCGGATCAAAAGATGAAAGAGGACCCTGATTGGGCGGACATCATCGATGATTTGATTGCCACGGAAAATGAACGATTGGTGACACTGCGAGAATTGTATCGCAAGCTCTACATTCAGTGGAGTCATCTTGTTCGAACACTCTACAAGCTGGCTCTAAAAATCCCCGTGGATCACATGGCTGTTCTGCACGATTGCTTCCTTTAATCCATTTTTAGATATCTCTTTCTTAGACCGGTCCCGCCCTTGTGCGGGACTTTTTCGTTTATAATCTTATCCGTCACTTAGTGACGGATTATGTCACTAAGTGACGGATTATGCTCCTCCCTGGGCTAAAGCCCGGGGTTTCCTGGTATAAAAAAACAGGCTTTTTGTCAATGATTTGCCTGTTTATTTTCTTTTATAACTGAATCAGGACATTCTTGAGCATGCGCGCGGCTTGATCCAAATCCTCATATTCCACATGATAAACCACAGATGGATGATCGTGAAAAAATCGCTTAACTCCCAAATCCTTCTGAGATAATAGCACAATGGGTTTTCCCAACCGATGAGCAACTAAAAGCTCGCTCATCAAATCGAAAGACACAGTAGAAACGTCAATAATGATGACCTCTTGGTCAGATAAGTGACGATGGAGCTGTTCAAAGTATTGTCGTTCATCTCCCCCATCTAAAGAAAAGTCTGAAAAAATAGCTTCACATCCAATTCCCTGACAGACTTCCGATATAAGCAAAGCAAGCTTCTCATCTTTTGATCCAATATGGACATAGGCTTTTTTGATTGATGGTTCCAAATAAGGTGCATGAACTTTTTCTCGTGTAAACAATTCATCTGCCCCTTCTGGCAAATACACGTTACGAATTCCTGCCTCAATCATTTTGTCCCAACAGGGCTGACAACACCACCAATGACCATACATATAAAGATCCGCCCCTTCTGTTTCTATTCCTGCCTCATGCGCAACATCAATCACCATTTGTTCTGCATGCCCAGGATTGTTGTGAAGTCCACAAAGATCATATCCTTCCCCACTTGGACATTCATGCACAATACGTGGACAAATATGGATAAGATGAGATCCACGATTATATCCATTCCCTGCACTCGCAATAACCTTTCCATCTTTCACAAGCACAGCCCCATTAGGCCAAATAGGATCCCCAGCACGCTCTGCTCTAGCCCTTTGGGCCTCTTGCATAAATGGATGGCTTTCTGGCACAAAAAGGAATGTACGCCCTTCTGGAAGGTAAGGATAATTTGGCATATTAGGCTTGTTCCTCTGGTAATTTCCAATCACCTTGACTCATTCGATTTGCTCCTTTGACATGCCAGTCATGAGGATTGGTTTCATAAATTTGTTCAAACAATTTTTTTGCGGTTTCTGTATAAAGTTTATGTGCATAAACCGCATTTTTGCGCATAGGATAAAAATCATCTCGCAATTTGTGCCCACGTGCATATTGTTCTTGCAGTTCCAAATCGACCTCAAGATTGTCTGCATCTTTCACGATCTTTGCTTCTAGTGATTCTCGCACTTCATATTCTTCCCACAAAGCCTTAAATTCATCTGCAAAAGCGACTCCTTCAAGCATATCTTCCAGCGCTTTTTCTTCTTTTCGCTCAACATATAGGCGTGTGACATAATGAACATCTGAAGCCCGACTTTCTGTAATATCATGAACAAGAGCCATTTTTGCGATCTTTCCTGTGTCTCCCCCTTCGTACTTAGCAATCATAAGAGCGATCCAAGTAACTCGAAGTGTATGCTCTGCCAAGTTTGCAAAATCCGCGTTCAAAAACTGAATCCACGCGCGAGGAATAAATCGCAAAGTACCAATTTCATAAAGAAAATCAACTTCTCGTTTCATGGTCATACAGAGGGAATGCGATAATGGAGTAAAAGAGTTTGTTGGTTCAAAGGTTTTACTGATACAAATTCTAAAGAGAAAAAAGGACAATCTGTCAAAAGTGGAATGCCTTGACCAAAAAGATAAGGTTCAACCGTTAGAAAAAGTTCATTCACAAGGCCTTCTTTTAAAAATTGAGAGTACACAGAGGCTCCTCCAGCAATCAAGACAGAAGAAAAACCGTCTTTCTCAACCTGCTTCAAAACATCTTGTAATAATCCTCCGGTAAAAACGATTCCTTTTTTGGAAACTTGAGAATCAGGATTTTTTGTCAAAACATAAATCGTTCGATCTTTCAAAGGTCGTCCAATAGTTTGATACGTGGTCTCTCCCATAATCAAAGCGCCGATCTCTTTACTTTTTTCTACAAAAAATCGGACATCCTCTTTTGAAGTCCAATCCGTGGAGTTTTGTTCACGCGACTGTGCAATTTTTCCATCCACAGAAATAGCTGCAAGTAAAATCACTTTCATAAGTATGGCTTTAAAGGGCTATTTGCATCCGTTCAACTGAAGGAGCTGGATGATATTGTGCTTTAAACATTTGGAAAAGCTCTTCAACAAGTTGTTCATCTCCTTGAAGCGCTCGTTGAAAACTTTGTTCAGGAAGACGACAATAGATCTCTTCATGCGTATGTTCTTCTCGTTCAAGCAAGGCTTCAAGCTGATCAAAATGATTACTGTAAATATGTGCATGAGAAATGGAAATCGTAAGTTTTCCCACAGCAACCCCAAGCTCTTGAGCAATCATAGCTTGAAGAAGGGCAAAACCGGCAGTGTCATGAGGATTTCCAAGCATCATATCGTTTGAACGAATCACTAGATGAAGATTGAGTTTATCCCCAATAATATTTGCTACCCAAGTAAAAGGACAAGGAACATTTTTCTTTTTTGCTGAGCGTAAACCATCTGAAGCAGGATCCCACATCACTACAACGGCTTGGCGTGAAGAGGGTTCTTCTCGTAAATGTTCCACAAGATCAATGAGTTGATCGCGCCCAAAATGAACACGCCAACGATGCCCGTAAGCAGCTTCCACTGTGCCATCTTCTTCGGCAAAATCATCCCAAATCTTTGTAAACTTCCTTAAAAAACTTAAATGTTTCTCTCCAGTAATCATCCACACGACTTCTGCGCAAAAAAGCTTCACAGGAATCTTGCGCAAAGTAAGAAGAGGAAACCCTTTTGAAGGCTCAATATTATAGGTATATCCGGGTACGGCTTTTGTATGAACTCCCGTACGCTGAGAAAATAAATCCTCTCCTTCAGAATAAATGTGATGGAGTGTATCACGATAAAGCCGATCAAAAGTTGTCATAAGAAAAAAATCACTCGTTATCACCCACAAGCTTACCAGTTCCTGAGCTGTGTTTCCACCCATGCCTTCTTACGGTAAAATAGGCACATCTCTTCAAACCTGTGGATGAAATTTTCTTTTCTTTGTCTAATCATCAAAATTGTTTTCCCCTTTTTTGTTATTCAATTTATTCGGATCCATAGGAAAACTCTGTTATAATAGGATTATGCAAACACAAGGTAAACTTATTGTGATTGATGGAACTGATGGCTCAGGGAAAGCCACACAAACACGTCTTCTGGTTGAACGTCTTAACCAAGAAGGATTTACTGTTGAAACTATTGCCTTTCCACAATATGGGAAAAAAAGTTGTGGATTAGTAGAAGAATATCTAGAAGGAAAATACGGAGGAGCAGAAGAAATTGGTCCTTACCGAGCTTCAATCTTTTATGCAGTTGATCGCTACGATGCGTCTTTTCAAATTCATGCATGGTTAGCGGAAGGAAAAATTGTAATTGCTGATCGTTATGTGGGTTCAAACATGGGACATCAAGGAGGAAAAATTTCCGATCCCGAAGAACGGGCTCGTTATTACCAATGGAATCATCAGCTTGAACATGAAATCTTTTCCCTCCCAGAACCAGCGATTAACTTTGTCTTGTTTGTCCCCGTAGAAATCTCCATAAAACTTGCTGAACAAAGAAACGCCATAGAAGGAAATAAACACACTTTAAAAAAGGATATCCATGAAGAAAACCACCACCATCTTTCTGCGGCCGCACAAGCCTACCTTGATCTCACAGAACGTTTTGACGTTTTTGAACGTATTGATTGTATCCACGAAGGTACACTTCTCTCCCCTCAAACCATTCATGAAAAAATTTGGAACCGTCTCTCAACCCTTTTAGAGGCGTAATGTTCCTTGATTCTCTCTCTATGAAACAACTTCTTTCTTTAGGAACCATCATTGACATGACCTGGGAACGATACAAAGCCCACTATCCTTCTCTTCTAAGTGTTTCAGGATGGCTTCTTATACTCGCTATTATTGAAACCATCTCTCTTCTTTTTTATCCCACTGCAACCACACTTGCTCTTGAACTTCCTTTGACAGGATGGGAACAATTCGGTGTGACTCTCTATGCCTTCTCTTCCTTAGCTCTTGCTCCTATTCTAGGATTGTGGATCTTTGTCTCTCTTACACGTCTTATTCACATGCAAGGTGGATTACGACGTCCTCAAACTTCTAAAGCCATAAAAGAAGGTCTAATCTATTTTCTTCCCGGTCTTCTTATTAGCGTTTTAATGATTCTTGTGCTTATCGTTGGTGGCTTGCTTGGTTTTGCTCCTTCTCTCTTTTTCTGGCTTCTTGCCTACTTATTCAAAAGCAGTATTCTCATGATCGTTGCAAATATCTTGATTGTTCTTGGAGTCTTTGCTGCTCTTTTCATTAATTTCCGTTGGTCTTTGCACTATATTATGGCTCCTTATGCTTTATTGATGGATGATATGCATGGAAAAAAAGCTATGAAGGAAAGCCGACGTTTGGTGGATGGTCGTTTTTGGTCTGTTTTTTTGCGTGTGGCAGTGCCAAAAATATTTTTTATTGTCATCGGTCTTATCATCATGTGGATTCTCATTACCCTTAGTTCTCTAGTCATCAATGTTCTTGCAGGAACAAATATCGATCTATTCCTTCGCCTTAAAACGATCATGAGTTTAATCATTTCTGTGATTGTTGCTATTTTGATCAATCCAATGGTTGTACTTGCTGATGTTATTCTTTACAAAAATCTCAAAGAGACGACGTAATCTATGAAACGAAACTTGTTTTCCGTTTTTGAGTTGCTTCAAACAAGCGTTCATCTTTACCGAAGCCATTGTTCTTTTTTTGCAGGATATGTGGCATGGCTTCTTTTGCCTTTTGGAGGAATTGTTTTGCTGAATTTTATTCCCTTACCAACGACTATTTTGGCGAGTGGAATGGTTGTTTTTTCCTTTGTTCAATTTTTCTTATCTTTTTGGATAGGGATCTTGCTTGTTCGTGCAACAGGAAAAATTCTCTCTTTTGACACTATTGAACCAAAAGCACTACAAGAAGACGCGTGGAAACTTATCAAACCCATTGCGGTTGTCTCTGTTCTTCAACTTCTCATTATTTCTGGGGGGCTCCTTCTTTTTTTCATCCCTGGATTTCTTTTTCTTGGGTGGTTTCTTTTTGCTCAGCCGGCGGCTATTTTGAATCATCGTAGAGGACTCAATGCCCTCACCTATAGTCGATACCTTGTGCGCGGTCGTTTTTTTACCGCATTATGGAAAAATCTTGCTGGTCCTTTTTTTATTTTTATCAGCTATTCTTTTGTCATGGCATTTCTCCTTTCTTTATACATGACCATTACAGGACAAGACCCTGCTTCCCTAGTCGAAGGTATCCCGCTTTGGTTAGAAACACTTGATGGCGTTGTGCAAATATTCCTTCTTCCTTTCTTCTTGATCTATGCAACCTTGGTTTACCGAGATTTCCAAGCTACTCTTCCTCCTCTTCCAGAAGATTGATTTCTTCCTTTTCCTCACGTAAAGTAGTTTTCTTATGAAACTCCAACCTGTTATTGGACTCGAAATCCATTTACAACTCAAAACGCGATCAAAAATGTTTTGTAGTTGTCCAACCCATGACCAAGCAATTGCACCAAACACCCACATCTGTCCTATTTGCATGGGGCATCCTGGAACCCTCCCTGTTCCAAATCAAGAAACTGTACGCGCAGGTATTCTGATGGGTCTTGCTCTTCATTGTACGATCACGGAACATTCAAAATTTGATCGAAAGAACTATTTCTATCCTGATCTTCCAAAAGCTTATCAAATCTCTCAATTTGATCTCCCTGTCGCTAAAGAAGGTTTTTTAGAAATGATTGTACTTGGAAGTGAGTTCAATCCTCATCGTTTTGGTATTACACGCGTTCATTTGGAAGAAGACTCAGGAAAATCTTTTCATGGAGAGGATGGACGAACCTTTGTTGATTTTAATCGTGCGGGGACTCCCCTCATCGAGATTGTGACAGAACCAGATTTTCATTCTCCTCCAGAAGCAAAAGCCTTTCTTCAAGAACTTCGTCTTATTGCACGTTATCTCAATCTTTCCGATGCAGATATGGAAAAAGGGCATTTACGTTGTGATGTGAACATCTCCTTGCGAGAACTTGATAAAAAAGGAGAAGTTATTGGACCAAGTCTTCATCCAAAAACAGAAATTAAAAATATCAACTCTTTCCGTCATGTAGAGCGTGCATTGAATTATGAAATCCAGAGACAAACAGAACTTTGGGAAGCAGGAACTCCACCAGATGTTGAAACGACTCGAGGATGGGATGAAAAAACACAAACAACGATTGAACAGCGCACAAAAGAAGGAGCAAAAGATTACCGCTATTTTCCTGAACCTGATATCCCTCCACTCAATCTCACAACCTTAAAAGAAGAACTTACAGGTACACTTCCCGAACTTCCTACAGAAAAACGCACAAGGTTCGTTACAGAGTATGGATTTAAGCACGAAGATGCTCGACATCTTTGTGAAGATCCTGCTTTGGCAAATTATACAGAACAGGTTTACTCAGAACTTTTAGCTTGGCTTGAATCTCTCTCTGAAGAAGAAGGACAAGATTTTGAAAAACAACGAACACAATTAGCTCGACTTATTGCTGGTTGGTTACTTTCAAAACTTGGAGGACTTATGGCAGAAAGAGCTATTGATATTCGCATCCTTAAAATCACTCCAGAAAACTTTGCGGAATTTATCACTCTTATTGCGACAAAAAAACTCAATACCGCAACAGCAATGAAAGTGCTTACAGAAATGCTTGAAACAGGAACAGATCCTTCACATGTTATGGAAGATCGTCAGCTTGGACAGATGGATGATGAATCTGCAATTGCCGAAGTGATTAATCGTGTGCTTGAGCAACATCCTCAAGAAGTGCTTCGCTATCAACAAGGAGAAACACAATTGATCAAATTCTTTCTTGGATTGATTATGAAAGAAACAGAAGGAAATGCCGATCCTGCACTTGCAAAAAATATCTTACTCGTCAAACTTGAATCATAATACAGGGGGAATCCCCTGTTTTAGTCTATGCAAGAAGAACGTTTCAAAGTCCGTGTGACTGTTGGAGGAATTGTAGAAAAAGAAGGAAAAATCTTAGTGGTTCGCCAACCTATTCATCCAGAAAAAACAGGTCCAAAAATCACGATTACACAACCAGCAGGACATGTAGAAGAAAATGAAACACTCGAACAAGCTCTTCTTCGAGAAGTGAAAGAAGAAAGTGGGTACACAGTGCGACCCACAGCCTTGATTGGTGTCTATTTCCGTCCTTGGCAAAATTCTCCTTCTCTTCGGTTTTCTTATGTGTGTGAACTTACAGATGATCTTGTTGTTCCTCTTACGGATATAAATATTCTTGAAGCACTTTGGATGCCGATTGAAGAAGTAAAGACGAGACGATCAGAATATCGAAGTGGTTCCACAGAAATCACCTTTGATGATTATTTTGCTGGAAAGAGATATCCCTTGGAACTGATCAAATGTTTTGAAAAGATTCGTTCATAAAAACAGCTAAAGGATAGCTGTTTTATTCTTTCTCACGTTTTAGATGGACCTGTTGAAACCGCCTGGTCAAAATCAATCACATACACCATTGGGGGTTTTGTAAGATCTGCTTTTCCTTCTGGAGTTCGGTGAAAATAAAGAACAAAATTGCCATCATGTAAATGTCCGTGTTTGATCTTCAATTCAGCAAGACCTTCAATGATCGACTTTTTTTGTCTTTCAATTTCTTCTTTCCAAAGAGATGTCTCTTTCTCCCAGGCGTCAATAGAAGGCCCTGGAATCACTCTGGTAAAAACATGTACTTCCTCAATCCCTTTCTTAGAAGGTCTTATTCCTACAATAGGTTCAACAGGAATAATCTCAAATCCTCTTGCTTTCCAAAATGCTTGGTTCTCAAACACTTCCTTCCAAGTCATGAAAGTTTGAGGTTCAACACTTCTCACAATCACCCTTTCTTTCAAATCTCCTCCAAGTAATGTAGTCCCTGATCCTGTTTTTTCAAATTGTCTTCGAAAAAATCCTTCTTTCGTCTTATTATACAAAGGGGTCTGAAGAGCTAACGTTCTAAGACGCTGAGATTCTGCATCCTTCTGCTTGGTGTGTTCATCTAATACTTCTTGTCTTTGTTGTAGCTGAGAAGAATACCTACGAATATCTGGATCTTGATCGCTCAAACCTATGAGATAAAGCGCTTCTCTTTCATTCTTTGGAACATGTTGAATTGTTTCGCAAGAAAAATAACGAATATCCGCATCTTCATCACTCAAACCCATTCGAATAAGTGCTGATCTTTCACCTTCTGGAGCATATTCAATCATGTGAACCGCATTTTTTCGTACAATATAATCCGGATCTTCTAAAGCCTTTTTAATCATCTCTGGCAAAAGGCTTTGTAATGCTTCTTGTTCTTTTTCCGGAGTATATTGAATCATTTTAGCAGAAGATTGCTGGATCTCCTGATTCTGATCTTTCAAGCCCAAGTGAACAAGCTCGGTTCGTTCACTTTCTGGAATATGTTGGATCATTTCAATAGCACTTTTATGAACATACTTATCTGGATCTTTTAATCCAGCTTGAACAAGCTCGGTTCGTTCACCCTCTGGAGCATATTCAATCATGTGAACAACGCTTCTACGAACAAAAGGGTCTTTATTTTTGAGTCCTGCTTGAATAAACTCGGTTCGTTCACCCTCTGGAGCATGGGAAATCATTTGAACCGCATATTGACGAATATCAGGATCATCATCATTCAACATTGTTTTAATGAACTCGATCCTGCTTTTTTTTGATACATGTTCAATCATTTGTGTAGAAATATCGCGAATACCCCAATCCTGATCTTTCAATCCTATACAAATAAGTTTAGTTCTTTCACTCTCTGGAGCATATTGCACCATTTGAATAGATTCTATGCGAACATAGACATTATCAACTTTAAGTCCTGCCTGAATGAGCGCTGTTCTTTCACTTTCTGGAGCATATTGGATCATTTTGACAGCAGGAAGCTGATTATCCCAATCTTCATGACCTAAAACTAGATGAATGAGCGCTGTTCTTTCACTTTCTGGAGCATATTGGATCATTTTGACAAAATCTCTGCGAATCTTTGGATCTGAATTTTCTAACCCTTCTTTAATCACATCAAATGAAAGTTTTCTTAGATCTTCTTGTTCTTTTTCTGGAGCATATTGGATCATCTGAATAGCCTTTCTCTGAATAGTTAGATCCTCATCATTCAAACCATCTCTAATCATATCTGGCAAGAGTTCTTTTAATGCTTCTTGCTCTTCCTCCGGGGCATACTGAATCATTTCTGCGGAAATTACCTGAAATCCTCGATTGGTTTGATGCAAACCTTCTTTAATCAAAGAAGGTAAAAGACGGAAATATGCTTCAAAACTCTCCTCATATCTTTCATAATCCTTTTCTGATAATTCTTCTTCTTGAGGAAAAACTCTTTCTGGTCGAGGTATAAATTGTTCCTGTCTTGGTCTGTACATAGTTATGATTATCTTTAAAACTATAACAAGAATGAATGGTTATAGTAAAGAATGAAATGTCATCCAACATCAAAATTTATTTACAAAAATACATCTTATACATCCTGTAAGACGTATGACTGTTTACTGATAAATAAATTTTTTTATCAATTTTGTTGCTTCTTCCCTTCCTTTTATCCACACAATCCTTTCATCTTTTTTCCACCAAGTCATTTGGCGCTTTGCATACTGTCGAGAATCTTTTTTGATTTCTTCCATAGATTCTTCCAAGGATTGAGCTCCTTCAAAATATCGACACAGTTGCCGATAACCAATGCCAGACATAGAAGGAATCTCGCATCCGAAATGATCGCGTAACTGTTTCACTTCTTCCACCAATCCTTGCTCTTTCATCTGATCAACACGATGATGAATCCGCTCATAAAGAACCTCTCTATCCACCTCAATACCAATTTGCAGAACATCATAAGGAGGTTCACTTCTTGTTTGCTGGAGAAAAAAAGATTCGCCTGTTAAAAGAACGACCTCAAGCGCGCGAATAAGCCGACGTTTATTTTTGCGATCAATTTGCTCTGCTCCTTCAGGATCAAATTTTTGATATCGTGCAAACAAATCCTCAAGACTTAGTTTCTCTAAATCCGCTCGAAGACTTGAATCTTGTGCAGTTTGTGTCAAAGAATATCCATCAATCAAAGCTTTTAACCAAAGTCCTGTCCCCCCTACAAGGATAGGCACGTACCCACGTTTTATAATCTCTTCAATCTTTTGTTTTGCATACGCTTGAAAATCCGCTACGGAAAAATCTTCATCTGGATCAACCAAATCTATTCCCCAATGAGTAATCCCCTCAATCATTAAACAATTTTTCTCTTGATCCCACTGCCCAGGTTCTTTTCCAGTACCAATATCCATGCCACGATAAATTTGTCGAGAATCCACGGAAATAATCTCTCCATTCACTTGCCTAGCAATCTCAATTCCTAAAGAACTTTTCCCTGAAGCGGTTGGTCCAATAATAGCAATGACTTTTGGTTTCATATTAAATCACCTCGCCTTCGAGAAGCCATTTATCTGCACGAAAAATTTTGACTTCAACAATATCTCCAATACGTGGTTGCTCTGAGAGAAAACGTGTTAACTTCATTTCTCGAGAATTTCCATAACAATAATCCTTCATATTTCCATCCTCAGATCGTGATGTTTGATGTCGCTCTACAAGCACAGAAACCGTTTTACCGACATACGCTTGATTTTTCTCAAATACTGTTTTGATTAAAAGATCTTGCAGGACATTCCAACGTCGACGTTTCTCTTCTCGGCTCACATCATCTAAAAAAGCTCGGCAGGCAGCTGTGCCAGAACGTGTGGAATATTGCGCGTGATAAGACATGTCAAACTCCACTTTTTTGAACAATTCCACGGTCTTTTCAAATTGTTCTTTTGTTTCCCCACAAAAACCAACAATAAGATCTGTTCCAATAGCAATTCCAGGTATTTTCTTCTGTAATCGTTCAATAATATCTAGATATTGCTCAACCGTATGGCGACGATTCATTCGACGCAATACCTCGTTATCACCAGATTGCACGGGAAGATGAATATAATTGAGATGTGCAGGCAATGTCATAGCATCAATCACCTCATCATCCATATGATTAGGATGCGGAGCAGTAAAATGCAATCGTTTTATTCCTTGGATCTGATTCACTTCCCAAAGAAGTTTAGCAAAATGCTGCTTATACGGATTTTCTTTTGAAAATTGCTCAGGGTCAGGTGCTTGGTAACTATTCACTGTTTGCCCGAGTAAGGTGATTTCCACACAGCCTTGTTGGGCTAACTGTCGAACTTCTTGCAAAATATCCTGAAGCGGACGATTTTTTTCAAGACCGCGCGCAAAAGGCACTACACAATAGGTACAAAAATTATTGCATCCAGTTTGAATAGAAACGAAAGCTTGATGGAGATTACCTCGAAGTGGATTGATCTTCAAATAGTCTTCTTGTACATCCCCAGTATTTGCTAAATCTGGACGAAGCTCTGCAATCCATTTGGGAAGTTGTGTCATGTCTGATATAGGAAAATACAAATCTACGACTGGTAATTTCTTTCGAATCAATCCATCACGATCTCGTCCTGCCATACATCCTGTAACTCCGATAATCAATTCTGGTTTTTGCTTTTTGAATTTTTGAAACGAACGCACTTGTCCATAAACCCGATCTTCCGCGGTTTGGCGAACAGAACAGGTATTAATCAAAATAAGATCAGACTGCTCAATCTGATCTGTTGGCTCGAATCCAATTCCCTGCAAAAGAGTCTCCATGCGTTCGGAATCGTTCTTGTTCATCTGACATCCATAGGTAATGAGATGATATTTAGGAATGCTCATATCGACCGTAATCTAACAAAATAAAGGGAAAAAGAAAAGACCCAACAAGGGGGTCTCAAAAGAGAAGAAGGTTAGGTCGCTGGAAGACAGCGATCATAACAAGAAAGTCGTAAGCAGCACAACTTGCCAATCGGCTATCCGTCATAAAAGGTCGCAACATGTGCTCAAGGTCTATGGCATTGCGATAATCGAGTGGTATTTCTCTGCGTGCCTTTTCCATGAACTGGATTCGTTGTTCTTCGCTCGCCTGCTCATTCATAAAATGAAGAGCTTGATCAATCTCTTGGACAATCTTTTCATCCCATCTCTCTTCGGGAAGAAAAAACAAGGAAAGAAATCGAGATGATACAGGTGAAAGACGTTGTTCTTGAACCAAACGGCTGAGGAATTCCTCACGAACGGCTAGACTTGAAGATGAGTTCATGGACACCTCTGTGTGTTTGGTGGAAAGGAACAAAAGTGAAACCATCAAACCGAGAAATGACACTCCTGTCAAGAAAAAACCGCAGTCAGAAAGACTAAGCGGTCGAAAGAAACGCGACGAAAATGGTGAGCATAAAAGTCCTATACAGGGAATAATAGCTCCGCTGATAGTGCCCTCTTTGAAATTCCTGAATCAATCTCTCAAGCCATTGTGGATCTTCCACTTCCTCTTTGCAAGCATCAATGAAGGCATGTTGCGCTTCAGGATGATCAAACAAAGGAGTAAAAACTTGTTCGATCCGCTCAAGCCGTTCTTGAGACCAAGGTCCCTTTCCGGCAAGCAGTTCGATAAAATATTCAACATCCGCATCCAAGATTATAAAGGGGACGTCACGGATCGTTGCTCTCCCCCCTTCTTGAATACGTTGCATTTTAACTTGACTTAGATAAGGATCAAAAAAATTCCGCAGAGCTGTACAATCTTCATCGATTCTCTGTTGAAAAATCCGTTCTCCCTCTTCATGTGTTAAAAGAACAAGAGACACTGCCATCGCAACCTCCTTTTGATTAGATGTTTCGAAAGCTCTGTACCTTATCAAAAAATCTAGTATTGTCAAGCATTGTAAACCTTCTAAAAAACAGAAACAAAAAATAATCCACACACCTTTCCTTTTTTCACAAAAAAACCTAATAAAAACGACAATTTTTATATTGATATTAGGCTCTATGTCAAACAAGGTGATGCTTCATGAACGATACAAGCTGAACAAAGGGAATAAAAGCGAGCATCATCTTTGTAATGTAGTTATCTTTGTTACGGAATCCGTAAGAGATCCTCTTGAGGAGT
>Ga0209319_1000776_pt1 | contig 34315 bp, 33 predicted proteins | sample RifGroE2_FD_184000 | JGI IMG/M metagenome (GOLD analysis project Ga0209319, IMG submission 184000) | Groundwater microbial communities from Rifle, Colorado - Groundwater E2 (SPAdes) (version 2) | ecosystem: Environmental > Aquatic > Deep subsurface > Groundwater | place: Rifle, Colorado, United...
CCTTTTTGTAGACTATTTCTTAATATTGTATCATAAGATGAAGGGTTTCATAATGTTAATGGACTGGATATGTGAATTATTGTAGTAGCTCTTGATTTTGTGTGCGGGCGTGCCGGCGGTACGCCCACAGGCTAATTCCGGAAGAGCGGATTCGCCGCAACAACATCCCTTCATACAAATGATATAATTTAAAAATAGTAGGACATCCGAATAGTAACATAAGGACTTATAGTATAAATAAAGGCAAGAAAACTATGACAGAACTACCAGATAATCCAATCTACCAAAAAAACCTGGAAGCCTTGAAAGCCCGGAACGAAAAGCTGGCGCAGGAAATAGCGCAATTAGTTATACCGGAAGATTATACATATTGTTTGTCAGACAGTGGCCTTCCGAATTGTAAGATAAAGGTAGGCAACAAAGATTTTTATTACCATGACCAAGGTGATCCGCAAAAAGAAGCCGAAGATTTTGCGGCACTATTTTCGCAGCGGCATTCCTGCGAACTCAACTCTGCAGTGTTTGGTATTATTGTGGGTTTCGGGTTTGGATATCATCTCTTACCGTTACTGGACAAAATAACCTGGTTAAAGGAACTTATTATTATTGAGCCGGACAAAACTTTGTTCAAACTAATGCTTCATTATCAAGATACCACAGGCGTTATTTTACACAAGAATATCAGCTTTATCGTGGGGGAATTGACGCTTGATAAACTCAGGGCTTTGCGCGGTGCACAGTGGCTCAATTTGGGAAATCGGATCATGATTAACTGGAATACGGTCACGAAATATTATTTGGAGGACGCCAGGACGATCAGCAGGGTTGTTCAAAATTTTGTTGTCGAGAGATCGGTTATTGATAAAACGGCGATGGTCCGCGGTACTATGATGATCGAGAACCGGTTCAAAAATATTAGGCATTTATTTATCGAGCCTAATGTTGATGGATTGTTTGGCAAATTTCGTAATCTGCCGTTTGTGTGTGTGGCAGCCGGACCGTCCCTGAATAATTATCTCCCTGATTTGAAGAGGATTCGGGAAAAAGCTGTTTTTATTGTCGCAGATACGGCGTTCAAAGTGCTTATCGAGTACGGGATCGTTCCTGATATCGTGACAGCGACCGACCCGCCGCCGACTAAATATAAATATTTCGAAGAGAACCCTCATTTGACAAAAGATATCCTCCTGGTGACGAGTAGTAATACCTATTCCGGGTTGCTTGATTGCTGGCAGGGACCGATTAGATTTGTGGTTGCCGGAGATGGCTTGTATGACTTTGTTTTCGAGAAATTAGCCTTTCCGGATGCAGCAACTTTTAACGATATCAACACTGTCGCGATGCTTACTTTAATGCTCGCTGACAAATTGGGTGCTGATCCGGTCATATTGGTCGGGCAGGACTTGAGCCTGGCTAGTACAGATCATGCCGGCGGATCTTCGGTCACGAATACTATCGATATTATTGAAAGAGACGGAAAAACGTATTCTCGAACGCGTAGACCAGTAAGTTCAAAGGCTGAGGGCAACTGTGATAAGAATGATTATTCGGTTATCGAAAAAGAGGTGTTTTATGTCCCGGATTATGATAATTGCCCGGTCCCTACCTGGGAAGATTTCCGGTTTTTTATTACCAGCCTTGGCGATTATTGTTCTCATATGAAAGCTCCGGTTTTTAACCTTACCGAAAAAGGCGCCCGGATCGATGGCGCGCAGAGAGTATCTTTTTCCGAGATCGTCCATTATTTTAATAACGAGGTCATCTTTAAGGAAATCTTTAATTGTTATTGCGAAAGAACTCCAAAAAAACTGGAACTAGCAACGGCACATGTCAATAAGTGTATTGAGAGCTGCCAGGCTTTTGACAAGTGGATACAGTATTGCCGTGAAGAGATCGCACGAAGACACTTGAGAGAAAAATACGATTTCCTGCATAACGAAATAGCCCGGTCGTACAGTAACTCAGCTTCATTCATGAGGCTGCTGGATATGCATATACCTGCAGCAATAATCAGGGCGAGCAAAGTTAATTTTCAGAATTACCATAATCTGAGTGAAGAAAAAAGATACCGGAAAAAATATATTAACATTCTTCGTCTCTTCCTGTCATTGGAAAGAGCCTGCAGCCTGCTTAAAGGTAACCTGCAAAGTGCGCTCGGACACCATGAATTAGTAAAGTAATGCTTTTATATTTTTGATATAGTGTAAATATTGAACTGTTTATTAAAAGGGGACCAATATGCCGGTAATAATCGCTGAAATCGGATGTAATCATAAAGGGGACATGGAAATTGTCCATGAGATGATCAAAATGGCGGCTCTATTCTGCAAAGCAGATGTCGTCAAATTCCAGAAACGTAATCCCCGCGCACTCCTTACCGAGGCAGAGTATAATACTCCGCATCCTAATCCAATGCATTCGTTTGGTGCGACCTATGGCGAACATCGGGAGTTTTTAGAATTCGACCTTGAACAGCACAAGCAGCTACAGATATGGTGCAAGGACTGGGGGATCGGATATTCCTCTTCCGTTTGGGATATTGATTCCGCCAGAGACATTATTTCTTTGCAGCCCAACATGCTGAAAATCCCGTCAGCTGCTAATCTGGATTTTGAGATGATGGAATATATTGCAATTAATTTCCCGGGGATTATTCATATATCCTTTGGTATGACAACCCAAAAAGAAGAAGAACGTATTATTTCGTTTTTCGATAGGTTTAATAGGACTAAGGACGTGGTAATTTATCACTGTGTTTCCGGCTATCCGGTCCCGATGGACGATGTTTGTCTTATGGAAATAACGCGCTTAAAGCAAGCCTATGGAAAAAAAGTAAAGGCAATTGGCTTCTCCGGGCATCATTTGGGTATTTCTGTTGATATCGGTGCAATGGTCTTGGGGGCTGAATATTTTGAACGTCATTTTACTCTTGATAGGACCTGGAAAGGTACTGATCACGCTGCCAGTCTCGAGCCGGACGGTCTTCGCAGGCTAACGAGAGATCTTCGGGCCGTTGACAAAACCATGAAATACAAACCAAAAGAGATCTTAGATATCGAGCTGGTACAACGGAAAAAACTGAAACGAAAAATAGGAGAATACGATATCAAATGATAATAGCCCTTATCCCTCTTCGCGGCGGCTCAAAAAGCATTCCTAAGAAAAATATAAAACTGATGGCCGGGAAACCTCTGTGTGCCTGGACCCTCGAATCAGCATACAATTCCGGGATTTTTGATAAAGTGGTCGTATCAACGGATTCACAGGAGATCGCCGATGTCGTACGATCTTTGAATCTGGACGTAGAGATCATCATGCGACCGGCGGAATTGGCAACCGACACCTCCAGCACAGAATCAGTCATGCTGCATATTGCCGACATCGTGGATTTTGATGTCATCGTTACAATCCAGGCAACGTCTCCGTTAACTGAACCGCTAGATTTCGTTAATGCCTACAAAAAATTTAACGCAGAAAATCTGGATTCTTTAGTAACCGGGGTTAATCAAAAAAGATTTTACTGGGATATCGCCGGGACTCCTTTGAGCTATGATCCCTTGAACCGTCCTCGCAGACAGGATTACAACGGCGTGATCATGGAAAATGGCGCTTTTTACATCACGAAACGAAGCGTCCTGACCCAATCACAGTGTCGTCTGGGAGGCAGGATCGGCATCTACGAAATGCCGGAAAATACTGCGATCGAAATTGACGAACTTTCTGACTGGCACGCTGTCGAAAAATTGATTAAGTTGAGACAGGAAGCAACGCTCCATGATAGCCTTAAAGGCGTCAAGCTGGTGGCTGTTGATGTCGACGGAGTACTTACCGATAGCGGCATGTACTATGATGAAACCGGGAAAGAACTGAAGAAATTCAATACGAGGGACGGGAAGGGTATCGAACTATTGCGTGAAAGAGGTATCAAAACCGCAATAATCACAGGTGAATCCAGTACGATAACCGACTACCGGGCACAAAAAATTAAAGCTGATTTCGTTTATAAAGGGATTCAGGATAAAGGTGCAGTGATCTGCGAACTTGCCCTGCTGACAGGTATTGATCGGGCTGCGATTGCATATATCGGCGATGATCTCAATGATCTGTCCGCCTTTCAGTGTGTGGGCATCAGTGTTTGTCCGGCTGATGCTGTCGAGAGTATTAAAACTCAGGCTGATCTTGTCTTGTCGAAGAATGGCGGGCAAGGGGTTGTGAGGGAATTAGCAGATCTCATCCTTAAAGAATAATGACGGTATGAATTTTTTCGAAGAATAGTGAAAGTACTCTAGTTATGAGCAAAAAAATGACCATATTATTTTTGGCAAAAGAAGCCGGACTAAGCTATATTAATTGGCTTCGGTTTTATCTTGAAGATATCGGACATCAGATCGTTTACGTTACAACAGTTAATGAGTGCATCGCAGAATACGAAAAAAGCAAGCCTGATATTCTTTTTTCTGTTAATTTTCAGTTTATCCTTGCAGAAATAGCGAAAAGAGATAAGCTTCCATATGTGTTTTGGGGAGTGGATGCAGTAGTCAATAGATTGCTCTTTAGCAAACATTTCGTTTCTGATTATACGTTTGTGTTCGAGTGTTGTCAGGAGGATTACGATAAGTTTCGTAAGGCAGGCTATAAAAACGTATTTTTGCTCCCGCTGGCTGTTGATGAGAAATCGCTCGTAATGAACAAGCCTGCTACTAAGAACTATCAATCGAATATCGCTTTTGTTGGTGGTAACTATGCTCCCCGGAACGAGTACCACAATTTACTTGACGCTTTATATAAATATTATCCTAACTCCCGCGAGATAATTGATAATAATCTGATCAACTTTTTCGATGAGATATTTGAGAAACAGAATCAGGATATTTGTCATTATATTGTGCCGAAATTGCTGTTGGAAGATGATAAATACGGACTAAATATAGAGGACTTAGCTCCCTTATACGAAAATGAGATTATTAATGCAATTGCAGACGGGCAGCCGAAAGACAAACGTTTTTTATCCGAAATGATCGCTGATACCTTATCCCATGAATCGGACAGGAGGTTCCGGGAGGCCATTATCCGCAGACTCGCGCCCTATGGTTTTTCTTTATGGGGAGACGAAGGTGTGTGGCAGAATTTAACCTGCACCGGTAATTTGACGTTTCATGGGTACTGCCAATGGGGTGAGCAGATGTCAGATGTCTATAAAGGCGCAAAAATCGGATTGACCATGACCAGGCTTTTCATCGATGCGGTTTCCATGCGTATTTTTGAGATAGCTGCGAGTAAAACCTTGTGTCTGGTAAAATTCACCTCAGAGTTGCCTCAGTATTTTGACATCGGGAAAGAGGTTGTCGCTTTCGAGTCAATTGAAGAGGCGGAAATCCTCGCAGACTATTACCTTCGTCACGATACTGAACGCGAGAGGATTGGTCAGGCAGGACATGAGAGAATGCTGCGGGATCATACACTGCGAAAAAGGTTGGATAGTATGAGTCTTGTGCTTCAGGAGGCAGGCGTGTTTTAGTGTGCCAGTAGTGTACTATTTCATCTGTCAAAAAGCAGATAATTATTTAACTTGCGTAACATAGATACCGATAATTAAAAAAGCTTATATTCGCTAGACAAGTATCAAGGAATATTATGAAAGATCTAATAAAAGGCAAAAAGATAGTGGTTACCGGGGGTTCTGGGTTTATCGGAAAAGCCCTTGTCACCGAAATCCTGAAATACGACCCCAAGGTTGTCAGGGTTTTTTCCCGCGACGATTCGAAACAATTTGAGATGCGTCATGAACTTAACGATGATCCTCGGTTGCGGTGGTTGATCGGTGATGTAAGAGAATCTGATCGGTTGGCTGCGGCATTTGAAGATATTGATATCGTATTTCATACTGCCGCGCTGAAGCATGTTCCATCGTGTGAGTATAATCCTTTTGAGGCAGTCAAAACTAATGTTGTTGGCGTACAGAATGTGATTGAGGCAGCGATAGCCAATAACGTTGAAAGAGTAATCTCGATCAGTACGGATAAGGCAACGAGTCCCAGTAATGTTATGGGCGCGACTAAACTGTTAGGTGAAAAGCTTATAGCTACAGCATCACATCGCAGGCCTGATAGGTGCACCAGATTCGCATCCGTCCGGTTCGGCAATGTGCTGGGATCACGCGGTTCTGTGGTTCCATTATTTCGCTCTCAGATCGAAAAAGGCGGACCGATCACCATAACTGATCCCAAGATGCAACGGTTTGTAATAACAAAAGAGCAGGCAATAAAGCTGGTTATAAAAGCTGCTCAAACAATGCATGGTGGAGAAGTATTCCTTTTGAAAATGCCTGTTATCAAAGTTGATAATCTGGCGGATGCTATGATTTCTATTTTTGGTAATAACAAAAATATAACTAAAACGTATATCGGGTTACGTCATGGCGAAACCCTGGATGAGGACCTGCTGACCACAGAAGAAAGTCAGCGCGCTCTCGAGACTGATGAAATGTTTATTATATTGCCTGCAATAACGTATACTACCATCGATTATTCTTATAATAACACGTTCCCGGTTACACCTGGACTGCGCTATTCTTCCGCTAGCTATGAACCGCTTTCATGCGAAGAAGTGAAAAAAATGGTTGAGCAAGTCTATTGAAAAGACTTCATCAAATTTGGGCAATACAGGTCGACGAGGAACTCAGCTAGCACAATTCAGATTGATGGGAAGGGCTCTGAGCCTTTGGTCTCTAATTGTTTGGGTTGTTTTTGTAATTACCTTGTATTTTTAAAACATTATTTTTATAATGCATGGTATGTTTAAACGAAAACTAACAAAAATATTAAAGAAATACTACAATTCTGAAAGAAATGTAGCCTTAACAGGCGCTCGGCAAGTTGGAAAGAGTACACTGCTAACTCAGATTTTCCCTTCTGAATTAGGAATATCAATCACCAATCTCAAATTTTGATGATGGAAAAAATACAGGAGTCCCTTGCCGGAAGAGTCGGATTGTGGACGATGTATCCTCTATCATTTTCACCACTGGAAATCCAAGATCAGAAGCAACTACTATCGAATCATCAATTGTGGGGCGGTTATCCGGCGGTACATAATTTAGAAAACAGCGAAATTAAATATCGATGGCTTAGCAAATACAAGAAGACATATCTGGAAAAAGATGTACGGGATATAAAAGCCTCGGTAGATATAAAGAATATTACAAGATTTCAAAATGTTATAGCGCATCGAACAGGTAAGCTCCTTTCTTATACAGATGTCGCCAGAGACTGCGGAATTTCTGTAACAACAACCCAGAATTATATGAAGCTATTTGAGCTTACTTTTCAGGTTCATCTCCTAATGCCCTATTATCAAAACCATACGAAACGAATGATAAAAAGCCCTAAACTATATTTCAGGGCTTATAAATGTCATAACCGGACAGTATAATCAGGAATTATCTGGCAATGTATACGAAACATGGGTATTTACGGAACTCCTAAAATGGTCATCGACCAAGACTATTCCTCCTGAACTATTTTTTTATCGAACATCTGCTGGATTTGAGATCGACTTTATTATCAAGCACAGCGGAAATAAACTACTACCTATCGAGGTGAAAAACACAAAAAAACCTTTTGCTTCCGATGTAACTCCACTCAAGAAATTTATCGCCGAACATCCTGACCACGCTGATAGAGGGATACTCGTATACCCTGGCGATGAAATCATCAAATTTGCCTCGAATATCTGGGCTATTCCTGATAGAATGTTATTCTTGTAGAAAGCTACTTATTCAAAGTTTTCTGGTTACCCCAATAACTCACCCATTATAATTAATAAGTCAAAATAATTGTAAATAATCCGGTATCCGGTATAATAATGGGTAAGGACTGGTTCGATGAATAAAAAAATTAAAGAAAATCTATATCATCTTATAAAAGAACGTGTCGTCAGCGGTTACGATCCTCGGGCTATTTATATTTTCGGTTCGTTTGCCCGTGGGGAAGAGACCGAAATGAGCGACATCGATATCCTCATAGAAAAAGAAACTGATCAAAAATTGCCTTTGCGTTCGAGCTATGTTCGTAGTTTATTGCGAGGGATAGCTTATCCTCTCGACATATTAGTATATACTTCGAAAGAGATAAATGAAAAAAAGAATGACCAGTATTCAGTAGTATACAATGCTTTGGTTGGAGGAATAAAGATATATGAACGACAACAGAGTGAGAGTTCTAAAGAATAAGGCAGAACAAGACTACACTACCGTAACCATTCTTATGTCAGCACAAGGATCTTCTCCTGATATAATAGTATTCCATATCCAACAAATGATTGAAAAATTATTGAAAGCGTTTCTTGTAAAGATGAACGTATTGTACAGATTCACTCATGACATTACTTATCTTTTAGAAGAGGCAATAAATATTGACGGAACTTTTCGGAACTATTATGAAATCTCTGAGTTATTGGCTCCTTACGCTGTGATTGTTCGTTATGAAGAAGGTTATGAGATATCTTTCGAAGAAGCTGAAGTTCTCCTGGATAGAGCTTTGAAACTGCGGGAAAAAATTCTTTGCTCGATAACCTGAATGTCGTTATGTATAGATTTCTTAAGTAACTTCTTCTCGATTTCCTGTAGTCCTTTACTTTATTTTTATCATTGCAAAGCAACGAGAGATAGGCTAAAAAAATGAAAAGGATTTATACCCAAAATATATCAGCCCTAGCATCAAAATATCCAGCTCTTGCAAAAAGTCTGGATGACCTTGCCATGCCGTCAGAATACCAATACGTTGCCGCTAAGAACGGTCAACCTAATAGTAAGGTTACTAGAGACGGCAAGGACTATTATTACCACAGCACGTATGACCCGCAGAAAGAATCGTCTAAGTATATCCAGACCTATTATGCAGATCATGAACAGCAGTGTCTGAACGCAGCTTTTGCCATCGTTATTGGCTTGGGGTGTGGGTATCACGTATTCGACTTGATTAACAAAGTTACCTGGTTAAGAGAGCTGATTATAATTGAGCCTGACATGGCGCTTTTCAAAACTATTTTGAATCATGTAGATCTGACAGAGTTAATCAGCCATCAGAAAATAAGTTTTGTGCTAGGTGATGTTAATCTGGATACTTTCAGGAACCTCCATGCAGCCCAGTGGCTCAATCTTGGCGGAGTTATTATCGTTCCCTCATTATTTATGACCAATTATGCAAAAGAGTATCTGGATAAGGTGAACTCATTAGTAACGGAATTCATCAAGGAAAAAGATTTTAACGCTAGGACCTATATTAACTGTGGAAGACCAATGCTGGAGAACCAATTCAAGAACATTCCGTTTATGTTCTCCTGTCCTCCGGTAAACGAGCTTTTTGGTAAGTTCGAAGGTGTACCCTGTATTTGTATCGCTTCCGGACCATCGCTGAATGATTATCTGGAAGACCTGAAAAAGATCCGGGATAAAGCGATTTTTATCTGTGCGGATTCTGCCTTTAAGGTGCTGATCGAGAACGGTATCAAGCCGGATATTGTGACTGCAATTGATCCGTTACCGGGTAAGTTTAAATATTTTGAAGAAAATTCACATCTGACTAAGGACATACTTCTCGTAGCCGGAACTACTACCTATCCCGGTATGCTGACAAGTTGGCAAGGACCGATAAGGATTATGTTGCAAGGCAGTAAAGAGTTTGGTTTTTATTTTGAAGATGTCGCGTATCCGGGTATTGAAAGAATGCCGGATTTTCATACAGTTGCTTTATCATCGCTGATGATTGCGGATAAATTGGGCGGGAATCCGATAGTTCTTGTGGGGCAGGATCTTTGCCTGGGTAAAACGGATCATGCGCAAGGCACAAGCACAGCTCAAGGAATAGAGATAATTGAGGATACTGGGAGGTTCTACGTAAGAAAGATAAGTGCAATTGAAGAATATATTGATGCTAATAATATTCCAGTAAAAGGGCCTGGTTTGTTAAATATCTCCCTAACAAAAATGGCCTTCATATTTTTAGCATTACATCAAGGCATATCAACATTTAAAGAATTGTGGAAAGAAATAGAATCATTGTTTTTGCATGAGGATGGTTTCGAGATGAATGAGGAAAAAGTTCTATCATATATCGAGGCTATGAAAAGCAACCCTATTGTCGAAACCTTTAACATTTGGAAAGAATTGATAGAAAAAAAGTATATTGACGAAGATGGTAGGGTGCTAATACGGATTCCTTACACTATTGAAAGACTGAAGTTGAATATAGGGGAAAGATTTAAAAAATTTGAAAGAATAATTGTAGTTTTCTTAGGATTTGTTTTTTATTGGGATTATGAGGTATATCCTATAAATAGCTATTGTGGGAGTATTGTTTTTACTTCGGCAACATTGTTGTTTTATATTAAAAGATTTGAGAATTATATATCCTCCCTAAATAAGAATGTTTGGAATCTGACTCTTAATGGCGCAGAAATAAAAGGGGCTAAGAGGGTTGATTCAAAATATATTGTGAATATAATAAAAAATGAAAATATAAAGTTTGATAAATCGCTGCTGTTAACGAATAGTGATAGAGATGGTCTTCGAAAAATGAAAAAAATAGTATATGGATGTATGGATATTTGCCTAGCTAAAGAGGCAGAGATCGAAAGCTGTCTTGAGGCTTTTAGGATTATTCATTTTGATTCATTTCAGGATAAGCAATTATTCCTGAAAGAACAATTAGTGATTATATTTAAAGATCAGCATTACCTTGTCCGAATAATTGAAAAATTAAATCCTAAACATACTATCCGGCAGTGTAGAATGGAATTAAATAATTATCTTAAACATGGCATAGATGATAAAGTTAAATACAATTATCTCAGTACGTTAAGGAACTTTGTTGTAATTAAAAGCGAGTTAAAGAAATTAAAGAAAAAATTGCAACTAGCAGTAGAAACAACAATTTAAATACTAATATGGGTACCTTTATTACTCCAACACTCTCTAATCGGCTTAAATTCTTCAATTATACTTAAAAAGCCCTTAATATAACTTTCTGTTGTCCAGCTTATAGCTCTGTTATAACCATTGTTGATAAGTTTATCTCGCAGATTCGGGTCCTCTAAAAGTGTTAGTACATTATTCACTAGTTCCTTTTCATCCGTTGGATTAAAGAATAATGCATTATTGCCTAATTGTTCTTGCATTCCAGCCGCTGTTGAACAAATCACCGGACATTTTAATGCCATTGCTTCTAGTGGAGGAATATTGTCAGGGCCAAAAAAAGATGGAAAAACAAGAGCAAAAGCGTGCTTGTATAAATCAATTAAATCATTCTGATTAACAAAACCTAAAAAAAAGATTTTATGATTAATCCCTAATTCTAGTGCTTTTTGTTTAATATAATCCATATTCCCTTTGTCTGAACCCGTTAATACCAGCGAGAAGTTTACTTTTTTCTCGTCATTTAGGATTTTTAATGCTTTTATTAATCTGATATGGTTTTTATGTGGCCAAAATTGAGCTGGGAAAAAAAGATAATAGCCATTAATTTTATTTTTAGATAATACATCACTATTTTCGTGATTCGGAGCCAAAACAAAATTGGGTGTGGGTAATGGAATAGTTTTAATTCTTGATAATGGAATATTATAAAAATTGGCAATTTGTTGCTGCCCTGTTTTATTTCCAATAATAATATATGAAGCTTTTGGTAATACTTTAGCGTAATAATGCTCTCTTTGCTCCCAAGTCCACCCGGTAGTAGAAACCTCAGGAAAATATGGCTGCAATCTGTGTTGTAAATCCCAAACCGTTAATATATAAGGAATCCCTGTTTTTTCGTATTGAGGAGAGAGGAACCAGATAATATCGATATTATTATCTGTGATGGATTGTTCCAGTGTTAATTTTTTTTTTTCATAAACTGCTGAATTCTTAAATATATTTTTAATTCTTTTAAACATATTTTTTGAATTATTGTTATTGACGGCCCGGTAAAGCCGAATAAATTTTATGAGAGGATTGAAATGTAATATACTTGGGTCGATCTCACAATAATGAAAAATATAAAACTCATGAGTTATGTTTTCTACATTTAGAATCGCATTTAAAATACTATCTTCATAAGTAAATCCGCCACCATTAGTTTGTTTTTGTGTAGATAAAAATACTCCGATTTTCATAAGGCTCTCGCTATAAAACAAACACTCCAGGAATTATTTCCAGGAACGTTTGCTGTATCCCATTCTTCCGAATGCAACAGCTCAAATGCACATTGAGATAACATTTCCTTAATTTCTTGTGGGAATAGGTATCTCATAGAATGTGTTTCTGATATAGTTTCTTCACTGCCTGATAATTTATCTATAATGTCGATTGTGTAATTAACATCCACGGTGTTTATGTGAGGATAAATTATAGGGAAAGCACATCGTTTAATTGTAATGTTTTCATCTTCAATTACTTTAATTCTTTTTTTTGGTTTGATTGTTGTAACTCCTGGGCCATACCAAGAATCAAATATAAATATTCCCCCTTTTGCAAGGTGGTCCCTGGCGGTCTTGAAAAAGTTAAGTAGGTCATCATCAGTTTTTTGATAACTTGCAACATGAAATAGTGATAATACGCTGTCGAACTCGGTATCAATTCTATATGTTTTGGCATCACCCAGATTAAACGACAGGTTTTCATTAGCGAGGGTCATAGCCTTGTGGATCATCGTTTCGCTTATATCAATTCCTAGTACTCGAAACCCATTTTCTTCAAACATTTTGGCATGTTTACCTGTGCCGCATCCTAACTCTAAGATGGTTTTTGCGCTTGGTTTATATTTTTTAAGCAGCTGTGTAATGTATTTAGCCTCATTTTTGTAATCTTTATCTTTATACAAAAGGTCATAGTATTTTGAGTAGTTTTCAAATATGCTCATTTTAATATTCCTCGAACACTTTCTGCTACAGTTGTTAACTGTTCATCAGTTAATGCGAGACCGCTAGGAATATAGAATCCCTGTTTATAAAGATTTTCGCTAACCGGTAAGCTGTCATTAACAAATAATCCCATTTTTTTTAAAACAGGCTGTTGGTGCATCGGAAAGAAAAAAGGGCGTGATCCGATTCCTTTTTTTTGTAGTTTTTCAATTGCTTTTTCGGCATTTAAAGGCGTTTCATCACTCAATACTATTCCGTAGACCCAGTAAATGTTATTGGCATAATCAGTTTTTTCAATAGGTAGCTGAATCCCTTTTATGTCTGATAAAACCTCGTTATATTTCTTACCTATTTCTCGTTTTCTTTTGATAGATTTTTCGATTTTTTCTAGCTGGGCGACTCCGATAGCTGCCTGGATATTTGACATTCTGAAGTTCCAGCCGAGTTCTTCATGTACAAATCTTTTTTGGGGCTGGAAACATAGGTTTCTTAATGAACGGCATTTTTCAGCAAGCTCATCGTTGTCCGTTAGTACCATTCCTCCTTCACCAGTTGTTATGGTTTTGTTGGAATAAAAACTGAAAGTTGAAATATTCCCAAAGCTTCCGCATTTTTTCCCTTTATATTCCAGTCCGTGTGATTGCGCTGCATCTTCAATAATTTTAAGATTATATTTTTTAGCCAACGCTAAAACTGGTTCCATATCAACTGGTAATCCATAGATGTGTACAATCATAATTGCTTTGGTTTTTGAATTTATCTTGGCTTCAATTTGAGCTGCATCCATGTTCCAGGTAATATGATTGCTATCGATTACAACGGGTTTTGCCCCAGATCTTATGATAGCAGCCGCACATGAAATGATCGTAAATGATGGTAGAATAACTTCATCGTCCTTGCCAATCCCCAGTGCTGTAATTGCAACATCTAAGGCCACCGATCCGTTGGATACAGCAATGCCGTGTTTTCTTCCTACATAAGAGGATAAATCTTCTTCAAATTTTTTTACGAAAGGACCCTCAGAAGATATCCAGCCTGTATCGATGCACTCGCACAGGTATTTTTTTTCGTTGCCTTTCAAGTCAGGTTCATTAACCGGTATAAACACTATGCTTGTGCCCTTCTGGTGTTTTTAGCTACTTATAGGAGAAAAACATGTTTTGTCAAGTTCTCCAGCGTATGGTCCTTGTTTTATTTCAATCATTTCAATTTCTTCAATGACTTCAAATCCATGCCCACCTGAGGCAAGGAGAATCACATCGCCTGCTTCCAGATATCTGCTTTCAATATAGTTCCTGTTGTCAGTATAGAAATCAACTTTCAAAATTCCTTTTTTGATAACTAAAACTTCTTTTGTTAAATGTATTTCCCTTTTGACCGGATTGTGGATATGTGGAGCAATTACTTTTCCTTTTTTGTGATTCATATATGCTAACTGTTGCGAAAAATCGTTAGGAGTAAAAAATTCTACTCCATTTTTTGAGTAATTATTCCTAATGATAATTGCGATTAATTGATTAGCATACTCGATGTTTTCGATTATGTTATTCTCCATCTAAATAATTATCCTTTAATATATAGTTTAGAAAATCTTTGTCTTTTTTTGCTTTTTTCTGATGAACTCGATAGCTTTCTTGACATCGCAGTTCGCATCGTGTTTTTATTTTCATGTATTCTTTGTAACCTTGATCAAGTTTTATTAGGACTTTTTTTAATATATTAAATCTTTTGCTGATAATAAGGCCTATTATTGTTTTTGGGGGTGATTTCCGGATAAAATTATAAGAAATTTTATCATATAAGTTGTTGTCTTTTCTAATTTGGATAAATGATCTTGTATATCCTTCGTTGCGATAGCGTTTTACAAAGTATTCTTCAGTCATTCTCGATTTTTCTACGAGATGACGAATTTTTATTTCTGGAGAGTAAAGTGCACTAATGCCTTGACTATTGAGTTGCGCAGCGACAGATGTTTCTCCGTCTCCATAATATAGAGCTAGATATTCTGGTAAACAATCTGGATGAAATCCCTTACACGCTAATAGGGTTTCTTTTTTAATTATGAAATTACATCCAAAAACAAAGTTTGGCGAAATTTGTTTTTTTCTATTTCCTAAATCTAATAAACTAAGTTCCCATAAATGCTTCCCGAATTCACAGTCTAGCCAAAAATATTTTAACCAGCGCGGTGGATGAGCTTCGAAATATGGGAGATTGGCCCCTCCTGCTAAGACAACCGTAGAGTCTTGAAATGCATTTTCTATTCCAACAAGCCAATGAATATCAACAAAACTATCATCATCAATATAACAAAGTATTGATCCTTTAGCTTCTTTTAGCCCCCGGTTTCTAGCAGCCAATAGTCCAGGTGTAGACTCATAGATATACTGTATATTTGGTATTATGCTTTCGAAATATGTTGTAAATAGTTTTGTTTCGTCTGTTGATCCATTATCTATTATCAAAGTTTCATACTCATATAGAGGAGGGTTTAATTGAGTAATATGCTCTAAGCATTTTTTTAAATTTTTCGCTCTATTTCGAGTTGGTATGATTATACTATATTTGATCATTTTTTTTTCTGCTTTTAATGACTTTAGCTGGCACACCAACGGCGATGCTATATGCCGGGATGCTTTTTGTGACAACGCTCCCCGCACCAATTACAGAACCTCTTCCGATCCTCACCCCATCCAAAATGCGTGCTCCACTTCCTATCCACACATCGTCCTCAATGATTATGCCTTCGTAAGATTCTTCTTGATAATAGATATACTGATCAGGATCATTGTATGCATGATTTGCGGGGATTATAGTGCAATGTGCGGCTATCATTACATAATCGCCAATAGTTAAGTTTCCATGCCCATAAAGAATAGAATAAGGATTCAAAGAAAGATTTTTTCCGATCTTTATATCTCCACCGAAAGTAATAATTTGTGAGAATTTTTCTATTTCTGCGTTTTCTCCTATTATTATTTTTCCTTTGCGACCACAGGATGGAGTATTAATTAAATAACTCTGCGAAGAAATTCGGGAATTCTTTCCTACATAAATATCGTTTTTTTTCCACTTGATGTTTCTGAAACAATTATATATCTTAAGCCACATTTTATCCTCTTTTATTTAGAATGCTAAATCCATTCAAGATTTATATTGTTAATGTTTTTTTCAGCAATAATTTTTTTTATATATGCCGCTTTATCTGCTAATTCTAAAATTTCATTTTCATGGGACTCAACTAATATATGATGGATCGAGTTATGCAAATCATTCTTAATTAGGTTTTCGAGGATATCAAATTCAGCTCCTTCAACGTCTAACTTCAGAATATCTATTTTAACGTTTAGCTCTTTTATGAAGGATATTAGGTCAATCATTTCTATTTCAATATAATTTAAGTTATCAATTTCTTTATTGGTAGCATAAATTGACGAGCCTTGAGCCCAAAAAAGCTCATCATCACAAGCGTATTTAAACATGTATAAATTCATCGTTGTCGCCTTATTATAAACACCCTTTGGTATGCAATGCACTTTTGGGTTAAACTCGAATCTTTTAGATAATTGAGCAAACACTTGGGGATGAGGTTCGAAGGCGTAAACTGTTGCTCCTATGCCAGCAAAAATGTCACTCACTCTTCCGATATGAGCCCCGCAGTCTATACAAATACTGGTTTCATTCAGTGACTTAACTGCCTCTGAATTTTTGAATATCTCCAGATGTTCGTTTAAACAATCGACCCAGACTTTTTTTAATGATTGAATTGGATCAATATTTTTAACTACAGTTTTATCTGTATTACTCATACTTTGACACACTCATGGTTGATGTAGTTATCAATTAATATTATATCATCTCTATCTTTGGGTATTTCATCACGGATTTTTTTCATGTTCTTAAGCACGTTCAAAGTAATGAATTTTATCCCTTTATAATAAAAATGATTTATAGGGTTATGTATAATTTCAAATTTATGCGCGGTATAATAGCTCAATTCAGATTCATGGCTTGCAATAGTAGAATTAGCTATATATGGGATAGTATTACTACAATGCAAAAAATCCAAATCCCTGCTTTCTCTTATACCAAGAATAGCAAAAGGAGTGCTCCCTGATGCACAAATGGAATCTAGGGGTATATTATTTTGGTGTGCCCAATCTTTGAGTTCTATTATTAAGCCATCGATTTTATTTGTATTTAGATTATATGGCCTTTTATTGAGTGCCCAAAGAGAATTTTTATTAAAAAAAGTTTGTGCTAACTCTATCGCTTCTTCCCTATAATCATTTATATGAACTGAAAAATTTCCGATTTTATAGATATCCCTAATTTCTTTTTTAGCCATAATCACTTTATCAAGTGAATCACAAATAAAAACAAAGGATCTGAGTGGAGATTTCCCGATAGTTTCATTTGTATGGTATTTAGCACCAGCATAATCATTTTCTAAGTTACCTAACCAGGTATTTTCACCATAATCAAATCCATAAGATATTTTTTTAAGATTTACATATCCATTATATGTTAAATCTATATCTTTTTTATAATAAATAAACCCATATTTATTTAGGATATCTGCAACTTGATTGTCCGATTCCTGGCTGGTTACAGAGTGGAGACTGACAATATATGCGTTAGGATTAAGTTTGACCTGTTCTAGTGCAGCAAAATCTGCATAAAATTCTTTTATCCCTCTTTGAAAGAAAAATTTATAATCATAGTAGGGGTTGGAGATATCTCTTCGCACATGCACTCTTTTGCCTAAGAAGGCGCAAATTGAAATGCGATGTGATCCATCAGTTAATTCGTAGTTTTCATCAACTGTTATTATGCTTTTATTTACATCAAATCCTAATCGATCGATACTATCTTTATTGTCTATAAAATGCTGCAAAAAATCGCTTTTTGATTCTTTTCTGGGATATTCTTCATAAAAATTATTAAAGGCCCTAATATGTTCACAGTATAAGTCCTCGTAAAAATTGGTGCCTGACTTATACAGTTCATGATTATTTAAATAGGTATACTTAAAAATTAAATCAAACCGTCTGTTCTTGAGTAGAAGCTCTTTGGCATCAATTATTTCGATTGCAGGTAATTTGTTTAAATGTAAATCTTTCTCCGCATTACCAATAGCAGCCATTCTCAACCCTTTCTGCTCCACGTGGTTTTTCTTCTGCAAGGGGATTAACCCAATATTCATTATAAAACATTGAAACGCAATCGATGTTGTTCCATCTCTTGCCCATTATGCCAAACAGGATCTGAACCCCACCACCGATATGAATCGCTTTTTTGCCTAAATTTTTACAGAAATTGCCTAAAAACATTCCATATGCCCCAGCCCCTATTATCGATACATCGAAATCTATATGTTCAATTTGTTCACACATATAACTTAATGCATCGAACCAACTCTCATACCGCAGTTGATTTTTTTCATCTGCTAAGGATTGAACAGCTTTTAATGTTAACAATTCAAATTCGGGCAACAATTTGTCAGAACTAAATATTTTTTTTCTATTTTTATACTGGGCTCTTATCGATTTCTCAAAGGGATGTATAACTAAAACCTTTTTGTTTTCTAAATAAGATGTCCAAGGGTGCTCATTCCATAAAGGTGTTAATTGATTAATCTCAATCAATTCTGCATTTGGACAAAACGTAGTGCAAACTGAATTTTCCATTTCCCAAGAGTAAATGTCTTCTGCTTCCCATCTGACCCCAACAATATCAATGTTTTTTATACAACTGATAAAATCATTACAGAATTTTATCAGCATATGGTCAGATGTTGGAAAAAACCCGGAAAGATCTGCTAAATTAATTTTTAAGTTTTCAGGGAATTGGCAGGACTGAGCCTTATTCTTCAAGTAATAATCGAGAACAGATAACTCTGTAGTCCCGAACCGTGTTATAAGACAAGGTTCTTTATTATTCAATGTTTTTAAAATGATATCGGAACCACTTTGCAGTTTATGAATATACTGATTCCCGACATAATCTTTATAAAGTGCTTTTCCCATAACCCAATCAATACCCCTCTTTTGTAATATGAACTTTTCAAGAATTTCTTAATATCTTTTGTTATTAAATGACGATTCTATATCTATTATTATCGATTCAACATTTTAATTATAATGAATTATAAGTTCAAATCAAAGCTTTCAAAAAATAAAGCACCAACGATAGAGGTAAAACGGCTTTACAATATGAAATATACCCAATAAAGCAGTCTAGACAAATCAGTACACTATAATTAAAATATCTTTCTTTTTCATATTTAATAATTTATAGGATAGGTAATGTTCTAAGCATTTTTCAATACGCCAGCCACCCCAATCTTTATATGTATCAACCAATTCACTGAATTCATTCATCCACATTTGAAAATCATGATATCAACCGTATATCCTTTTAATGGGATTCCAAAATTTATGCATTCATTTTTTAATCTTTGAACATCTTCTTGGATTTCATTATATGGTTTTTTAAATAAAACTTGCGAGACTTTAGAACTTTCGTCTGCGTCACAGTATTCAATGATTTGTTTCATAAGAGTATGCATTTCTTGTTTGAGAATATGAATTTCTTGATTTTTTTTATTATGAAATAATTCTTTTGTTAGTTTTTTTAGCAATTTTAACATCGATATTTCTCCTGAATGGAAGTGAAAAGTTATTTCTGTAAAAGTTTAAAGATTTGCAAAAAGTCGCTATCTGATTTTTCATTATTGAGTCAAAAAAGAGGATCATTTGACTAAGATCAATAGTACCGGTTCCTATAAAATAAGTAAATGATCCTGGATTCAGGTTTTATTCACCAGACGTTTTCTTTGCGTCCGATGACTATGGGCAGATTTTTATGTTAAAATATGTATAATTCAAGTATTTTTATACCACTGAAAATTTTTTTCAACGGGAGTTATAACACAACGATCAGCTTGTCGGGTTCTTTGTAAACACTTTAGAAAAGATTGCTATCAGGTATTAAATTGATAAATAAATTGTAATTACGATAAGTTGGATTTACGCGTATAACAGGGAGTAACAATGCAAGAAAAAAATGATATTATAGCGAATTACTGGTCTGAAAATGACTGTTCAGCATCAGATAAGAATTTTTATTGTTTTCCTGCATTAAGATCAAGGTCCTGCAAATTGATTTTTGATGAGTACGATGCTAGAAGGAATGACTGGGGAGAATATTGGACAGTAGAAAAATATTTAAAAGATAAAATCCCATTTAAGAAATGCCTTAGTATATGTTGTGGCTTTGGAGCGGTTGAACGAACTCTTGCAAAATTGTCTGTTGTAAAAGAAATAATAGGTGTAGACATTGCTCATGGTGCTATTGAAGAAGCAAGGAACCGGGCAAAACAGGAGAATCTCAATAATATTGAGTATTATGCAGAAGATATTAATCATATGGACATAGCTGCTGAGGAATATGACCTAATATGGGCGAATGGAGCGTTACATCATATTGAGGATCTTGAGAATGTTATCCCCCGCTTATATCGATCACTTAAGCCCGGAGGGTATTTAATCTCCAATGAATATGTTGGGCCGCGGTATCAGCAGCTAAGTGTAAGGCAGCAAGAGATAATCAACAGTGTCAAACAGCTTCTTCCAGAAGATTTAAAGAAAACGAATGTCTGGAACTGTCCGGATATCAAGCACTTTTTGGAAACAGATCCATCCGAATGTGTTAATTCTGATAAAATTATTCCTATATTAGACCAAACTTTTGATGAGGTGCTGGTAAGGAATTTTAACGGGTCAATTTTGTTTTATGCCTTAGATTCTGCCTTTTATAATAATTTTAATGTAAATAATGAAAAACATAAAAAAACCTTGGAAATGCTCTTTAATATAGAGGATACTTTAATCGATACCGGGGAGTTAAAAAGCGATAATGCCCATATCATCTGCACAAAAAAAATATAATAATGATGAGCACAAAAATATATTGCCAAAAATAAGTATAGTGACTCCCTCTTTTAATCAAGCAGCCTATCTGGAGGAAACTATAGTTTCTGTATTAAGCCAAAATTATCCCAATCTGGAGTATATAATAATTGATGGCGGATCGACGGATGGCAGTGTCGATATCATTAGGAAGTACGAAAAGTATTTGGCCTATTGGTGTTGTGAGCCAGATCGAGGTCATGGCGATGCTTTAAATAAAGGATTTGTACGTTCAACCGGTGAAATCCTTGCTTGGATTAATAGTGACGATAAGTATCTCCCGTGGACATTTTCAATCATCGCCGAAATATTTACTAAATATTCTGAAGTTAACTGGTTGATGGGTTTCCCTTCTTTTTGGGATGAGCAAGGCAGACAGGTTATGGTCTTCAAACATCACAAGAATATCTATCATTACCTTCTGGGGGATTACCAATGGATTCAGCAGGAATCGGTTTTCTGGCGTAGGAGTCTTTGGGATAAGGTGGGTTCCCGGATCAATCATGATTATGCTTATATGGTCGATGGAGAGTTATGGTCCAGGTTTTTTCTGCATGATGAATTATGGTATGTAGACTGTGTACTTAGCGGTTATCGTAGGCATGGTTCAAATCGGGCTGCACTACATTTGCAGGAGATAAATGCAGAGATGCACCAGGCTATTGTTGAAATGAAAAGACATTGTTCAGAGAAAATATTAAATAATTTAAAAATTCTGGAAACTGTTAAGTTGCTGAAAAGATATTTGCCTAAGTGGATTTTAGCAGAAGAGCTTGTCGAGAGACTATATCCCCGGCTTTATGAGGAGATTAATCACAAACGCTTAATATATAAGGATAGTAACTGGCAGAAGCGTAAAGAAAAATTTGTTATACACATGTAACTAGTCTAGGGAGAGATGATGGACGATATTTTATTTGCAAAAACTATGGAAGGTGCAATTGCGAGATTAAAGAACCGAGATTATTCTATTAATACTGTTCTTGATATTGGTGCATCAAATGGCTCTTGGTCAAAGATGGTTATAGAATATTATCCTAATGCTTATTACTTTCTGTTCGAAGCCCAAAATCCTCATGAGGCGAAACTTATTGAATTCACAAGGAATTACCCGAATAGTTCATATGTTTTGGCAGCAGCAGGGGAGCGTGAAGGCGAGATTTTTTTTGATAATGGTGACCTTTTCGGTGGATTAGCATCAGAGGATCCGCTTGAAGGCACCTGTATTGTTGTGCCGGTAACGACAGTTGCCCGTGAAGTTGCTCGAAATGGTCTTACCCCACCTTTTTTGTTAAAGCTTGACACTCATGGTTATGAAGTTCCGATTTTGGAAGGTGCGGCAAAAGTATTGGACCAGACAAGCATCATTATTGTGGAGTGTTATAATTTTCAACTAACAGATAAGTCCTTAAAATTTTATGAGATGTGTACGTATCTGAATAATAAGGGATTTGCTCCTATTGATATGGTAGATATCCTTTATCGGAAATTTGATAATGCTCTTTGGCAGATGGACATAGTTTTTGTTAGGAAAGATAGCAAAGAGTTTTTATATCGAGATTATGTATAAACAAGGATAAAAGATAATCATTTTGACAAATAACACTCCTCTTTTTTCAATAATATGTTTCGTGAAGAACAGAGCCTGCTCAATAGCCAGATGTATTGATAGTTTGCTTGCCCAGGATTATCAGAACATCGAGATCATTGTCCAGGATGGTGCATCAACCGATGGCACAAAGGAAATCCTCGAAGGCTACGGGAATAAGATCAATCTTGTATCTGAGCCGGATAAAGGTTGGGGCGATGCCTGGATCAAAGCATTAAACAGAATAAATGGAGATTTTTTTTGTCATTGTCATTCGGATGAAGAGTTGCTTCCTCATGCTGTTTCCTGGGCTATTAATCAGTTTGAAAAGCATCCTGATGCCGGGGCGATTTATGGTGATGTATATTTTACTGATATCGACGGTAATATTACTGGGATATACAACGCTAGTCCCTGGAATTTGGAACAGGTATTGTGCTCCATTACCAATCCACCTTTTGCTTCTACTTTTTATAAAAGAGAATGTTTTAACTCGGATCAGTGGTCGTATTATCTGGATAATTGTGGTAGTTGGGAATACGAATTTAATATCAATTTAGGAATCCGTTATCCATTCTATTACATCAATGAGATCGTTTCAAAAAGTGCTGATCATCCCGCCCAGATTAGTAAACAGGTTATTCCGCATTTAGAAAATATGGAGCATAAAATTCTTACGCTTGATAGATTTTTTGCAAGAGATGATCTCTCCGAGAAATTGCTTGCATGCAAACCGAAAGCTTTTGCTTTCGCTTGTTTGAATGCGGCTGTACAATGTTATTGTAATCATGTCCCGGAACAAAGTAGGCTCGTGACAAAAAAAGCTCTCGACTATTATCCTGACCTAATAAAAATAACAGATGCTTTTTTTTCTGTTTTACAAACAAAATTGACTGGGAAAAATATTTATATATATGGCGCCGGACAGCATACGGAGTGCCTCTTGGCTGCTATAGATTTTACACAGATTAACACAAAGATTATTGGCTTGATTGATAACAATCCGGACAAATGGGGTAGTTCCTTTAGCGGATACCAGGTATTAAACCCGGACGTATTAATGATCGATAACAATCATGAAGTATTGATCTCGTCAGTCCATGCACGCAAGACAATGACGGAAAAGGTAATTAATTACGGGCGCAAGCCAATCGAAATATATGACTCAAGCACTACGAATGATTTTTATAATCTCACATTTTTGGCAATGATTAATATTTTATTATAATATCGAGGTAATGTTGATTGATTAATGGTAAGACAGTAACCGCGCTTATACAGGCTCGCGTTTCCTCTGCTAGGATGCCGAAGAAGCATTTTCGTAAAATAGGTGACAGATCCGTTATCGAATGGATTCTATGGAGGTTGTCACATATCCCGGGAATTGATCAGGTAGTTATTTCTACCACTTTGGAACCTGGCTCTGACCTTTATGCTCAATACCAAAGTCGTCATCAATACGAAGTATTTCAGCATAATGGGGATGTAAATGATGTGGTCGGAAGACACATCCAGGCCGTTACCAAATACCCTAGCGATTACTATTTGTATATTTCTGGTGATTGTCCTCTCGTTGATGAGGGGTTTATTCAAGACCTATTCACAGCTTTATTGGAACAATCTCCTTCCCTTGTAATCGGGGAACAAAGTATACATGAAGGAACGTCTTTATTATCCCGTGAATGTATGAAATATATAGACTGCAACAGTATAACCCCTGATCAGAGAGAAAATTTTGGATATATGATCGATTATAAGGGATATGACGTGGTAGTGGTAAAAGTCCCTGCTAAGCTAAGCACAAAATTGTGCAGGATTTCTGTTGATAATATGGCAGATCTACGGTTTATGAATCACCTTGAGTCTATTTGTCGACATAAAAATATTGAGTTTAATCTGGAAAACTCGGTTGATATAATAATAGAAAACCAAGCTATTCTGCGCTTGCATGAGCACGTTAAGCAGAAAGATGTAAGCCACGTTACCAAAAGGTTTGTTTTTTTAACTGAAGCTTCTCAAGATGTTGGACTTGGTCATTTATCCAGAATGATAGCATTAGCCCAAGAGCTTAATGAAGCTTATCATCATAATATTAATTTTTTAGTTAATGACGATGCTATTGCTAAAGAAAAGTTGGTTAATGAAGGTTATATCTTCGATTATCATACCTATCAGCCTGATAATCTAAGCGCCATGCTTACCTCTTTTAATTGTACTGCTGTTATCGTTGATCTAAAGGATCATAATAAATTCAATGATATTCTGCATGCCTTAAATAAAGAAGTCATATATTATGACAGAATTGAAGTCCCTTCTTTTCAGAATGTATTGATATTGCAGGGAATCCACCCATTATTGGTCCCTTCACCGGAGTGTCGCTTATACTCAGGGCTTGGAACGGTCTTTATAAACAAAAAATTAGAATTCGAGATTAAGGCAAAACATAAAAAACATGGAATCTATATAAGCTTCGGCGCTTCTGATCCCGACCAATGGTTAGCAAAGGCTTTGGCGGTATTACCTGATGATCAGCCGATTTTTGTAAAAAAAGGAATTTATTCTAATTATACTATAGAGAATAGCAGAAAAAATATAATATTGGTTTCAGAAGAAGATAATTACAAATATGTGTCATCTTGTGAGTATGGCCTCTGTGCTTATGGTGTGACATTCTATGAGCTTTTACTGTCGGGCGCAAAAGTGTTTTGTACCGCCCGGACACAGGCTGATAATGATTTGTTAGGATACCTTGAGACGCAGAATTATTGTAGACGGTTCTCATTAATAGAAGAGATCGCTGATTTGTATGACATCGAAAGATTGCCTGCGTTGGACCTGTATGATCTGTATGTACAGGAACGGGAAGCTTTTATTAAATCTTTGTTATCTTTAGTTTGATTGGAAGAAATTATTATGAATATTAATGACTTTTTGACCACTTCAGATTTTATTGGATTTCGTGATTTCATCCCTAGAAATAGAGATGAATATTTGCAATATGCTCAGATAGCATATAATTTAAAGCTTAATACCTCAGTACCCACAACTGTTCATATTGAACCAACAAATATTTGTAATCAGCAATGCTGCATGTGTTCTTATCCCGATATGAAACGCGACAAAAAAAATATTGACGATGTACTTGCATATAAAGCTATTGATGAATGTGCAGCTTTAGGAGTTTATGCAGTTCATTTCTTTTTTTTCGGTGAACCGTTTGCGAATAAGAAGACACAGGGTTTTATGAAGTATGCCAAGCAAAAGAATATTCCTATCGTGTCTGTTACAACAAATGGTGCCTTACTTACAGATGAGGATCTTATCGGTTTGATAGATGCCGGAATAGATTCTATTCATTTTTCTTTTGAGGGGATATCAAGGGAAAAGTATCAGCAGATCAGAGGTAAGGATGACTTTGATACAGTTAAAGAGAATATACATAAGTTATTACAGTATAAAAAGCAATTTATCAGCTCAAAGCCTTGGGTCGCGCTTACTTATGCCAGAACAAATGAGAGCAATGAGGAGATTGAATCATTTATAGAAAGCTGGAAAAACCTGGTTAATGATATCCATATTAGTCCACAGTTAGATAATTATGGCAGGACAGCGATAGGCAGGGAAAAAAGCAAGATCAATTCAGGCGGACTTCTGGATAGAAATATACAAAACAGGTTGCCTTGTCGTCAGCTTTGGATGCGTTTGTGTGTATTGTCTAATGGAGAACTTGTACCTTGCGCGCAGAATATCGATGGGGAATTGTCCTTAGGGAATCTAAAGGATATGACTATAGCTGAAGCCTGGAAAAGCCAGAAACTCCGCAGATTAAGGGCCCGGCATATAATGAATACGTTAGATGAAGAGCTTGTTTGTAAGAATTGTATTGATTGGGACTGGAGCGGTAAAGTGGATAATCGCCCATCCTTAAAAAAAGATTAATATTTCGGGAGATTCCGTGTGGTAAAAATAGGTGTTTTTGTACAAGCTCAATATTCAGACGAAAACTGTTTCATTCCAATAAAGAATAAACCATCAATTGAAGTTGTATTGGAAAAAGCCAAAAAGATTACTGAAAATGTTATATTAACCGTTGCAGACGAGCCTGGTAATCAGGTTTTTGATGAGATAGCTTCTAAATGGCAGGTGGAAGTTTTTAAAGGTAACAAAGACAATATTGCTCAAAGGTTTTTAGAAGCGGCGAAAAAGTATCAGATTGATGTCATAATTAGAATCCCTGCGGTAAAACCCTGTTTCAATGAACTGTTACTTCGGGAAATGTTAAATAGATATCTATGTGATTATCCAGGATTAGACCTTATAAGAGCCCCTTATAGCTATTATCAGAATTTTGCCGTGGAGATATATTCTACAAAGGCCTTGATCAGAGTGTGTGAACTATTACCTGGAATTGATCCTATTTACAGGTACAAACCCCATTACTTTATGGATCAGCAAAGAGATCTTTTCAATGTTTCTGAATGTACATCGATCCAAACTTATACTGAAGAAGACAAAAACAACATCGAAGACCTGTTTTCAGGTATGAGATCGAATGAAACCGCTGTTGATATGGAGCGTCCTGGGCAAGGCAAGGATGACTTTTTCCCGGCAATTTTTGAAGTCCGGCAACGGTATGGTTTTTTTGAGGACAGAGTGACGTCAGATGATGTAATCCTTGATATAGCCTGTGGTAATGGGTATGGTACGATAACTTATAAAAATGCCGGAGAGATTATCGGCGTTGATTATGATATCAGTGCGATTGAAAATGCTAGAAATAATGCCTCCCGATTTAGCCATATAAGTTATATTCAGGATGATGCCAATACCTTTATTCGACCAGGCTTTTTTACAAAAATATTTACTTTTGAAACTATAGAACATCTTTCTGAAAGAAGCCGGTTTTTGCAAAATATGTTCATTTCTTTAAAAGACTGTGGCTATTTGTTTATTTCTACACCGGTAAGAAAGTATCAAGGGTTGCTGGTGCATCCTCATCATTTGTATGAATATACTCCTGATGAGTTTGAAGATTTTTTAATGGAGAATGGTTTTGTAGTTATTGAAAAATATAGCCAGGATTTCCGTGGAATGATAAATCCGGAATTAAATCAAAATAGCAGGGGAATGTTATTTGTCTGCATGAAACGTCAGGAATCTTAATTTTTTAAAAAAAGGCAGTAACCCCTAAGAGAAGGAACCATAATAATGGAAGAAAGCATTGTATTAAATAAATGTCCGGTTTGCGATGATCCAACGGATAATTCCGAAAGACTGCTCGATAACTTTATTGAACTCAACAATAAACAGCTCCACTATAGTGTTGATGTCTGTGATAATTGTGGCGCAATGTATACTGTACAGCGTACGAGATACAATGAATTATATACGCCTAAAGCAAATATTGAAAAAAAACACGGACATCAGAACCAGACCCAAGCTTTTGCTTTAGAAAATATCTGGAATTATGCCAACAAAATGCTTCAGGTTGAAGAACTTTTATCAGCTTTAAGTGGCAATGATTGTAATTATTTAGAAATAGGCGCTTCTGATGGCTCATTATTCTACCTCTTTCAATTAAAAGCTAAACAAAAAGGGATCGAAGTAACTGGAACTCTAATCGAGAGTACCGGGGCCGCTCAGATATGTGAAGAACTTGGGAACTGTAAAGTAATAAGCAAATCATTTATGGATCAAAACATTGTTTTTGATAGGAAATACGATGTAGCTATTTTATCCAATTGTCTAGAACATTTTGATAATCCCAGGCAGATAATTGCGAAGGTAAGGTCGTTATTGAAAGAAGGCGGTCTATTATATATAGAAGTTCCGGATGCTACCCGGTATGATACTAGCATATCTTATCCTCTGGGATATTATCATGTTGTTAACTACAATATTATTAATTTAGATTATATGATTCACAATGCCGGATTTGAGGTTTTTGATATGGATATAAGAGATCAGTACCCGGGAATGAGAATTGCGGCCATCAAAAAGGATATCAATAAGAAAACAATAGATAATTTATCATATCGGTTAACAAAAAGTATTTTTAACCGGTGGAAGATTCGCCGGGAACGAATTTTTACTTCGCTCGAAAAAATAAAAGAAAAAATAGCTGGGAAGATTTTGATATATGGTGCAGGAGTGCATACCAAAGCACTTATTGATAGATTTTCAGGATGGTTAAGCGATGATAATGTTGTTTTCTATGACAGTAACGAAGAAATAAAATTATTTATGGGGAGATCTCTGCTTTCTCATGATCAGCTTAACCTGGATGATTATGAAGCTATTATCATTTCCTCATACGGTTATCAGGAACAGATATTCAGGCACTTAGTCCAACTCGGATACCCCGAAAAGAAGATTATTAGGTTGTATGATAGGGTATTGGCTTATACAATGTAATAAGGCATAAATATCCTGTAAGAGAATACAAGAAACCTTGAAAAGCGCTAATTTTCAGGCTATTCTAGGATATATGAATAATTAATTCCAAGGATAAATTCTATTGATTAATGTATCAGAAATTACCAATTTAACTAAAATCGCCAACCAACTTCGTAAAGACATCCTCCAGATGCTCTATTTCGGGGGTTCAGGCCATGCCGGAGGTGCATTATCCTCGGCGGATCTTGTCGCTGCACTATATTTCCATGAACTGAAATTAGATCCTAGTAATCCGGAATGGCGTGACCGGGATATCTTTGTCTTATCAAAAGGGCATTCCTGCCCGGTCCTGTATGCAGCTTTGGCCGAAAAAGGATTTTTCCCGAAGGAATGGTTCAGGAGACTCCGCCAGATTAACGGCGAGCTGCAAGGCCATCCCGACAGGAAGAAGACTCCAGGAGTCGAGTTCAATAGCGGGTCCCTGGCCCAAGGATTTTCCTTTTCAATTGGCGCTGCTTTAGGGATGAAATATCAGAAGCGTTCGAATAGGATCTATGCACTTCTTGGGTGCGGTGAGATGGACGAAGGCCAGATTTGGGAAGGTGCGCTTTTTGCCAGCCATAATAAGTTGGATAACCTGCTGGCGATCGTCGATTACAACAAGTTGCAGAGTGATAATTACAATAAAGAAATTTTAGGCTTAGAACCCATCGCAGACAAATGGACGGCTTTCGGCTGGAATGTTCTAGAGATCGACGGCCATAATTTTGGTGAGATAATCAGCGCCTTCAATACTGCTCGAGGTATGAAGAATATCCCCACGATCATCATCGCCCATACAATTAAGGGAAAAGGCGTGTCATTCATGGAGAATAATCCGAAATGGCACGGAAGCCTTGCACCGACGAAGGAAGAACTCGCACTGGCATTAGGAGAACTTGAAAAATAATGACGCAATCAGAATCACTAAGAACCGCTTTCGGTAAATCACTTGTCCGGCTAGCTGACAAATACAGCAATTTTGTTTTATTTGATGCTGACGTTGCGGGTGGGACATTTACTGTTTTTTTTAGGGACAAGTACCCAGAACGATTTTTCCAGTTCGGGATTGCTGAACAGAATATGATGTCGGCAGCCGCTGGATTTTCTATAACGGGAATAGTGCCGATTGTGGCATGTTACGGTGTTTTTGCTTCCATGCGGGCAGTTGAGCAAGCGCGTAACTCCATAGCGTACCCTGATTTTAATGTCAAAGTTGTGGCCTCTCATGTCGGTATCGATGCCGGGCCGGATGGGGTCTCTCACCAGGCCTTAGAAGATCTGGCAATTTATCGTTCAATTCCTAACTTTACCGTTATATCTCCAGCCGACCCCTGTGAAATGCTCAAGGCAACCGAAGCAATTATTAACTTCAAAGGGCCCGTTTATATGAGGACCGGCAGGAGTCCGATTCCAAAGATCAATCCTGATTATTATAAATTCGAAATCGGCAAAGGGACTGTTCTCAGGTCTGGTAGTGCTGTCACGATAATCGCTACGGGCATCATGGTCTCTCGCGCACTAGAAGCGTCTCGCATTTTGCATGCTCAAGGTATTGATGCCACAGTAATCAATATATCGACCATTAAGCCAATCGACAAAGAATTATTAAAAGAATATGCATACAAAACAGGGGCATTCGTTACCTGTGAGGACCATAATATTCATGGCGGGCTGTTTAGTGCAGTGCTTGAAGCAATCAGTGAACGGCCTTGTCCGACGTTACCTGTCGCGGTCCGTGATACCTTCGCCGAATCAGGTGATCCCGAAGACCTGGCAAAAAAATATCATATCCATACTGTGGATATCATCGAAGCTGCTAATAAAGCTATTACTCTGAAATTTGCCACTTCCGGTGGATGAGGCGGGGTAAAAGACCTAAGGAAAGGAGAATCCATGCGTCTAAAAAACAAACTTGCTTTGATCACCGGGGCCAGTCGTGGCATCGGTAAGGCAATTGCACTGGAACTGGCCTCAGAAGGCGCGGCAGTCATTATCACCTATAAAGATAATAAAGATCTCGCGCAGCAACTGGTAACAGAGATTATTGACCGTGGACAAAGCGCTTATAGCTTTCAGTTAGATGTTTGTTCCCGAACGGGCATAAAAGACCTGGCAAAAACTGTAACTGAAAAACATGACGCTATAGATATTCTTGTCAATAACGCGGGCATTAACATTCCCAATGATTTTAGCAAAATTACGGATGAAGATTGGGATAGTGTCCTCAACACGAATCTCTCTTCCGTATTTAAAGTTGGTCAGGAGTTTGAGCGTATCATTAAAGACGGGGGTGCGATCGTCAATATCAGTTCAGTCTCAGGTCAGTACGGCGGTCCTCGTTCGAGTCATTATGCAGCTTCAAAGGCGGGACTAATCAGTCTTACCCAGAACATGGCAATCTTTTTTTCTAAAAGAAGTATTCGCGTCAACGCTGTTTCCCCAGGCCTTATTGAATCAGAAATGGCCAGTGCCGCCAACAAATTAGGGCTCGATGAAAAGATCCTGTTAGGTCGGAGAGGTACCGTACAAGAGGTCGCAAAGGCGGTCTGTTTTCTGGTCTCCGAAGAGGCTTCGTATGTGACTGCCCAGGTACTGAATGTTAACGGGGGATTATATTTTTAGTGGACAAATTGTTAGCTATTTTAGGTGCCGGTCCTGACCAACTCCCTGCCTTTATCGAGGCGAAAAAGCTTGGCATAAAAACCTTAGCAATTGACATGAACCCTAATTCTCAGGCTTTTGACATCGCCGATTACCGGATGGTCGAAAGTACCAGGAATATTCCCGGGATTATCAGCAAACTAAAAGAATTTCACAATAATAATCGAAATATCGACGGGGTTATTACCATAGCGGCAGAAGTCTCTCCCAGTGTTGCTGCAATTGCAAATGTGTTCGGGTTGCCGGGTGTATCTGAAGAGGTTGCCTATTTAACAACGAACAAGTGCGCCAGAGCGGAGCGGTTTAAACAGAATCAGACCAATTTCCCGAACTATTGGATAGGAAATATCCTGGAAGATTTTATCGATGTCAAATTCCCGGTAGTGATTAAGCCCAGCGATAATTCGGCATCAAGAGGTGTTCAACTTGTCGAGAATTATGAACACTTACAATCATGTTTTTCATCTGCATTAGGCTACTCAAGTGACAAACAAGTTATCCTGGAGCAGTACCTCAAAGGATTTGAAGTAAGCATCGAAGGCGTCGTTATTGAAGGCAAGCTGCGTGTAACTGGGTTTGCTGATAGAAATTACTCCAGGAATGAAGCTTTTTATCCGTTTTTCGTGGAAGACGGAGGTGATATCCCCACAGTGCTATCGCAAGAACTAGTCCTCAAGGTTGTTGCCGAGTTTGAGAAAGCTGTGTCTGCAATTGGTATAAAACTGGGACCGACTAAAGGTGACGTCATAATAACTCCGGACGGTACGGTGTATGTTATTGAGGTAACCTCTCGATTGAGCGGCGGAGGGTTTTGTTCAAGGACCGTGCCCTTAACCTCAGGGGTCAATATTGTTAAGACTACTATCCAGCTAGCCTTGGGAATAACTCCCGACATTTCTGACTTGGAACAAAAATTCCGGAAAGCCATGTCCCATCGTTTTTATTTCCACAAACCAGGAAAAATAAAAGCTATCATAGGATTAGATCAGATTGCTTTCATGCCTGGTATTGCAGATTGTATATTCCAGCGCCCTTTTAAGGTTGGAGATACCCTCGAACCTGTCACCTACGCTAACCGGCTTTTCTACGTGATCGCTGTAGCCGACGACCGCGAAACTGCGATTAAATATGCTGAAAATGCAATAAAAAGCGTAGACATTATAGTGGAATAGAAAACCTGGCAATCATGGTCAAAACTAAAGAAGTTCTTCTACTTCGGGCTCAAATCTTAAATAAACTCGGCAGGTAGTTTTAACCGTGGTCCCATCGCTTCTTTTTCCTGGGCTGCTGATTTTTTCATCCGACTGACTTATTATTCGTTAATTACTTCTAGTGTACAAAGCCCATCATCAACGGTAGCTAAGTCCGATACCTGTCCATATTTGATATAGTTGATAAATGCTTGCAACTCTTTCACGAGCGGTTCGCCTTTAATAACCGGGCAGCTGCGGACTACGTATGAATTGTTTAACTGGAATGAAGAATATTCTAATAGTTCTTGAGTCATCAGATTAGCTTCGTAGTATGCTTCACTTGTTGCTACTTCCACCATTCTTTTTTTGAAGGGAGTTAGCCAGTTTGTTGTGATAGTTGCAATTATATCATTTTCAAGTTTTAAAGATATTATTGCATTATCTTCACACCTGCTGTGATTTGTGATGGATTTGAATATATTTACCTTTTCAATTCTTTTCTGAGTTAAGTGCCTGATGAGATCAATGTCATGAACAGCAAGGTCTGTGAGAACTCCAACATCAGCGATCCGAGGCGGGAATGGCCCAACCCTCGTTATATTAATACTAAAAATATCTTTTCCCTGAATCTCTTTTTTTAGCTGGACGATAACCGGGTTAAACCTCTCAATATGACCAACAATCACTTTGGCATTATGCGAACTCATAGCTTCTTTTATTGCGGTTCCCTGTGAAGGATTCGAGGCGAGCGGTTTTTCAATGAGGATATGGATGTTTCTTTTTATGAGCTTAACGGCAATTTCTTTGTGAAGGTACGTTGGGACACTGATAATTGCCGCATCGATTGTTTCTTTTGCGAGAAGATCATCGATATCGCAGTAAGTATTCTCTTCCAGAGTCTCGGTAATAATCGGATCACATACGGCAATTAAGGTGATTTCGGGCATGCTTTTTAGTACCCGGTAGTGATGTTTTCCCATAATTCCGTAACCAATGAGAGCAATGTTCATAGGCTGCCTTTCCTGAGAATATTAGTGAGAGTAGAAATAATATAATCTTGCTGATCAAGGGATAAATATGGGCTTATCGGTAAACTCAGAATTTCTTGCGAAACTGTTTCAGAAATTGGGAAATCATAACAATCGATTGCAAGATATGAAAGCGCGGCTTGTCTGTAGAGTGGAATCGGATAATGTATCGCAACCGGTATCTGAGCTTCCTGCAGTTGTTTGACAACTTCATTGCGATTTTTGAGCCGAATAGAGTATTGAGCATAGGTGCTGGACCTGTCCTCTTTTGTAAATGGGGTAACGATATCTGTCTTGTTAGAAAAACCGGCAGTATATCGTAATGCGATATCCTTTCTTTTTTTCAGTTCATGATCATAATATTTTAGTTTTACTCGTAATATCGCTGCCTGGATTGTGTCGAGGCGTCCGTTGATCCCGACATGTTTATGCTCATACCTTTCAGCTTGTCCATGGTTCATGAGGCATCTGAGTTTGCCAGCTAATTCGTCGTTATCCGTGAAGAGAGCCCCGCCGTCGCCATAGCAGCCAAGG
>Ga0209319_1000780_pt1 | contig 34087 bp, 37 predicted proteins | sample RifGroE2_FD_184000 | JGI IMG/M metagenome (GOLD analysis project Ga0209319, IMG submission 184000) | Groundwater microbial communities from Rifle, Colorado - Groundwater E2 (SPAdes) (version 2) | ecosystem: Environmental > Aquatic > Deep subsurface > Groundwater | place: Rifle, Colorado, United...
CAAGGAAGAAACGCTGAAGCAACTCACTTCGATACAGAATGTCTATTTCGGACAAGTCTCTCCGGCATTGGGCGTCCATACCGGCCCAGGACTGATCGGGATCGGCGTTCAGGTCGACGAATAAACACAGAAACGTTCGCAACACGAACGTTTTTCTATCCATGTAAACCACACCTTGGCCGGGAAGACAAACCAAGGGGGAGAAGTCTCTGGTTGGATCGTAGAAGCAATCGATGGTAAACCGGTCAGGGGTTTGCTACACTAAGGATAAAGGGAACCCATGCGTGCGAATCAAGTTGAACGGCACAACATTGGCGGTCGATCATGAAACGACAGGGAAAGCGTAACCTATGAAAAACATCGTCATCACGGGAAGTACGAAGGGAATCGGATTCGCCATGGCGAATGAATTTCTACATGCAGGATGCCAAGTGACACTTTCCGGCAGACGGGCGAACTTGGATCAGGAAATCGTGGATTTACTCCATGATATGAAGGATCGTTATATCTATGTACCATGCGATGTCAGGAGAAAGGAAGACCTGCAGCGTCTTTGGGACCTCTCCGTAGAAAAATGGGGAGAGATCGACATCTGGATCAACAATGCCGGGGTCAATACCCCGCATGCGTTCGCGCTTGAAACCGAAGATACCTACACGAGGGATGTCATCGATACGAACCTGACCGGGATGATCTACGGATGCCAGGTCGCTTCAAACGGGATGTTGAGCCAAGGAAAAGGGGCGGTTTATAGTATGGAAGGCTTGGGTTCGAACCGCATGATCCAACCCAAGACCATCTTGTACGGAACCACGAAGAGCGCTCTGACCTATTTCATGCGTGGATTGTCGATGGAACTGAAAGGGACGGGGGTGATCGCCGGGCGTTTGTCCCCGGGAATGATGCTGACGGATTTCATCACGAAAACCCCCGACGGACAAGAGGCGACGATCCGACACGACCCCCGCTTCCGCAAGATCTTCAACATCTTGGCGGATCATCCTGAGACGGTCGCGAAATTCTTCATCCCGCGCATGCTCGCCAATACGAAGAACGACGCGCACATCGTTTGGCTGACGCAGACGAAAGCGGCGATGCGATTCATCGCTTCTCCCCTACGTCGGCGTAAACTTGTGTAGAACACTCCTGTCGAAATAAAAAAGCCCGATGTCGAATTCGCATGAAGGTCTCATGTGGAATCGAATCGGGCTTTTGAATGGATAAGGGATTAAGTCTCGGAAGTGTAACGAACCTTGCACTTCCCTTTTTCGATTTCCCACAAGGTCACGGCGATGCCGACCAGAATCAGAAGTAAAGAAATGAACTTGTAAGGGAGTCCGGCAAGCGGTAGGGCAATGACAGAAAACGCGATCCCGAGATTTGCGAAGAAGGCGATGACACAAGGTGTGCAACCATAGGTCAGGATTCCGAAAAGAACGGATAAGAACCCTAGGTTCGAACCGACGGCTTCTTTACCTTTCAAGGTCGCCATGATCGTACTGAGATTCATCAAGAATGCGGATAAGGCCGCCATCACAATGTTCAGCAGAATATTGATGAGAACCAAGGACGACCCATAGGTTTCGCCCATCTCCGCGTAGCTCATGTTGAGTCCGTCGACCATCGTATAGATCAGCATGAACACCGCGAAAAAGAGCAGGCCTTGCTGGATATTCTTGCGTGTTTGAAGCCGTTGTAGTGCGATCGTGATCATCGAAAAACCTCCGTCGAAAGGGTATGAAATGAGTATAACACAGGCAGATGGGAGATTTTGAGAGGAATGCTCGATGAATCAAAAATGAAACAAGCAAGTTAAAATTTCATTGTAAAAATGTAAGGAAAAAATAACATTCGAAGTGTGCCCAACTCGTTGAGTGAGTGGGGGGATTGTGGTAAACTAACGTTATAGGTTGAACCTTACAGGAGGGAACAATGAAAAGAATCTTGAAATTGCTCGCCGTCTTGTTCATCGTTGTCGGATCCTTGACAGCGTGTGCAAGCAAACCGAAAGTTATCGAAGATTTGAAAGTCTTGTTTGTACCGAGTAAAGATGCTGCTACCATCATCGCTCAAACCGAACCGTTGAAACAATTGTTGATCGACGCGTTGGCGGAAAAAGGATTCGAAGTCGAAAAGGTTACGATCGACGTCACGTCCTCTTATGAAGCCGCAGGGGAAGCCCTGGCCGCCGGAACCGCGCATGTCGGTTTCATCCCGGCGAACACGTATGTCCTCTATTCCGAAGACGGTGTCGAAGTCATTCTCGCCGCTACCCGCGCCGGTTTGAATAAAGACAGTGCCAATGCGAAAGACTGGAACGACGGCTTGCCGACGACCGGGGATAGCACGAATCAAGTTTCCTACTACCGTTCGATCGCTTTAGCCGGAACCAGTGATTATGCTCAAGCCTTGTTGGCGAAAGTCAACGCCGGAACCGAATTGACCTGGGAAGATGTCAACGGTGCGACATGGTGCCATAGCAGTACGACGTCCGCTTCCGGTTATGTCTATCCGACCATTTGGTTGATGGACAAATTCGATAAGAAGATCACCGATTTGGCGAAACACTATAAAGTCGAAGCCGGATATGGTCAAACCGCTGCCGACTTGGCATCCGGTGCCTGTGACATCGGTGTCGGTTATGCCGACTTCCGTCGTGACTATGAAGCCAAATGGACGACTAGCACGACCGATGGTGGATTTGGAAGAACCGAATCCGTTTGGACAGAAACCGGCGTTCTGTTTGTGACCGAAGGTGTCATGAACGATACGATTTCCGTTTCCCCGGCCAACGAAGACATGTCCGACAAGTTAATCAAAGCATTGCAAGAAGCCTTCATTGAAATCGCTCAGACGGAAGCCGGTAAAGGCGCCATCGCGATCTATAGCCATGAAGGATACAAAGTCGTTACCGACGCCGACTACGAAGCAACTCGCAAAGCCGCCGAAGTCTTGTCTGGAAACTAGAACCAAAGGCGAGGGGGCGACCCCTCGCTTTTTTTAACGAGGTCCACTATGATTCAATTCAAAAACGTTGTCAAGACTTACCCCGGAGGGGTCCAAGCCCTGAAGGGGATCAATCTTACGATCGAACAAGGGGAATTCGTCGCCATCATCGGGTTGTCCGGTGCCGGTAAGAGTACCTTGATCCGCAGTATCAACCAAATGCATCAGATCACCGGCGGTGAACTCATCGTCGACGGTCAGGATGTTTCGAAGTTGTCCGGCGAAGCGCTTCGTCGTTTTCGTCGCAATATCGGCATGGTTTTCCAATCCTTCAACCTCGTCAAGAGGACGACCGTCATCAAGAATGTCTTGGCGGCGCGTGTCGCGGACATGCCGTTGTGGAAAAGCATGCTGGGGATTTATTCCAAATCCGATAAAATCTTAGCCTTAGAAGCTTTGGATAAAGTCGGAATCCTTGAGAAGGCGTATGTCCGAGCCGATATGTTGTCGGGCGGACAACAGCAACGTGTCGCGTTGGCCCGATGCTTGGCGCAAAAACCGCAGATCATTCTCGCGGACGAACCCGTCGCATCCTTGGATCCGCTGACATCCCAGCAAGTCATGGAAGATTTCGTCAAAGTCAACCGCGACCTCAACATCACCGTGATCGCGAACATGCACCATGTGGATATCGCGACCAAGTATTCCAAACGGATCATCGGGATCAAGGCCGGAGAGATCGTCTTCGACGGACCCAGCAGCGAACTCACCAACGATCACTTGACCGAGATCTACGGACGCAATCTGCAACGCGACGACTTCATGGGAGTGGAATGATGAAGTGGCTGAAGAACTTGATCCGTCCCGAACCGTTGGTTTTGGGAAACGGGAAGATCGTACAACCGAAAATGAGCATCATGGTCATCCTTGTGCCGATTTTCATCGTGGCGATCCTCTTTTCGGCCTACATCATCGAATTCGACATCTTCATCCTTTTACGTCGGGGATATCAATTCTTCGTCATCGTCGGAAGGATGATCCCGCCGGATTGGTCTTATTTCCCCGAAGTCATCGGACCGTTGGTCGAAACGATCATGATGTCGATTTTCGGTACTTTGCTTGGGGCGTTCCTCTCCTTGCCGCTGGCGTTCTTGAGTTCCGATAACATCATCAAAAACAAAGTGTTCCTTTGGACCAACCGTATGGTCGTCAGCTTGTTCCGTACGTTGCCGATCCTCATCTTCGCGTTCATCCTGAAATATATCTTCGGGATCGGAACCTTCGCCGGTACGTTGGCGATCGCTCTGTTCACTTGGTTGATCATGACGAAGATGCTTTATGAAATCATCGAAACCGTGGATATGGGGCCTTTCGAAGCGATTGAATCCAGCGGCGCAAGCCGTCTGCGTGCCTTCATCGTCAGCATCGTCCCTCAGATCCTTGGCCAATACATCTCCATCGCCCTCTACAATTTCGAAATGAACGTACGTAGCGCAGCCATCCTGGGTTATGTCGGAGCCGGGGGGATCGGATTGTTACTGAATGAGAAACTGGGTTGGAGACGATATGACCAAGTCGGTCTGATTCTCTTCGCCTTGTTGGTTACCGTTTATGTGATCGAATCGATTAGCCGACTCATCCGAACGAGGTTATCCTGATATGAGCGAAAACATTCTGAAAATGTATAAGAAGCGCCCGAAAGACTGGATCGTCAAATGGGGCAGCTTCCTTGTCATCGCCTTGTTGATCGCCGTCAGCGTCCCGTATGTCGACTACAACGGTCTGACGGACTACGGACAAGAGATCGCGAAGAGTATTATTTTTGGTATCATACAACCGGATCTTTCGCTTCTTTTCGACTTCTCGAAGACTGAAGCGGTTCCTTATCTGTTACTTGAAACCGCATGTATCGCGTTTTTAGGTACCTTGGTCGGTTCCGTGTTGGCTTTGCCCTTCGCATTCATCTCTTCCCGCAACATCGTTCCGAAGTGGGTCGCCACGATCGGCACCTTCTTTATCACCGTCGTCCGTACGTTCCCGGCCTTCGTCTATGGTTTGATGTTCATCCGCGTCACCGGTCCCGGACCGTTCACAGGCGCATTGACCTTGGCGGTTTCCGGTATCGGGATGACGGCGAAGTTGTATGTGGAAACGATCGAAGATTTGGATAAGGGGATCATCGAAGCCCTCGATGCTTCCGGATGCAACGCCATCCAGAAAATCCGCTACGGGATCATCCCGCAACTCATGAGCAATTTCGCATCCATCACGATCTACCGTTTCGAAATCAATGTCAAGAACGCATCGATCCTCGGATTGGTCGGAGCCGGAGGGATCGGGTATCCCTTGATCTCTGCCATCGGCGCCTTCCGCTGGAGCGATGCCGGAACCTTGTTGTTCGGCTTGATCGTCCTGGTCCTCATCATCGAATATGGCTCAGGCAGACTACGCAGGAAACTCGCGACGGGGTTATAACCCGTCGTTTTCTTTTGGCGAGTGGAAAACGGGCCAAGCATCGATTATAATGAAATTATGAAGTACATCGAAAAAACCCGATTCAACATCGCTTTCCTCGTCATCCTTCTGACATTATCGGGATGTGTTTTCATTCGTCCGATCCCCAAAGACCTCACACATTCGAAAACGATGTCGATGACGGATGACTACTATGCGATCGACACCGCGTTCCACTTGGCGCATAGTCAGTACTTCGAAGAGGGATCGACGGTTTTTTGGGTTGAATCCGAAATGGAATTGGCGCTACTCCTGACGATACGGTTTGAACAGGGGGAGTTCATGACGGAATACATGAGTGAAGAACGTCTGGACCATGATAAGGTCGTTTCATACTTGATCAGTCTCTTTGTCCACGACTTCGAATATTATGAAGGGACGGTCGAGTATAGCGAAAACGGAAGGCTTCAGGTGGTCTCCGATACGGTCACACTGGTCGTCGACGAAGATGAAATCGAGCTTGTGGAAAAGAAGATCGACGAGTGGACCTATGTTTTGAAGAAGCAGAACCTTGAGGATGTTAAAGATGTGACGTACTTGCACGATCAGATCATCAAACGAGTGCGGTATGATGACGAGGCGATCAAAAACAAAAGGCGCGATTCGGACTCCTTCTCAGCGCGGGGTGTCTTCGAAGACGGCTTGGCGGTATGCAACGGATATAGCCAAGCCTATATGGGCTTGCTGAAGGAGTTGGGGATCCCGACCCTGATGATTAGCTCGGATGCGGAGGATCATGCCTGGAATCTTGTCTATGTCGATGAGGAATGGAAGTATGTCGATACGACGTGGGATGATTATGATTACCCGATCGAAAAACCGATGTACGATTATTTCCTCCTTGATCAAGAAGAGTTCTATGATCATGAATTCGACGATACCGGTGATATGACGCTATCCGAGGAAGATTATCTGTCATTCGCGGAATATGTCTTCCCACAGACCGCAAACTAAAAGCACCTGGTTGAATCAGGTGCTTTCTTATGGATTGAGGATCCAACGATAATGTCCGGTGATGCCTTGTGTTTTACTTCCGTATTCCAAACGGTCTTCTTCCCGTTTGGGTTGTCCGCTGTTGTGGATGATGAACGGGATGCCGTTGATGTTCTTGATGTCCGAAATGACGGCGATATGGGAGAAATCATCCCCGAAAACAACCAAGTCCCCGGGCATCCATTGGTCGCGGTCGTAAATGTCGTTGGTCAGCTTCACCGCATGGGCATCAAGGAAGATCTTCACATTCAAGACCCGTCTGAAATCGATGTTGGGGTCGCGGAACTCGATATAATCATAGGCGGTCCAACGACGCGCCTTGATGTCCGCATCGATCAAATCCTTCAAACTATATCCGGCTTGCTTCAAAGCGCGCCAAATCAAGTCCGTGCAAACCCCCTCGTCATCCGGGGGATATCCGCCGGCATAATAGGCGCTGCGATAGGTTACCATGTTTTGCGCATCGATCCGCGCACCATAGACGATCTCCCTAAAATCATCGACGCCATCATGATCGTAGTCAGGCAACGGGGCGATGCCATAGTCAAGCAGAGTCAAGGGTAAACCATCGATCGGTTCGAGTTGTTTGGGTTCTTCCTTCGGATGAAGGAAACTGGAAATCGTAAGACCGACGCCTACGACCAAAAGAATAGGTAAAAAAACGACGAGGATGAGTCGTCCGATTTTAACTCTCCGTTTCGGGGGTAGGTGTTTCATGGCACAATTATATCAGAGAAACCTTGAACGTCAAAGGAGAAAACACGCCGTTGAATCGTATCGGCATATTGAATTCGCAAGAGGGATTTGCTAAAGTGAAACCAAAGGATGGATGTGCATCCGAAGGAGCCGAAATGATCGAGTTACCTGAAAGCATGGTCGTTTCCAAACAGATTCGCCAGTGTCTGGTCGGAAAGAAAATCGAGAAAGTCATCCTCAACGCTTCACCGCACAAGTTCGCTTTTTTCTCAATGGATGCCGACCGTTATCCGATGTTGCTAGAAGGGAAAACCGTACGCAACTCCGGTTCGTTCGGCGGTCAGATCGAAGTGGAGATCGACGACATGCAGTTGTATTTCAGCGATGGCGCAAGTCCGCGCTATTTCGCACCCAATGAAACATTGCCTTTGAAACATCAGATGATGATCCGCTTTGACGACCAAAGCGCGATCACGGTGACCATCGCGATGTACGGGATGATGTATCTTTATCCAAAGGGAGAAAATAAGAATCCCTATACGATCATCGCGAAGGAGAAACCTTCGCCTCTCAACGATGCGTTTACTTTCGATTATTTCAACGAGTTGATCGCTTCTTGCCCACCGACGATGTCGATCAAAGGGATGCTGGCGACCGAACAACGAATCCCGGGCTTAGGCAATGGTTGTCTGCAAGACATCCTCTTTCATGCGAAACTTCATCCAAAGCGTAAACATGAAACACTTAACGAAACACATTTTCGTCAACTCTATGACGCGATCAAAGAAACGCTTCAAAACATGGTCGATCGTGGCGGAAGGGCGACCGAGAAGGACTTGTTCGGGAAAGAGGGAGGGTATGTTCCGACACTTTACGCAAAAACCGTCGGGACGTCTTGCCCGGCATGCTCCGCGACGATTCTGAAGGAACCGTATCTGGGAGGAAGCATCACGTTCTGCCCCCGATGTCAGAAATAAAAAAAATCAGCCGAAGCTGATTTTTTTTAGTCCAGTTTGAACGGCTTGAGTAACAGTTCCACACCGTCCATTGTCGCCAACGTCCATCCTTCAACCGAGGCTACATCGACCCCGAGATCACGGAGCGACTCGGCATCCAGGACGAACACGACATCCTTGTCGTTGGTTGAGGAGGTTTTCGCCCACTCGAACTTGTTTGAACCGAGTGTCAGTCCGAAGTGATCCAACTCTTCATGGTAGCCCAATGAATCACGGTTGGCATCCAAGAGATTGGCCAGTTGCGTCTTCGCATCCGTCCCGCTCTTCGCATCGTTGAGATTCGTGGAGAACACAAGCATGTCTTCGTTAAGGAACATCGTCGAAGGCAATGCGTTCACATCCAAGCCGGCTTCGATGAACGGCATCGCCATGAAAGCCATCAAGACATCCTTCTCTGAAGCCGACGTATCGAGCGCGAAGTCGATGTGATACCCTTCGGCCACTTTCACGTGAGCATATCCTTCTTCGACCATCGTCTCGACAAGATCGATCTCAAGGATGGTGGAGAACGATTGATTGGCCTCTCTTTTCAGTACATCCGAGGAACAAGCGGTCGTCAACGCAAGAATCGAAATCAGTAACAGTAATTTCTTCATATTTTCTCCTCCACCGTTTTCGGTGATGTGTGTCTCCTAAAGACAATCCAATTATATACCCCCCAGGGGTATATTGCAAGTAAAACGATTCGGGCATTTCCGGCGAGGGGATCGCCTCGCCATCCTTGGCATAGGAAAACCATGCGTTTGTATAAAAGAGATTCATCATCACAAATATATGAATATATGTTCATTAAAATGTTTGAAACAATCAATAAATTCGACAAAAAATGAAAACTTCGATGAGAAACCTCTGCCGAAGAGGAGTGTTTTACAGTATAATAAGTACGAAAAAGGAGAATGCTATGACAATCAATCAAAAAGCAGTCGATGCAATCCGTATCCTATCCGCCGATGGTGTACAAAAAGCGAATTCCGGTCATCCGGGTCTTCCCTTGGGGGCAGCTCCGATGGCCTACCAACTCTGGGCTCATGAACTCAAACATAATCCGAAGAATCCCGACTGGCTTAACCGCGATCGGTTCGTGCTCTCCGCCGGACATGGTTCGATGCTGATCTACTCGCTTCTTCATCTTTTTGGTTACGGTGTCACCCTGGACGATCTTAAATCCTTCCGTCAATGGGGATCCAAAACCCCGGGACATCCTGAATACGGACATACGGTCGGGATCGAAACCACGACGGGACCCTTAGGCGCCGGGATGACCAACGCGGTCGGCATGGCGATGGCCGAGTCCCATTTGGCTGCGACATTCAACGAACCGGGATTCCCCGTCATCGACCATCATACCTTCGTCATCGCAGGCGATGGCTGCATGATGGAAGGCTTGGCGTCGGAAGCGATGTCGTTGGCCGGCACCTTGGCGCTTGGCAAACTGATCGTCTTGTATGATTCCAACCGGATCACCATCGAAGGGAAGACCGACATCGCGTTTACCGAAAATGTAAAACAACGGTTTGAAGCCTATGGCTTCCAGACATTGGATGTGAAAGACGGAACCGATCTCAATGCGATCGCGTTTGCGATCCAGGCGGCGAAAGCCGATGCATCCCGTCCGACCTTGATCGAGATCCACACCAACATCGGACAGGGTTCCCCCAGGGAAGGCAGCGCCAGCGCCCATGGTGAACCGTTGGGTGCGGAGAATATCGCGAAGTTGCGTGAAAACCTTGGTTGGACAAATAGCGAACCGTTCTTCGTCGATGAAGAAATCTATGCCCATTACCAAACCTGCGCCAAGAAAGGCGAGAAAGCCGAGAAGAGCTGGAACACGCTTTTCGCAGACTATTGCGTCGCTTATCCTGAAAAAGCGAAACTTTGGAAAACCTATTTCGAAGAAACCGATTGGTCCTTCCTTGACGACGAAGCCTTCTGGACCTTCGATGCCAAGCCGCAGGCGACACGCAATGTCTCCGGTGAGTTGATCAACCGCATCAAAGACAAAGTCCCCAATCTGTTCGCGGGTTCCGCCGACTTGGCGCCTTCCACGAAGACGGAGATAAAAGGGGTCGGATTCTTCAGTAAAGACAACCGTTTAGGAAAAAACATCCACTTCGGCGTACGTGAGAATGCAATGGCCGGCATCGGGAACGGAATCCGCCTCCACGGCGGCCTGATTTCCTTCGTCGCCACCTTCTTCGTGTTCGCGGACTATATGAAGCCCATGATCCGTCTCTCGTCAATCATGAATCTTCCTCTGATCTACGTCCTCACCCATGACAGTATCGGTGTCGGTGAAGACGGACCGACCCATGAACCCATCGAACAGTTGACCATGCTTCGCGCCCAACCCAATGTGACGGTGTTCCGTCCTGCGGATGCGCGTGAAACCGCCGCCGGATGGGCGGTCGCGCTCACGGCGAAAGACGCCCCGACGGTCCTCGTCCTGACCCGTCAGAACCTTCCTCAATTGGAAGGAAGCGGTAAAGACGCGTTCAAAGGCGGCTATATCCTCTCCAAAGCGCAGGGTGTTCCGCAAGGCATCCTGATGGCCAGCGGATCGGAAGTCTTCCTCGCAATCGACGCACAGAAGAAACTCCATGAAGAAGGTATCGAAGTCAACGTGGTTTCCATGCCTTCCTTCGAACTCTTCAAGAAACAACCGCAAGCCTATCAAGACGAAGTGTTACCGAAGAGTTTGCGCAAGCGGGTCGCCATCGAAGCCGCCGCCGACCTCAGCTGGCATCAATTCGTCGGTCTTGACGGGAAATGTATCGGACTCAACCGCTTCGGAGCTTCCGCACCGGGCGAGGTCCTCTTCGAAAAGTTCGGGTTCACCGTTCAAAACGTCGTCGACACCTTCAAATCCCTCTAAAAGGAAAAGGAACACTTCACTGCGAAGTGTTCCTTTTAGAATGCGACGGCGCCAAGATAACAACCCAGGACGAACCCACACACGACCACGCCCATCAAGACGGTGTAGATCGTGGTCCGAAGATCGAATTTCCAATTCAAGAGGCCGCTACAGAGGATGAGGATAAGCCAGACCGGTAATTGCGAACCCAGCGAAAACCGAATCACTTCGGATAAGCTCGCCGGTTCAAATAACAGCTTGTTTTCCACGACATAAATCACGAGAGACATGGCGGTTGAAGAAAGCGCATAGCCGAAAACCCCGACAAGTCCCCCCCACAGGAACTTCTTCATCGAATCCCCCCTTTTCAGACGACGAATGCAAAGCATGTTGACAGATGGTTTCGCATCCGTGGTAACTTCATTATAAACAAAAAGAACGCAGGACACAAATCCGATCGACATCGGTCATGTCATGCGTTCTTTTGAATGAGATAGGAATTGAGCTAAAACATGTTGTTTAGGCTGGAGACGCAAGTGGCGATTACCAATACATAGACCGCGATCGTGATACCGATCGTCCAGGCGATGCCTTTTTTACCTTTGCGCACAAAGAGGAATCCGCCGATAAGAGCCGGGATGAGGAAGAAGGCGACAAGCCATGCGATCAATCCCAAGAGATTCAATACGAAATCCGTCGTCGAGAATCCCTCGCCGACCATGGCGGGGACAAAAAGGATCAACGAGCTCACGACGAAGATCGCCAAGGTAACCAGGGTGCCCTTCAAGAATTTCTTCCAGTCCATCGGTTTCTTTTGCGTCGTTTCCATACTTCGTCTCCTTTTAAAGGTTTCGATAACCAAGGGTCAATAATTCAAGAACAATCCGAAAAATCCGACGACCGCCAGGAGCGTCACGAAGAATGCGGTCAATACAACGCCGAAGGTTTTGCGAAGTCCGTTTTTACGGCAGTACAAACCCGAGAGGATCATGATCGGTATCCAGAAGACGGCTTGCGCAACAAACCCCAAGCCCAGGATTTCGATCGCCATCGGTTTACCCCATTCGTCATGGATGAGGATCAGTAAGAGTCCGCTGGAAAAAGAAGCGTCGAAATAACCGGCGATGGCCAGTAACGCACCTTGAAGGAATCTTGGAATCGGACGCACCGAATCATCCCCACATCTGGCTTAAGGAGGCGACGCAAGTTGCGAAGACCAACACTCCGATCGCGATGGTGATCCCGATGGTCCAGGCGATGCCTTTCCATCCTCTGCGGACATAGACCCATCCACCGATGAGAGAGGGAATCGCCCACAAGAATAGTGATGCGCCGAGCGAGGAAAGAAGGTTCGTAAAAAACTCTTCGGTGGTTAGTTGGAGATTAAAGAGAAGAGGCAAAGACAAGACTAAGGTCAATCCGATAAAGATACCTAACGTAATCAAGAAACCTTTGAGAAACTTCTTTGTGTCAAACTTTGCTTTTTCTTCCATGGTGCACCTCGTTTCATGGACTACAATAATCTATCCGGATGAAATTCAATTCATAGACACGATAAACATTGTATAAGCAACGGCGAGAATCGCAAATGAAATTCCCATCGTTATCCGAAAGCCTCTTTTTCCTTTTCTTGCGTACATCTCAGCTCCGATGATAAACGGAATCCCCATAATGAAGAAAATGAGCGAATCGGCGATGAATGTCTGAAAGATGAACCACCGTATGGCTACGTCCGACATCACTTCGTCTCGGAAGTGAAAAATCATCATCAAGGCGACTAAGGCGGACAAACAAAGAATGAGAACGATGAATCCAAGGAAGAACTTCTTCAAACTGTAGGTGGACACTTCACTCGCCCTGTCTTCTTTCAGACGAAGTTTTCAAGTCTGCACGATGACGAAGATACATTCCGATGCTTAGGTAAACCGCGGCGAGAACGCTAAGAATCTGGTAGATCGACAAACCGGCATAGATGATCGGGTTGACGCGGATGAACTCGATGAGGAAGCGGAAGATGAAATAGGAAATCAGAAAGAGTTTGAAGAGGATGCCGGGTGTTTTCACCCGTTTCTTTGCGTAATGGAGAATCGCGAACGCGATCAGGAGGAAGACCATTTCGAAGAGTTGGGTCGGATAGCGCAAAAGTCCGTCACCGAAGTCCACCCCCCAGTGAAGATGCGTTTCCACCCCGTAGCAACAGCCGTTGAAGAAACAACCGATCCTTCCGATCGCCATCCCCAAAGCCACCGAAGGGGCGATGATGTTGCCTAAACGGACTTTGATGTGAAGCAAGCGTTTCACAAGGATGACGCCGACCGTACCCCCGATCAGACCACCCACGATCGATTTCGCATAGAGGAATTTCTCAAGCGTCGGGGTTTCGATCAGGATCGGGATTTTCGACCCGATGACGCCGAAGATCAACGCCGCGGCGACGATTTCAAACGCGCCTTGGTTTTTAAGTTCATAATGACGCGCATCCCACCAATAGTAGGCGATACCCGAGGCGATCGCCAAGACCATGAAGATCGAATAGGTCGGTATCCCATAGATCTGAGGCATCACCCCGAAATCCGCCGGTTTCCAGTGGAAATCAAACATGCTTTATTTTCCTGACGGCTTTCCCGACCCTGCAACACGTTCCGGAGTTCATGCATTGGTAAAGTTTAAGGGCGGAACAGAATCCGAAGGCGGCCGAGGTTTGAAGGATGGCCAGGACACAGACGGTCGCCCAAGCGGCGATCGACCACTCCAAGGCGAAGAAGACCAATGCGAGGGCGGAAACGAACGCTCCGACGAAATGCGAGAAACGGATTCCGTTGGCATCGACGACTTCGGGGGCGGTCGGTTTGATTTTCTCGACGGTGAAGAGCCAAAGGTTGATCAGCGGGGCGTACTTCACGGTCAGGATCCCCGAACTCAAGAGAATCAGAAATCCGATCCAGGTCAACGCTTCGTTTTGAAGGATCAACGAAGCCCAAAACAAAATCGCGATGGTCGTCCGACAGAACGCGAAGGCGCCGCCGGGCAAAGAGACAGGTTTCATTTTCGACATTCGTCTACCTCCAGGGTTTCGGGAAAAACATCCCCGTCGTTCTACGATAGTTCTCATATTCCGGGAACTCCTGACAAAGGAGTCTTTCCTCCTGTTTGGCGCGATAGTACATCATCGGGATGAACACGAAGGCGGTCAAGAGGAAACAAGCGAGGTTACTGAAGAAGAGTGCACCGCCGAACATCATCACAAACAACGAAGTGTACAGAGGATGGCGGACGATCTTGAAGACGGAGCGGGTGATCAACCGATGATCGGAGTAGATCTTGATATGGTTCGCCCAATTGTTTTTCAGCACGATCCGTCCCCAGATATTCATGGCACTTCCGAGATAAAGAAGGACGATCCCGAAATATCTCGCTTCAAGCGGTAAAGGGGGATTCAACACAAGGATGCGAAGCACGATCGCCAACATATAGAAGCCATAGAAGAGAAACATCGTGCCGGTCGCAACCAGGGAGCGTTTGGACTTCTTGGTGTCGTTACGATCCTCAAAGAGGATGAAATCAAGCAGGATGGCGACGATCAATGCAAGGACGGGAAACGAAGTGATCGCGACCCACAGCAAGAGCTCGAAATTCAGATCGAGGTCAATCATGGCATTTCTCTCGGTGTAGGATATTGTAGGAAGAGAAGGGGATTTTGCGTAGATCTTCCGTAATCACATGGACACATTCCTTCTGCATCGACTTACTGTCGAAATTCAGGGCGTCGATGAAGGAAGAAACACTGATCCTAAACGTGTTCTGATCGATGTATTCTTTCTTTTTCTCTTGGTTGCGGACAAAGAAATCCAACGGCACCATGTGCCTGAAATCCGTGATGAAGTTGAAGCAATCACAGGTCGTCTTGAAGTCCTTCATCGACGCCCCGGCGTTTTTCAATGCGTCTTCAAGGGTGAAGACGAAGGTGTTGTTGATGAGCTGCAAGTGGTTCTTAAACTTCACGTCGCGGGTGATCGGTGTGAATTCCCCTTTACGGTTCTTATAGAGATAGGTGATCGCGACCCGTTCCACATTGCAGGGAAGCGGGATAAAATCGCTCATGCGCAACGTCTTGGCGCTTTGTTTCTCCAAACGCTCCAATACACCGCTCAGGGTGACTCTCTTCAGTAGATCCTGATTGACGTCGAAGCGACCGAAATAAGCGACCGGCTGGTAATTGATCCCCCGGATCCCCGGCGTATTCAGCCCGTAAAGGAAGACTTCTCCGATCTCGTCGTCGTTGACCCCTTGGGCGATGCTCATGACCAAGGTGACGGGTATACCGTGTTTCGCCAGATTGGCGATCGCTCTTTTCTTGATGTCAAGGAGGTTCTTTCCGCGCAAGGTTTGATAGGTCGATTCCTTGAACCCGTCGAATTGCAGATAGACCTCGAACCCTCCTCCGATCGCCAGCGGTGCGAGCGCGGCGACGAACTCCATGTCGTCGGCCAATCGCACCCCGTTTGTATTCAGCATGACATACTTCACGCCTTTATCTTTCGCCATCTTCAAGATCGTCAAGATTTCGGGATGGAGGGTCGGTTCACCCCCGCTTACCTGTAGGATCTCAGCGCTTCCGTTCTCCGCATCGATGAAGAAGTCGATCATCTTCCCGATCGTTTCGAGTGAAAGCAGCTTCCCCTCACCGGCCGATGCGTAGCAAAGCGGACAGTTGAGATTACATCGGGTCGTGACTTCGATCAACCCGATGCAGGCATGTTGGTCGTGTTGGGGGCAGATGCCGCAATCATAGGGACAACCGAGTTTAACCTCGGTTTGGATCTTCATCGTATTGCCCGGTTTATCATAGTTTCGCTTCGATAGATGATATCCCGCGTTCTCTTCAAGCAACTCGATCTGTTGTCCATGATCCGGACAGTATTTCACGATGAAAATCTTCCCGTCGTCGAGGATGATTTTTGCCGGGACGATTTTAAGGCAATGTTTACATAAACTATTCGTGAATTCAAGGAAGGTATAGTTACGTAACATTGTCGGGACCTCTTTGTGATAAACGGGGAACTTATGATTAAATTATAGTGCTTTGTCAATCAAAATACAATCTCGGGTAAGTTGGGTTTGATTGGAATGCTATAATGGATGCGAGGAAACAATCATGGAAATATCACGACAATTCGCAATGGAGATGGTCAAGGAACTCGGGGTCGTCATCAACCAAAACATCAACTTCATCGATCGCAACGGAATCATCATCGCCAGTACGGACGTCAATCGGATCGATAGTTTTCACATGGGGGCGAAACGCATCATCGACGAAGGATTGCCCTACCTCGTCATCGATTCCGATGACGAATATACGGGCAGCAAGAAAGGCGTGAATCTTCCCATCATCGTCGACCAACAGATCCAAGGGATCATCGGGATCACGGGGGAAAGAAGCGTCGTCGTGAAGTACGGCGAAATCATCAAGCGTTTTACCGAGATGTACATCCGCGACAACATGATGCGCAAACAGCAGCAACAAGATGAGAAAATCCGCAGTCGATTCATCGAAAACTGGTTGATGAACGACAGTGCGCCCCACGACCCCTACTTTAGCGAAGGGGCGAAGGAAGTCGGATTGAACCCGGATGCGCAATACCGGATCATCCTTGTCTCATTCTCGCAAACCTCCAAGCAAAGCATGGTCGACCGGCAATCCAGCCTCGACCAGGCGACGCAGTTTTTGCGGACATCCTTATGCAACGCAACGGGGAACCATACGCTTCGCATCGGGAGCGTCCTTGTGTTCTTGATCGAATACCGGGTAGAAAGCGAATTGAAACCCAGGCTGCAAAGAATTGCACGGATGATCAACCAAGCCTATTCCATCGATGTCCATATCGGATTTGAAAACAATCCGTCGACGTCCATGAACTTGAGTGAAGCGTACCGACGGGTCCAAAAGGCACTGATGGCAAGCCAGGCGACCCATGTGACGACGGTCAGCGAATATGACGAATTGTATCTTGAACTTCTGATCAACGACATGAACGCCTCGACATCGCGGGAATTCGTCGAAAAAGTGTTTGGCAAGATGAGTCAGGAAGAAAGGGAGGTCGCGGTTCAATGGCTAAGCGTGCTCTATCTGAACGACGGCTCGATCCAACGCACCGCGAACCAGCTTTTCATCCACAAGAATACCTTGCAGTATAAGTTGCGTCGAATCAAGGAAGTGACGGGGATGGATCCACGGAGTGCGCGCTATATCCCGATCTTTACCTTAGCCATTGCGTTTTCGAAAAGATGAATGTCTTGCAAGACAAATGTAAGCGTTAATAAATGTCATATGAAACATATCCTTTCCAAGGTCTCATCGATATAATAAATGCGAAGAGACACCTTTTGGTGTAAAAGGAGATCATATGACAGGAATTCCGCTGATTCTTACGTTTGTCGTCGCGATTGCCGTGATGATCGTTGCGATTTCCAAGTTTAAAGTGCATCCGTTTATCGCAATTATGGGGATTTCTTTGGTTTTGGCATTGGTTGTCGGTATCCCTCTGATCGATATCGCGGCGACGGATACCACGCCTGCGAAACAAGGCATCGCCACCATCATCGGCGCTGGCTTTAGCGGTACGTTCGCCGGCATCGGGATCGTCATCATCCTCGGTGCGCTTGTCGGTACGCTGTTGGAAAGAACCGGCGCCGCCATCAAACTCGCCGATATGGTGGTTAAGATGGTCGGGAAGAAACATCCCGAACTCGCCATCATGATCATGGGCTGGATCGTCTCCATCCCGGTATTCTGCGATAGTGGATTCGTTATCTTGGATCCGATCCGTAAAGCCCTTCGTCGCCGCACCCAGACATCCAGCGTCGCGATGACCGTGGCGCTATCCGCCGGTTTGTATGCCTCCCACGTTTTGATTCCTCCGACACCGGGTCCGATCGCGGCCGCCGGTTCGTTGGGACTCGCCGACAATCTGTTGTTGGTCATGGCGATGGGAGCTCTCATTTCCGTGCCCGCCTTGATCGCCGCTTATTTCTATGCCTTGTATATCGGTAAAAAAGTCAAATCTTCGGAAGACGAAGAAGACGGATTGATTTCGCAGACCTATGAAGAATTGGTAAAAGACTATAAGAATCTACCAAGCGGTTTCATGGCCTTGGCTCCGATTTTATCTCCGGTCTTGTTGATGGCGGTCAGCTCCGTCGTCGTCGCCTTAAAAATGAAGGGTTCGTTCATCACCGTCCTACGTTTCTTGGGTAACCCGATGATCGCGCTGACGGTCGGGCTGTTGTTTGGCGTTTATCTACTCTTTAAATCAGGCAAGATTTCCGAATTCAATGCGCTGTGCAACGATACGTTGAAAGTCGTCGGACCGATCTTGTTCGTTACGGCCGCCGGCGGCGTTTTGGGTAAAGTCATCGCTTCCGCGGGGTTTGTCGAATACATGAAAGCCAATGCATCGTCCATCGCGACGATCGGCATCTTCTTCCCCTTCATCATCGCTGCGATCTTGAAGACCGCCCAGGGTTCCTCCACGGTCGCGATTACGACGACCGCCGGGATTTTAGGAAGTTTCGCGGCTTCGGATTCCATGATGAACGTCCTTGGATTGAATACCCCGATGCTTGCCGTATTGGCCGTCATGGCGATCGGTGCCGGATCGATGACCGTGTCCCATGCCAACGATAGTTATTTCTGGGTGGTGACCAACTTCGGCGGTATGAAGACCGAAGACGGCTACGCGACCCAAACCGGTGTCACGCTGGTCATGGGGATCGCCGCGATGGCTGCGATCTTCGTCCTCTCACTCTTCCTCTAACATTACTGCGAGGGCTGATCCAATCAGCCCTCATTCACAATTGGAGATGAAACTATGTTGAAACGGATCCTATGCATACCCGACTCGTTTAAAGGAACCTTGAGTTCCGCGCAAATCATCCACACCGTGACGACCGTTATGCAAAAACATCTTCCCGAGGTCCAGGTTCTGGGCATCGAAGTCGCGGACGGCGGAGAAGGAAGCGTCGATGCCTTTCTTTCGATCTCCGGCGGGGAGAAAATCGTTTGCGAAGTGAGTGGACCGCGTTTCGAGCGGATCGAATCCTTCTACGGAATCCTGCCGGGGAAGATCGCGGTCATCGAAATGGCTTCCTGCGCCGGTCTGCCTTTGGTCAAGGATCATCTCGACCCGCTCACGACGACGACCTACGGCGTCGGGGAACTGATGATCTCCGCATGGGAAAAAGGGTGTCGGAAGATGATCGTCGGCTTAGGCGGATCATCCACCAACGACGGGGGATGCGGCGCGGCGGCTGCGCTTGGGATCGAATTCTTCGATGAAGAAGGGAAGTCCTTCGTACCGACCGGAGGGTCGCTCCACCGCATCGCGAAGATCGATGCTTCCCATCCCCATCCGTTGATCAAAGGATCGGAAATCATCACGATGTGCGATATCGACAATCCGATGTACGGTCCGCAAGGGGCCGCCTATGTTTTCGGCCCCCAAAAAGGGGCGGATCCGGCGAACGTCCTCGTTCTTGACCAAGGGTTGCGTCATCTTGCGAAGCGGATCGAAGACGATTTGAAACAAGACGTCTCGTCCATTCCGGGAACCGGCGCCGCCGGCGGGATGGGGGCTGGGATGGTCGCCTTCTTCCACAGTTCGCTTCAATCCGGGATCGAAACGATCCTGGACGTTGCGAAGTTCGACGAGTTGGTTCAAGGCTGTGATTTGGTGATCACCGGGGAAGGTCGGATCGATGCGCAATCCCTGCGCGGGAAAGTCCCGATCGGCGTTGCGAAACGCGCCAAGAAAGCCGGGGTTCCCGTCCTTTGCATCGTCGGAAGCATCGGCGAAGGCTTGGACGAAGCCTACGAATTGGGAATCACCTCGATCTTCAGCATCAATCCCCAACCGCTGGATTTCAGTATCGCGAAGACCCGTGCCGTCGAGAATCTGACGATCACGGTCGAAAACTTCGCGCGACTCTTCCGTGTATTCTAGCAGCCGCTTCCGACGAGGAGACATCGTCGGAGCGGCTGTTTTCTTTTAGCGATAAAAGTGATAGGATAGGGATAACTTTCAGAAAGAAGGTGGAGCGATGGACGAGCGCAGGATATTGGAAACGGCGATGTTGGCGGGGGAAATCATGTCCGCCAGCGGGGCCGAGAGTTATCGGGTCGAAGATACGATGAATCGGATCCTGCACACCGCGGATGCGAAAAGCGCGGAGGCTTTCGCGGTCGTCACCGGGGTGTTCGCGACGCTTGAAACGGAGAACGAAGTCGTGACGCGCGTCAAACGCATCGCGCACCGGGACATCAACCTCGCCAAGATCGCCGAGGTCAACGAAATCTCACGGCTCTATTGCCAGAATCAAATCACATTGGAGACCGCCTACGACCGTCTCCAACATTTCACGGTTCGATCCTATTCGAAATCGATCCACAACCTCGCCATCCTGCTTCTTGTGTTATCCTTCAGTTTCCTCTTGGGCGGAGGGATCCAAGAAGGCGTGCTCGCATCGATCAACGGGGTTTTACTGATCGGTGCGTTGTTATTGGTGGATCGCGCGCAAGTCACCCCGTTTCTTCGCACTTTGTTCGCATCGACCGTCATCGCCTTCGGGGCGAGTTTCCTGAAGTCGTTCATGATGAAAGACGCCGTGCTCGACAATGTGATCATCGCATCCATGATGCCCTTGGTTCCCGGAACCGCGATTACGACGGCGATCCGTGATACCCTCAACGGCGATTATATGTCGGGAGGTTCAAGGGCGTTGGAATCGGTCGTCATCGCGGTATCGATCGCCTTGGGTGTCGGAGCAGGCCTTTGGCTATGGAGGGCTCTGCCATGATCCTGCAAGTGCTGGGGGCGTTTGTGGTCGGGATCGCGGGATCGATCATCCTGAACGCACCGAAAAAAGTGCTTCCCTATGCGGCCATGGTCAGTGCGACGGGTTGGTTCGCCTATCTGAATTTCGAACGCGTCCTCTCGATTTCCATGTCGACTTTCTATGCCGGGCTTTTCATCGCCCTTTTCTCCCATCTCGTCGCCCGGATCGTCAAGGTTCCGGTCACCCTGTTCCTGGTCACCGGTTTCCTTCCTCTTGTCCCGGGGGCGGGCATGTACGCCTTGGTCTTCGCGTTCATCCAAGGCGACCTTGTCCAGGCGAACCTCGCTTTCCGTCTGGTCCTTGAAGTCGCCGGCATGATCGCCTTGTCGATCTTCGTCGTCGATTCGATCTTCCGTATCCTCTTTCGTCCTTCAAGCGGTGAATTCACCAAACCTTAACCGATTCTTGCATCCAAATCGAAAAACACGCCTTAATTCGGCGTATAATAAGCAATGGAGGGCTTTATGAGTACAAAATACATTTTCCTAGACATCGACGGGACCTTGCTGAGCCACACCTACGGCATCTCGAAAGGGTCCTTGGACACCTTGGTCCAATTACGTAAGAACGGACACAAAGTCTTCGTCTGTACCGGACGATCGAAGGCGTATGTGGATGATTATATCCATAAGCTCCAATTCGACGGATTCATCTATGGTGCCGGAGCCCATGTCGCCTATGAAGGCAACGATTTGTTCATGCATGTCATCCCCAGGGAAGAAGTCGAGAAAATGATCGAATTCTTCCGTGCCTACAACATCTCCTTCATTCTGGAAGGTCCCAATTATGCTTTCCACGACGAGTCGGCCTTGAAAATCTTCCGCGACCGGTGGGTCCTTCAAATCTCGGATACGCCGTATCTTAGTCTGCATAAACTGGCGGATGAAAGGATCCTTTCCGTGGTTTCCTATCCCGACATGACGGAAGAGATCAATAAGATTTCGATTTTCGCGAAGAGCGACGAAGACCTTGAGTTGATCAAGGATAACTTCAACGCCAACTACCACCTCATCCTTTATCCGACCACTTCGTCCTGCGAGATCGTCGGAGAGGGCATCAATAAGGCCAGCGGCATCAAACACATGATGAAACACCTCGGCGGCGATCTGAAAGATTGCATCGCGATGGGGGACAGTATGAATGACTACGAAATGATCAAGGAATGCGGTTTGGGGATCGCGATGGGGAATGCGGACGAGAAAGTCAAGGCGATCGCGGACTACATCACCGAATCCGTCGATAATGACGGCATCGCCCATGCGATGCATCATTTCGGATTGATTTAATAAAACAGGGGGAACCATGAAACCATTACGCGACATTTTTTGGGGATTCATCCTACTCTTCTTCACCATCAACTTCGGTGTCGGTTTGGCGAAAGTCGTCATCCTGCCTCCGTTTGTCGGTTACCTGATGATCCTCGCGGCGACCGGCCGACTTAAGCCGATCGCCAAACATTTCAGAAAAATCGATTTCCCGCTTGTCGCCCTATCGATTTTTTCACTGATCACCTTCGTTCTTTCTTTGATGGGAATTCCGATCGCCAATCAACTCGACCCGATCAGTATCCTCTTGATTCTCATATCCGACGGCATCTATCTTTGGATGATGTATCTCATGTTTTACGGACTCCGCGATATCGCGGCGGCCGCAGGGAATGCGGAATACGGCACGCAATTCACGGACTTGTTTCCGTTCTACGTGATTTTCCGCATCATCATCGGAATCGGACTCTTGATCTTCCCGACACTTTCGTTTGTCTTCATCATCGCGAGTCTGATCCTTCATATCGTCTTCTTGGTCAGATTGTCCCGCTTCAGCAAGATTCCTCTTGAATTCAGTATCGATTCCAACGACGTGGACGATCCCGCCTCATTCATTGAATGAGGTTTTTTTTCATGTTTGTCCATGATACAATTGGAAACACGGAGAACCTATGCGCAACTACAGTTTCTTGATCAAACCGGCGTCGTCCTTGTGCAACTATCGTTGCACCTATTGCTTTTACGCGGACGTCAGCGAACACCGCGAAGTCAAGTCCGCGGGGATCATGGATGAAACGACGATGCGCAATCTGGTGAAAGTCGCGGTGGAAGCGCCGGAAGCCACGGATCTTACCTTCGCCTTTCAAGGCGGGGAACCCACGCTGGCCGGACTGAAGTACTTCAAGAACTTCACCCGGACGGTGGACATCTTGAAACTACCGCATCAAACGATCCATTACGCGCTACAGACCAACGGGTCGAGTTTGGATGACGCGTGGTGCGCATTCCTGAAAGAGAACGGATTCCTCGTCGGTGTTTCACTGGACGGGTATCGTGCCAACCACGATTTCTTCCGCGTCAGTGCGAAGAAGACCGGGACTTTTGACGAGGTGATGAAGGCGATCAAGATTCTACGTAAACATAACGTCGATTTCAACATCCTGACCGTCTTGACCCGGGTGCTTGCGAAACAACCGAAGAAACTCTATGAATTCTATCGCACCCAATCCTTCAGCCATGTTCAGTTGATCCCTTGCCTGCCGGGTTTGGATGGAAACGAAGATCCCTACTCCCTTACCCCGTCGGCGTTCGCCACCTTCTACAAGACGTTCTTTGATCTGTGGTATGAAGACTATATCCAAGGGAACTACATGAGCGTAACGCTCTTTGATAACGTGATCCCCATGTTCGCAGGCGTCGCGCCGCAGCAATGCGGGATGTTGGGGTTTTGTTCACCCCAGTTCGTCGTCGAAGGGGACGGTACCGTCTATCCCTGCGATTTCTACGTCCTTGACCGTTATAAGATCGGCAACGTCAACGAAAACAGTCTGCCTGAATTGATGAAGAACGAGATCCTGGATTCGTTCTTGCGCGAACCCAAACGCATGAGTCCGCTATGCAAAGACTGTGCGTTCGCTAAGATCTGTAACGGGAACTGCAAACGCTTGAACATCACGTACTTCGATGACGAATTCTGCGGTTATCAAGACTTCCTGCGTTATGCCTATTTGAGGATGCGTAAGATCGTAGATCGTCAAATCTAACAAAGTCCGTCTCTTATCGTGTGTTGAATTTATTCAGAAAAAAGGTTAGTATAACCTGTATAAAGCACTTCACTTTTGGAGGGGAATCATGGCGACGAAGCAAGAAATCAGCGACTTCAAGAAAAAAGCGGATGCCTTCAACCAAGGAATCTACGCGGACTTGAAAAGTTATCGCATCGGGTTGGTGTTGATTCTGATCGCCGTTTCGGTTTATCTTATCATGACTTTCTTTGGATAAAAAAGACGTTCGACGTCTTTTTTAGTTTATATCGCAACCTTTTGCCAACTCATTCAAGATCAGTTCGATGAAAACGAAGAAGATGGCTTGATCATCCAGGAAGGTGGCCGAACTTGCCCTTGAGATGAAGGGAAGGGTCACCATCTTTTTAACATCGTCCACTAGTTTATTGTTCGGGGTCATGGTGATCAAGAGGATGGGTACCTTGTTTTGGGCCATTTGGCGGACGTGACCGCCGTAGAAACTGTTATCCGACTTGATGGAAAAGATGACGCACAGGTCGTCTTTCGTCAGGTAGGCGGCGACATCCCGCATTTGTACCTGGTCGTCGATGAGTTCCGCGTCGATCCCGAGCTTCGACATACGAAGGCGAAGTTGACGTGCACTTAACGCCGTACGGTTGAACCCAAGGATCTTAACCCGTTTCGCACACAGGATCATCGTCGCGACTTCCTTGACATCTTCCAGTTTCACCATGGAAGGGATCATCGCGATGAAATTGATGTATCGGTCGATGATGGATTTGATCGCATCGTCCGCATTGTCATCCGGTACGTTGGATACGACATAACGGGACATGGCGAAGCGAAACTCCGAGTAACCGTTGTATCCGATTTTCTGGCAGAACCGGATGAAAGCAGCTTTCGACGTTCCGACCTTGGTGACGATTTCCTCGGCGGAAAGTTGGACCGGCCGAATCGGGTCGCTTAGAATATATTCGGCGATCGCCTGTTCTTTTTTCGTTAGTTTCGATAAATTTTGGGTAATGGCTTCGATCGGATTCATACGTTTCCCTCTTTTCTGTAGTATAACATATTTCCCCGATGAGTTGCTTGTGTTGGAAATATTTTCAATATACAAATATAATTGGAATATATTTCAAAAAATCATTGACTTTGGATTCGTTGAGGAGTATAAGAGAAGTAGGCATGTAAACGGTACCAACTACATCCCCTACATTTATGTTCAAAAGGAGAAAAAATGGAGAAACTACAAGCATTTCTAGAAAAGTATTTGATGCCGGTCGCGTCGAAGGTTTCAGGCAACCGTTATCTACAATCCATCGGCCGTGCCTTCTCGATCTTGTTGCCGGTTACGATCATGGGTGCGATTTTCCTGCTTTTGCAGACCCTTCAGATTCCTGTCTATCAAGAATTCCTGAAAGCGACGAAACTGAATGTCATCCTCGGGTTCGTCCCGGCGATCACCACCAACATGTTGGCGGTCTATCTGGTTTTCCTGGTTGGTAAGAGCTTCATGGAACAAAACGGATATGCCGAAGACGCAACGGCTGCCGGTATGTTTTCCTTGTTGGTCTTCTTCCTGATGATTCCGCTGGGCGTCAGCGGCGTCGCAGCCGAAAGCAAAGAAGTCGTCAACATCGCCGCGGCTCTGAATACACGCTTCCTCGGAGCCCCTGGATTGTTTACGGCCATCATCGTCGGACTTCTTGTCCCGACCGTCTATATCTTCACCCTCAAGCGCGAATGGGTCATCAAACTCCCCGACGGCGTCCCCCCGGCGATCTCCCATGCCTTCTCTTCCTTGATCCCCGGATTCATCATCGCGATTCTCTTCAGTTTGGTCCGCTATGGTTTTAGTTTGACAACCTACGCGAACTTCAATCAATTCATCTACACCTTCCTCCAACAACCCTTGACCGGTCTTGGCGCAAGTCCTCTGACCTTCATGTTGTTCATCTTCCTGGTATCCTTGTTCTGGTTCTTCGGAATCCACGGCGGACAAGTCGTCATGCCGTTCCTGACCGCGATCTATACCCCGTTGGCCCTTGAAAACCTCAACGCCCTATCGACCGGGGCCGCCTTCCCGCATCTGATCACGCAATCCAACTGGTTCGTCTTCGCTTCCATCGGCGGCGGTGGCGGAACCTTGGGGTTATGCATCTACCTCGCATTCTTCGCGAAGAGCGCCCGGTTTAAATCCTTGGGTCGCTTGGCGTTGCCCGCCAGTTTGACCGGGATCAACGAACCGATCACCTTCGGCTTGCCGATCGTGTTGAACCCCATCCTCATTATTCCGTTCATCGTAACGCCATTGACGACCTTCCTGATTTCCTACGGCTTGACGGTCGCGAAAATCATCCCGGCGCTCAACGGAACCAACATTCCGACCGGAACCCCCGTCATCTTCTCCGCCTTCATCACCGGCGGATGGTCGGTTGCGGTATTGCAGGTCCTCTTGATCATCCTCGGATTCCTGATTTACTATCCGTTCATCAGCATTCTTGACAAGAAAGCGGTTGAAGAAGAAAAGAACCCTGTATAATAGTTAAGATCAAAGAAGGAGATTCTATGAAACAACCCAACATCGTTTACTTCGTCGCGGATCAGATGCGTAGCGATTCCCTGGCCCATCTGGGGAATCCTGCGTCGATCACGCCCAATCTCGACCATATCGCATTGCATGAAGGCGTATCGTTTCAGAACGCCTACTGCCAAAACCCGGTATGCGTCCCTTCACGATGCAGCTTCCTGACAGGGCTTTATCCGCATACCACCGGACATCGGACCATGCATTTCCTCCAACGCGAAGACGAGCCGAACATACTGCGTGTCATGAAAGAAGCCGGCTATGAAGTGATCTGGGTGGGTCGCAACGACATCATCCCCGCGCCGCGGTCGAAAGAACCGTATTGCGATGAATACTACGATGGAATCGACTTCACCAATAAAGTAATCCCCAATCCCGATGCGAAATTCAGAGGGATGGGACATCAGACTGCGCAGAATCCTTCCGACCTCTATTCCTTCTATGTCGGAAAAGGGGAGCGCAACGACCCCTTCATCGACTTGGATTGGAATTGTTTGAAGAGTGCGATGGATTATCTGGAGCGGAAAGCGGAGAAAGGCGACGATCGTCCCTTCTTCCTTTATGTCACCATCACGTTCCCGCATCCCCCCTATGCCTGCGAGGATCCGTGGTACTCCAGCATCGACCGATCGAAACTGCCCAAACGACGTCCCGAAGCGCATACGCTGAAGGATAAGGCCAGCATGCTGAAGGAAATCGGCAAGAAACAACAACTCTCGTCCTGGGATGAAGCGCGATTCGACGAACTGCGCGCAACCTACCTTGCGATGGTCTCGCGTTTCGACCATCAGTTCGGTTTGTTGGCTGATAAACTGAAAGAAACCGGATTCTACGACGAGAGTTCGATCTTCGTCTTCAGCGACCACGGGGATTTCACCACCGATTACGGCGTTGCGGAAAAAGCGCAGAACTTGTTTGAGAATCCCGTCAGCAACGTCCCCCTCATCGTCAAACCCGCGAAATCCATCGAAGTGAAACCCGGCGTATCCAAAGCCTTGGTCGAACTCAACGACCTCAGCGCGACGATCGCCGACATGGCGGGCATCGAACTTCCGTACACCCAGTTCGGGAAATCATTACGTGAAGCGATCGGCGGGAACCCTTTCCACAAAGACGCCGTCATCTGCGAAGGCGGACGGATCCATGGCGAGAAGCAAGCGATGGAACTGGGGCACGGGGAAAGTTCGCCGTATTGGCCGCGGTTATCGACCCAGTATAGCGAAGGTCCCGAACATACCAAGGCGATCATGATCCGGATGGGGAACCTCAAATACACCTACCGGCTTTATGAGAAACATGAATTGTACGACTTGGATATCGATCCGCTTGAACTTGATAACCGGATCGATGCGCCTGAATACCAAGGGGAAATCCTGAAGTTGCGAGAAAGACTGTTGAAATTCATGATCGAAACCGGTGATTTCGTACCGATGAAACGCGATCAGAGATAGAATCCACCCCGTTTTCGGACGGGGTTTTCTTTCGTTTGGGGAGAATTGTGAAATCCAAGAGAAATCGATCACGGAAAAGAACACCTTCATTTGCGAAAACAGAGGAGTATGCTACACTAAACCTAGAGGTAACAACGATGGAAACGATCAAGATCACACAGGATGTGGAACTATCCCGCATCATTCAGGGACTTTGGCGACTGAAGAACTGGAATTTCGAAACCATCAACACGGTCAATTTCATGCATCGCTGCATCGAATTGGGCGTAACCACCTTCGATACCGCGGAGATCTACGGAGATTACGGCGTCGAGGAAGAAATCGGAAAAGCCTTGCTTTGGGATCCGGGGTTGCGGGAAAGGATCCAACTCGTCACCAAAACCGGCATCAACATGAAATCACCCGTCCGTTCCTACAAGATCGGTCACTACGATACGCGCTATGAGAAGATCGTGGCTTCCTGTAAGGAAAGCATCGCGAAGATGAATTGCGGTTATCTCGATCTCTTCTTGATTCATCGCGAAGATCCGCTCATCGACCATGACGAAGTCGCACGGGCGTTGCACGACTTGAAAGAAGCGGGGTTGATCAAAGCGTACGGGGTCAGCAACTTCGACCCGTTCAAATTCGAAGCCCTGCAGAAAGCGACGGGGGATCAATTGGCCACCAACCAGATCGAAGTCTCCCCGGTCTGTTTCGAACACTTCAACAGCGGATTGATGGATGTCCTGCAAAAGCATCATGTCCATCCGATGATCTGGTCGCCGTTGGCGGGCGGATTGCTGTTTACCTCCAATGATCCGATGTATGTCAAGGTGAGACGGAAACTCGAGGAAATCGCCGACCGTCATCATTCGACGCCGGAAACCATCGCCTATGCCTGGCTTCTGTATCATCCCGTCAAGATGATGCCGATCAGCGGAAGCAGTTCCCTGGAGCGTCTGAGTGCCGCTTGCGCGGCGTTCGATGTAAAATTAAGTCACGAAGAATGGTACGAAATCTATATCGCATCCGGCCAACAACATTTGCGCTAAGGCGCGATCGGAGGGTCCCATGAGTACGTTCACCATCAACGGCGTGGAGTTGTATTACGAAGTGACGGGCGATCTTGATTCGAAAGAAGCCATCGTCTTTCTTAACGGTGTCATGGCGTCGACCACGAGTTGGGTCTACCAAGTCGAACTGTTCAAGAAACTGGGGTATAAGATCCTACTCCATGATTTCAAGGGACAACTGAAGTCGGATAAACCGGTCGGACCGTACACCTTCCACCAACATGCCTTCGAGACCGTCGAACTGATGCAGGAAGTCGGGATCGAGAAAGCCCACATCGTCGGCACAAGTTACGGCGGTGAAGTCGGATTGCGCATGGCCATCGATTTCCCGGTCTTCATCCAAAGCCTGACCGTCATCGATTCGGTGAGCGAACTCGATCCGTTGCTTGAGAGTTTCGTCCTCTCATGGCGTAACCTGTGTGACAATCTGGATGGCGAAGCCTTCTTCAACGGCATGCTTCCGACAATCTACGGAGAAAAATTCATCCGTGAGAACCGGGAGATGCTTCAGAAACGCGCGATGCAAATGAAGGCGTACCCGGAAGAATACTTTATCGGACAAACCTACCTTTATGATACCTTTCTCCAGGACGTGACGATGAGCGATGAGCTAACTAAAATCACTTGTCCTGTCTTGATCCTTAATGGGAAGGATGATTTCCTGAAACCCGCGAAATTCTCACGGATCCTCCATGAGAACATCAAGGATTCGCAATGGATCGAACTTCCCGATTGCGGCCATGTGGCGATCTTCGAACAAGCCCAGACCGTGAACACCTGTATCCTTGGATTCATTACCCGACATCATCTCTAGGAGGCATCATGCAAGAGACACTTCGCATCTATCTTCCCTTCGTCATCATCGGTGTTGTCTATTTCCTGATCGTAACCGGATTGAAGAAAAAATTCCGGATAGGATATTTGAAAGGATTGTGGTTACCGTTGGGCGTCGTCATCCTGTTCTTCGGATTGGCCGTCTATGCCCGGGTGAATCCCCAACCGGGATCGTGGAACGATCTCGTGTTCGCCGCGATGACCGCTGTCTCTACGCTCACCTTGGCCACGTATGTGATCCTTTGGTTGGTCGTAAGTCTCTTTTCAAAGAAGTAGTTGTCATGTCTTCCGCCAATGAATGGCGGATGTAGGAGGACCCATGGAATATTTGACTCCCTATCTCGTCGCTCTTGCCATCGGTTTAGCGTACTTCGGCATCGTCATGTTTTTGGTCAAGAAATTCAATTTTAAGTATTCATACGGCTTGGTCTTGCCTCTTGCCTTGGTGCTCTTCTTCGTCGTCATGACCTTAGTCGGAGGTCAAACGGATACGACGGGTTGGCAAGCTTTGGGTTATTTGGTGATGACCATCCTCTCGGGTGTCGTCCTGATCGGTTACGTTCTGGGTTGGGTCGGCGTCATCCTGACGAAAAAGAAAGCCTGATTCGCTTGACGAGGATGACCGCGACTGCTATCATTGTGGATGTTAAAGGGAGTAGGGGCCAGCAATGGTGATCCGTTCCGTCATCACGGTGGTAACATCCGGACGTATCGTAAGCTCAAGACTTTATCCAAGGGGGTAAAGTCTTTTTTTATCCCGGATCTGGAGGTATCTATGAATCCGAAAAAAGCATGGCATACGATTCCGCTTGAAGAGACGCTAAAGCAAACCAATCTTCAAGACGGACTCAACGACGGGCAGGTTGCGAAGCAGAGGGAAGAATTTGGCGAAAACAAACTGAAGGAAGGGAAGAAACCCAGTCTCCTTCAGATGTTTTTCGAACAGTTCAACAACACGATGATCATCATCCTCGTGATCGCTTCCGTCATCTCTTTCTTTTTGGGCGAGGAAGCCGATGCGATCATCATCCTCGCGATCGTCGTGCTCAACGCGATCTTGGGTGTGATCCAGGAAGACAGGGCGGAGAAGGCCTTGGCCGCCTTGAAAGAGATGTCCGCGCCGTTGGCGAAAGTGCGGCGAAACGGGAAGGAAATCGTCATCCCGTCCAGCGAAGTCGTCCCGATGGATCTGTTGATCCTGGAAGCCGGCGATAAAGTCGCGGCGGATGTACGGTTGGTCAAGACATCCAGTTGTCAAATCCAAGAATCCTCCCTGACCGGGGAATCCGTTCCGGTCGACAAATCCGAAGACGTCGTCGTCGATGAGAAAGCCGCGCTGGGCGATCGCCTGAACATGGCCTATGCCTCCTCCAACGTGACCTATGGCCGAGCAGTGGGCTTGGTCGTCGGGATCGGGATGGATACCGAAGTGGGCAAGATCGCCACGATGTTGAGCGGGGCGGGCGACGAAAGCACGCCGCTTCAGAAGAAACTCGACCAACTCGGCAAAGTGCTGGGGATCGGCGCCCTTCTTTCCGTCATCCTCATTTTCTTCATCGGACTTTTCAATCAGAAACCGATCCTTGAAATGTTTATGACCTCGGTATCTTTAGCCGTCGCGGTCATTCCGGAAAGTCTGCCCGCCGTCGCCACGATCGTCATGGCGATGGGGGTCCAACGACTCGCAAAGAAAAACGCGATCATCCGCAACCTCTCCAGCGTCGAAACCTTGGGATCGGCCACCGTCATCTGTTCCGATAAAACCGGGACGCTGACGCAGAATAAAATGACCGTCACCACCCATTGGGTCAACCATGAAGAAAATCTGACCGACCTGGTCCGTGCCGCGTTCTTGTGCAACGACGCGCGGATCGTGGATGGGAAATGGTTGGGGGATCCGACCGAAACCGCTCTGTCCGAATGGGCGCAGCGCCAGGGCTTGAATCTTGCGGAAACCACGAACGCGTACCCGCGCGTTGCGGAAGTCCCGTTTGACTCCGGTCGTAAAAAAATGACGACCGTCCATCAGTTGGACGAGGTCATCATGGCGTATGTGAAAGGCGGGGTCGACGAAGTGTTGGCGGGGGTCACGAACATCGCCGAAGGGTCGAGTCGTCGACCGATCACCGATCAAGATAAGATCGAAATCCAGAAAGTCAACCAACAACTGGGAGAAGGCGCTTTACGCGTCTTGGCCTTTGCGAGACGTGAACTCGATGAAATCATTAAGGACGGGGACGTCCGTGCCGAACAACACCTGACCTTCGTCGGCTTGACCGGCATGATCGATCCTCCGCGCGAGGAAGTCAAAGACGCGGTACGGGAATGTAAGGAAGCCGGCATCCGCGCCGTCATGATCACGGGCGACCATGCGACCACCGCCCAAGCCATCGGAAAGCAGATCGGACTGATGGAAGAAGGCGACCGTGTCGTCACGGGTGTCGAATTGGATGCGATGAGCGACGATGAACTTTTCAACCAAGTCCGTCAGATCGCCGTCTATGCCCGCGTTTCACCGGAACATAAAATGCGGATCATCGATGCCTGGAAGAAACAGGGCGAAGTCGTCGCGATGACCGGGGACGGCGTCAACGACGCACCGGCCCTTAAGAAGTCGGATATCGGCGCTGCGATGGGATTGGTCGGAACGGAAGTCGCCAAAGGTGCGGCCGACATGGTCTTGACCGACGATAATTTCGCCACGGTCGTCAACGCGGTCGAAGAAGGACGCCGGATCCGCGACAACATCACCAAGGCGATCTCGTATCTGCTGTCATGCAACGTCGGCGAATTATCCGTCTTGTTGGTAGCGACCTTCCTGAACTGGAGTACGCCTTTGCTTCCGATCCACATTCTATGGATCAACCTGGTCACCGATAGTCTGCCTGCCTTGGCGTTGGGCGTCGACCCTGCGGAAGCGGGCATCATGAAACGTCAACCCAAACGCGATACCAGCCTTCTCACCGGAGGCATGTTGTGGCGGATCCTCTATCAAGGCTTGATGATCGGTTCATTGACCCTGATCGCCTATCTCTACGGATCGGGACGATTGGGTGTGGAAGGGACGGAAAACCTGGGACAAACCATGGCCTTCACCGTCCTGGCCTTCAGCCAATTGGTCCACTCCTACAACATCCACTCCGTCCGTCACAGTTTCTTCACCAGCTTCTATAAGAACCGCTGGTTATTGTTGGCGACCTTCGTCAATGCGTTGATGATGCTGGCCGTCCTCTTTATCCCGGGGGTCAACACGCTCTTCAAATTGACGATGATGGACCTTCACCATTGGGAAGTCGTCTTGATGCTGGTATTCATCCCGATCCCCGTGGTCGAACTCTTCAAGTTACTGAGAATCAACGGGAAAGAATAAACAAAGGCGGTCATGAGTGTCATGACCGCCTCTTCTTTATCTTTGGTATACGATCCTTCCATCCACCATCGTCATCTCGACCTTCACTTCTTTGATGAGTGTCGGATCCAAATCGAAGATGGATCGATCCAACACCACCAGGTCGGCCAAGTATCCTGGATACAGCCGTCCTTTTTGGTGTTCGTCGAAACTGGCATACGCTCCACCGAGCGTATACCGGTCGATCGCCGTTGCGAGATCGACCCTCTCTTGCGGATAAAACCCGCCTTCGGGGAACAAGGATAGATCCTGCCGGTTGACGGCGCAATGGATGCAATGGAAGACATTGAAGCCTTCGACCGGTGAATCGGTCCCGTAGGCGGTGCGGATCCCCAGTTTCTCCATCGTTTGAAACGCATAGGAAGTGGAAGCAAGGGGTTTACCCACCCGGTCTTCGACGATATGCAGGTCATAATGGAGGAAAATCGGTTGGACATAGGCCAAGACATCCAGTTTTGCGAAACGTTCAAGCAAGGGGATGTCGGTGATCTGGCAATGGATGATTCCGTGACGTAGTTCGTTTGAACCGTGGATCACCTCTTCATACACATCCAATACATTGGCCATCGCCTGGTCGCCGATCGCATGGATGGCGACTTGGATGCCGTTTCGATCCGCGACCCTTACCCATTCGTTTAGCGTTTCCGGGGTCAGGCATTCGATCCCTTGCGTCGAAGGATCATCCGCATAGGGAGATCGCACTAGCGCGGTACGTGCGCCCAGCGATCCGTCGACGAAGAGTTTCAGGGGTCCGTAACGGTTGAAGTCGTTCTCGCTTCGATGGTATCCGTCGCGAATCCTCTCTTCAAAGGCTTCCACATCGATGAAACTAGT
>Ga0209319_1000785_pt1 | contig 33848 bp, 28 predicted proteins | sample RifGroE2_FD_184000 | JGI IMG/M metagenome (GOLD analysis project Ga0209319, IMG submission 184000) | Groundwater microbial communities from Rifle, Colorado - Groundwater E2 (SPAdes) (version 2) | ecosystem: Environmental > Aquatic > Deep subsurface > Groundwater | place: Rifle, Colorado, United...
CTATGTCTCTTTTTCGACCAACAGTTTTCACAAAAAGTGAAAACTGTCCCTCCGAAGTCCCGCCAACGGCGGGACGAAGGGGGACTCTGTCTTCTGAACCTCCTTTATCCGCTACTCTCCACGAAGCCATCATGGATTCGGTTTCAAGTGTCCGTGATTCTTTGCCCAAAGAACACCGCGCACACTTTGAAACTCTGCGACAAGAGATCATCGATTTTACAAAAACTCACGGGATTTCCAAAGACACACTTTCCAAGCCCGACCTCCTGCGCGAGGCGACCGGCAAACTCTCCATTCCAGATCTTGAACGACTCGCTCTCCTTCTTGAACGCTTTGAATATCTCATTGTCAAAAAAGAACCTTGGAAGAATACCGAAGCCATCGAGTATGGAGAGAAGTTTTATCACCTCAAAGAGCAATATAATTTTCAAGTTTCCCTTCTTGAACAAGTTGGGATTCTCGAAAACGGAGTGATCTCGGGTATAGATGGTCATGAATATCCCGTTCCAACTTTCGAACAAATCGCCATTCGTCTCTTTGAACGCCGTGAAGAACTTTCCACTAAACACGACCAAGGCTTTACCAAACTCCTCCTTGTTCCATTCGGAATGAGCCTTGATAGTCTTTATGAAACTCTTGAACAATTTCTTTTTAAGTACAAACAAAATCATCCTGACTTTGATTTTGGGAAGAACAAACCTTTATGGAGATATGGAGCATGTCAGGATGCAGATGTAGGCGAATCTCCAAACCTTGTCTACTATCCAAAAGTTTTTGATAAAAAACATCATCAAAGTAGAACTAAGATACAGATTCTTGAAGAACAAAAAGATAAGAAGGATTTTTCCCCTGGATGGACAGTTCATTTGTTTCAACCTTCAGATCCATCAAATTTAGATTCAACCGGCCTGGCTCCCATTCCTCTTGATGGTGAAGGGGTAACCTATGGAGAAAAAATTCCACGCAAAGATATTGAAACAGGTAAAACGCTTGACGAATATCTTTCCATTCTCCAAGCATCCCAAGACGACCCAGAATCTTCTTATTTTCAAGAGTCCGGCATGACTCCTGAAGATTGGATCGTGGCTTTTATAACTCATCTTACGGAGACAACACAATTATTAGATAACTGCGTGGACCATACGAGGGGTAACATTTGTCTTGTGGGGAGTTTTTTCCCTTCTTTTCTGCGCGTGCTTTATGTGCACAAGGACGGTAACACCAAACAGATAGATTTTGACGTGTATCTGCATTCGCGTGGTAATTGGGATATAGGTACACGTTTTTCAGTTATCGTCTAAAAAAATTCGTGATTGTGGGCGTCACCGTTTATAATAGAAAGCACTATGTCATTTTTTCATAAACGACAGACCAAGGGAGCTTGGTTTGCAAAGGCGAGTTTTTTTATTCTTCTTTTTCTCGTTTTCTTTTTACCGCTTTGTTTTTTTCCTTTGGGTGTCGACACCCTGGAAGTGCACAAACAAACCTTGCTTGTGCTTGGGGTGAGCGCGGCAGCTTTATGTTGGCTCATAGCCCAGGCTCTTGGGTTTGAAACAAAAAAAGGAAAACCGGGTTTGGTGTGGCCACTTTTTTTTCTTATCGCAGTGACAGGGATTGGCGCTTGGTTTTCGGACGTCCCGTTTCTTTCTTGGATTGGAGAGGTGAAACAAGAATATGCAAGTTTTCTTTCCATCATTTCTCTTGCGGTTTTTTCTTATCTTATCAGCGTGGTTATTACCGATGAAAGACAGTGGAAAAAAGTTTTTTTGTCGAGCATTTTTTCCGCTTTACTTGTCGGAGTTTTTGGTTTTTTTTCACTTTTCGGATTTACGAATGTGAATACGGTTGGAACCGCGCATCTTTTTTCCGTTTATCTCGTTACTGTTTTGACCCTTGTCCTTGGAGTGTGGACGTATAGGCCTTTTAAGATAGATTTTTCTTGGTGGCAAAAAGCGTTCTTTATCATTCTTCTTTTGGAAACTTTGGCGACGCTTCTTATCATGAGTTATTGGATAGTATGGGTGATCTTGGGAATCGGGATGATCGGTCTTCTTGCGGGCAGTTTCTTTTTTTCAAAACCATTTCAGTACACTTCTCGTTTTCTTTTGCCCATGATCTTGATCGCTATTTCTGTTGCGGGTTGTTTTCTCTCCACCCCTCTCTCACGTTTTGCTCCTTTGGAGGTCACACCAAACACAGCATTGAGCTTTCAAGTGGCAAAAGACACTCTTTTAGCAAAAGGATGGGCGTTTGGATCCGGGCCGGGAACTTTTGTGTATGATTTTGCGAGCTTCAAACCCGTCTCTATCAATGAAACCATGTTTTGGAATATACGGTTTGATAGCGCGTTTTCTCTTTTACTCACCTTGTTGGCGACCACCGGAGTTTTGGGGGTTCTCGCTTGGCTGGGTGTTTTGTGTGCCGGCTATTGGTCATCCATACACTCCTTGGAATCGCGCAGGGAAGATCGTCATTTTATTCTCGCCACTCTGGGATCTTTGACTGCGCTTTCTTTTTCTTTTTTGGTTTCAGGAGCAAACCTCACCATTCTTTTTGTTTGGTTTCTTCTGTTCGGCCTCCTTTTTGCATCACAAAAAGAGGAACGGAAAAATGCACTTTCAAAATTCCGACGGAGATTTTCTTTCGTGGGAGGAATTTTTTTCGCGCTTGTGATTGCCACTTGTGCCGGATTGACGATAGAGCGTTACGCGGCTGAAGCCGCATTTGCCAAAGCCATTCGACTGGATCGCGAGAATGCTCCTATCACAGACGTGATCGTTTTCCTGAATCGTGCCGCAACATGGAATCGGTTTCACGATGGGTATTATCGTAATATTTCCACCGCGCTTCTTATCCAAAGCTTGGAAGAAATGAATCGTTTAAAACAGATGGAATCTGTGACCGATCTTGATCGAGAACGTTTGCAAGCGATCACTGCCTCGGCCATCAACGCGGCGACAACTGCAACCGATATTTCTCCCGCAAACGGATTAAATTGGCAGGTACGCGGACAAGTGTATCGAGAGTTGCTGTCTTTGTATGCCAATGCCTCTGATGCGGCTGTAACTTCTTGCCTGCAAGCCACCCAACTTGAGCCAAATAATCCCGTGTATTGGACTGATTTGGGGGAGACCTATCAAAAAGCCGCTGAGGTGCGGCAGCAAATTCTTATAGGACAAAGTTTGAACCCCACTCAAGATGCATTGTGGAATCAGCTTTTGGTACAAGCCGAGTCTGCATTGAATACAGCCTTGGATCGCAAACAAGATTATGCGCCCGCACATTATTATCTTTCCTTGGTGTATGAAGCGCAGGGGCGCCTTGATGATGCGGTGGGAAAAATGGAAAGCGTGATCAACTATAATATTTCGGATGTGGGCGCGTATTTTCAACTTGGTTTGTTGTATCTTGAGCGGGGCGGGGAGGGGGATTTGGATCGCGCAGGAGAGGCGTTTGCACAGGCGATTACCTTAGTGCCCGGTTATGCCAATGCTCATTGGTTTTTGGCAACCGTGTACGAGCAAAAAGGTCTGATCGATTATGCGATTATGGAAGTCGAAAAAGTTTTGGAGATTGATCCGGGAAACGCTTTGGCCTCTGCCCGTCTATCTCGGCTAAGATCAGGCGCGGCTCCAGAAGAAATCCCCGAAGTGTTGGAAGAGTAGAAAAAACCCACCTGGAAACAGGTGGATTTTAGATGGGATTCATTATGGTTGGATAAGACCGGTACACATCCACTGAACAGATACTTCTTTGGTTTGTGTGGAAACAATACAGGCCGCACCACAGCCTTCGTGCGTGACATTATCTAAAACGAATTGCCAAGTGTGAGTAGTTTGGTTGCAGAAATTATGTTCCGCCACATCAAAAGAAAAATTTCCAGCTTCTTTACAATCAAGCGAAGCCTCGGCGAGCGCTTGCGCTTCATCTTGAGTCATCTCATCACAAAAATTGGAAGAAGCTTCCTCAATAGTAAGTTCAGGTATTTCTTTTTGAATTTTGATAGCGTTGTAAACACTCCAAGTCCCGATGAGAAGAGCGAGGATAAAGAGGCTGCGCAAAAGAAGGCGAATGGTTTTATGTTGATGCATAGGCTTTATCACATCATAGCACGCATGGCGTTTTTTTTCGTGAAAAAACACAACCACAATAGGTTTGGCGAGCAATACCAAAATGTTCAGCACAGGTGACGGAGAAATTTGTGCCTTCCTGTTTTTTAAAATCGCGAGCAAGAAAAGGGATGCCAAATTTTTTTGCAATTTTTCCTCCAAGCGGATTGATAATCTCGGCTTTTTTATTACGACCAATGGTAAGGGTAGAAGCAAATACATCAAAACCTAGCGTTTTGGCAGTATGAGCGGTTTTTTCAAGTCGATAATTAAAACAAGTAGTACAGCGTTTCCCTCCCTCGGGCTCTTGCTCCAGTCCGTGCACAGCGGAGAGCCATGCCTTGGGATCATAATCCTCGACGATGAGAGGAAGACGCAGATGTTTGGCCGCTCGTTGCACATTTTTTAGACGCTCCTCGTATTCTTGTTTTGGGTGGATATTGGGATTGAAAAAATAGAGGGTGACATCCCATTTTTTGGAGAGTTCTTGCGGAATCCAGGATCCGCATCCGCCACAACACGCATGAAGAAGAAGTTTCATAACGCGAAAAAGCGTACCTCAAAAAAGGAAAACAGAAAACCGCACCATTAGGCGCGGTCGTTGGGGTGGTCGGTTTCTTTTGGAAGCGTTGGGTCTCGTTTGAGAAAAAAGAGCGGTGAGTTATTCTCCACAATGATCGTGATGACAAATGCGATGACGAAGCAGGTATAGGGTCCCTTACTCATCCACCAATTCATGACAGGATCGATGAGATCTTCGGAAAAGAAGTTCATGAGTGGAAGACCTGCAAAGAGCATGATGATGATCGTGGTAAAATAGATGAAGGCTCCCAAGATGATGGAGATGATAAGCCATCCAAACAGGTTTCCGAGGAAAGTGAGTGCACGCTTGAGCATGGGAGTGACCTCCGAGGAAGGAACGATGAAGCGAGAAAAGCTTAGAGGAACCAAAGAGGAATGGCAAGTTTTTCAGCTATCGGCAAAAATGGATTGTTGGAGGAAGTTTTCTATTTGTTTGATGTGTGGCGGAAAAAGATCGTCAGGCAAATGGTCAAAAGGAAACCATTGCCAAGCTTCGCATCGATCGGGTTCTTTGTTTTCCGGTTCGCCTCTTACTTCTTGCGCGATAAACCCGATTTGTAAATAAGGTTTATTGCTATTTCTATTGTTTACAAGATTGGAGAATGCAAAAGAAGCTGCATAAAGTCCAGTTTCTTCCATGAGTTCTCGCGCGGCTGCATCTATCAGAGCTTCTCCTGTTTCAAGATGACCGCCGGGAAGTCCCCAAGTACCATCACCATAGACATCCCTCCTTTTCCCCAAAAGCAGATGATTATCTTTGATGACAAAGACATTGATCCCGACATGAAAGGTTTGGTAGATATCGGACATATTCTTTTTTGAAGATCATTTTCCTTTTTCAAGGTAGAAAGTTTTATTGTGCTTTTTTGCCTCAAGCGCTTTTATCAATCGAGGTCCCAATCGGTCGCGTTGCAGAATTTTTTCATTATCTTCTTTTGACTCTACACCGATAAATTCGAAAGAGCTGATTTCATCAATCGCGAGTCGTATTTGTTTAATTTCATTTTCGGTTAGAACACCACCATCAAAAATAAATTGTAAGTTTTCCACATGTTCTGTATTGACACTGTAATCAACACACAGGAGTCTTCCCACAGATCGAGACAGACCGATTTCTTCCAGGATTTCTCTTTCACAAGCAGATCTTGGTGATTCGTTTGTTTCGACAATGCCTCCACAAATTTCCCAACGATCTTTATAGGTTGGATGCAAAATAAGAAGCTCATGATGTTTGTTAAAAAATAGAGCACCGGCAGCCATATATTTTTTCGGAAGAGTGTCTGAGTACTTTTTTTGATTGTCAAAGGTTTCTTTACTCATAGAGTACTTTATGATTCGCATTGTTATGTACCCGAGGACAGCAGATGAGGACAGTTTACGGTGAATATAAAAAAACGACCACAAAGGTCGGTTGACCCGATTTACGGTTTTCAGGTATTGTATGAGCACTTGAAGGGCCCTTAGCTCAGCTGGTAGAGCGCTTCCATGGCATGGAAGAGGTCATCGGTTCGATCCCGTTAGGGTCCACCAGTAAGAGTCTCTCTGAAAAGAGGGATTTTTATTTTTGTGCGGAACGCGCTTGTTTGCTGTATAAGTTAGCGGTTTTATGGGTGGTGATGCGGTTCGAACTTTAGGGAGACCATTTGGCTTGGTTGAGAAATTTGTGAAATACAAGTGGCTTAGATTGGAGAGAAAAGACCTTTTGGCTTGTGGTTCGAACTTCGAATGAATATTTGTTGAAAAAGGTTTTTGTAAAAGATCGTGGAAGCGATATAATATAACCAAGTTTTACCAGCCAATTATGACAACCACAAAAACAATCGGAGCCAAAATTAAAGCTTGGAGAGCTATAAAGGATTTAACTCAAGATGAATTGGCCAAGAAGGCGGATTTGCCTTATCCAACGCTTGTTAAAATAGAATCGGACGCTGTTCAGAACCCGTCGATTGATACGGTTACGAAGATTGCGGCTGGACTGGGAATCGGCGTTGATGACTTAATAAAATAAACTATGCAATCCAAATCTTCAAATTCAGACTTAAAGAAAGCGGGTGTAGCCAAGAAAGACGAGTTTTATACTCAGCTTGTCGATATTGAAAAGGAGCTCAAGCACTACAAAAGCCAATTTCGTGGCAAAGTAGTATATTGCAATTGTGACGACCCATTTGAGAGCAACTTTTTTAAATATTTTGCTAGCAACTTTAGAGAGTTTGGATTAAAAAGACTTATTGCCACGAGCTACAAGCCGTCTCCTATAGCCAATACGCAACTCAATCTATTCGGCGAGAGTGCGAAACTTGCCACGCCAAAAGGCCGTCCAAAGATAACCGCGAACAAATTCATTATCAACGAAGTTAATGACATGGACGGTGACGGCGCATTTGATTTGCGCGATATCGCCGAGCAGCTCAAAGCCAACAAAAACAATGAGTGGCTACCCCTTAGAGGGGAGGGTGACTTTAGGAGTGAAGAAAGTATTGAGCTATTAAAGCAAGCAGATGTTGTGGTAACAAATCCACCCTTTTCGCTATTCCGTGAATATGTTGCTCAGCTTGTAGAATATGACAAGAAATTTTTAATTATAGGTAACGTTAATTCAATTACTTACAAAGAATGTTTCAAGCTTATAAAGGATAACAAAATGTGGCTTGGAGCGAGTATCCATAGTGGCGATCGTGAATTTCAAGTACCAGATGATTACCCATTAAATGCCGCTAGTTCGAGGGTTGGTAGTGATGGGAAAAAATATATTCGCGTCAAAGGCGTACGTTGGTTTACAAACCTAGACTACGAAGAGCGCCATGAGGATTTAGTTTTGTACAAAAAATACAGCAAGGCGGAATATCCGATATATGACAACTATAATGCGATTGAAGTCTCCAAGACAGCAGATATTCCCATGGATTATAAAGGAGATATGGGGGTTCCAATTACGTTTCTTGATAAATATAACCCTGGACAGTTCGAAATATTAGGTTTAGCAAATGACAAGAGGGAGCTAGATAAAGCTTTTATCCAAGGCCGTGAATTTTATTTAGATGAACAGCATAAAAAATTTGTGGGCATGGTCTTAAATAAAAAAGCTACTTACGCACGCATTTTAATTAAACATAAAAATATATGAAAATTGACCTACATAGAATCAAAATACGCGAAGTGATAGACGGCTACAAAGACAGCGCCGAAGAAGGCGTTGTGGCGTATGGTGGCAAGCTTGATGTTCGCCCAAAGTATCAGCGGGAATTCGTCTATAAAGACAAACAGCGTGATGCGGTTATTGATACCGTTAAGAAAGGATTTCCACTCAATGTGATGTATTGGGTAAAAGCTGATACAGATAGCTTTGAGGTGCTGGATGGACAACAAAGAACAATAAGTATCGGACAATATGTAAATGGCGATTTTTCGGTGGACTTCAATGGTCGAACAGCCATGTTCCACAATCTCACAAAAGAGGAGAAAGATCAGATACTAGATTATGAATTGATGGTTTATTTCTGCGAGGGCAATGATAAGGAAAAACTCGATTGGTTTAAAATCATTAACATCGCTGGTGAAAAATTGACTGACCAAGAGCTACGCAATGCCGTTTATACTGGCTCATGGCTTTCTGATGTAAAACTCAAATTTAGTAAATCAAATTGCGCCGCATATCTTTTGGCGAATGATGGTGGCGCTCTGCTTACAGGTTCACCGATACGCCAAGAATATTTGGAAACTGCACTTTCGTGGATAAACAACGGCGAAGTTGCGGACTACATGGCAAAGCATCAGCATGATAAAAACGCTAACGAATTGTGGGGGTATTTTCAAAATGTTATCGCATGGGTACGCAATGCGTTCCCTAATCACCGCAAAGAAATGGCGAATGTGAATTGGGGCGAACTCTATAATCAATTCAAGGAGAAGAAGCTAGACGCCAAGAAATTGGAGGTAGAAGTTGCAAGGTTAATGCAGGATGAGGATGTGACGAAAAAATCAGGTATTTATCCATACATTCTTACACGACAAGAAAAACATCTCTCCATACGCGCCTTTAACGACAAAATGAAGCGCGAAGCGTATGAGCGACAGAAAGGTATATGCGTAAAGTGCCGTAAAGAGTTTGCACTTGAAGAAATGGAAGCCGATCATATTACCCCGTGGCACGAGGGTGGCAAAACGACTGCGCAAAATTGTCAGATGTTATGCAAACAAGATAACCGGACAAAATCTGGAAAGTAATTTTGGAAATGCAAGACTTTTCAATAACAATAACAAGCAGTTTTTATAGCCAACCAACTTGGCTGGATTTGTTTTTGAAAAATTTTGATCCGTCACTTTTTCAAAATATTACATTAGGTGTTTTAGCGATTTTTATTCCGTTTGCGATTGTTTTTTTGACTGATATCCTAAACTCGAAAAAAGAAAAAAAGAGCGAATTTGAAAAAATGGTTTTGAGTGATGAAGTCTTGGGAACAAAAAAAGTGTTCTGGTTATCAATAATTGGAATTATCTTTTTTGCATTTTTTACTGGAAAAGATATTTCTAATTTTGCAAAATTAATTGCAATTTTAGCGAGTCTTATTTTAGTATCCCTTTACTGGTCGCCATTTAAAAAGATTTTAAGATTTTCTGAGGGGTATAAACCTGAATTTGAAATACCTTTTTTAAGAAAATTGAGTTTTTCAAAAATATTCAAATATAGGAATAAAGTGAAAGCCGAAAAAATGGTGCGTGCATGGAATTCCTTTTGGTCTGAAAAATCAGAATCTAACGAAAGAGATTTTACAAATGTTTTTATATCTCACATTGACGACTCCATAAAATTGGGGAAATTTGATCTTGCAGTCCAACTCGCGCAAATTTATACATGCAATATTGAAAAGCGAGATCGTTTTTCAATAGGTTATGAAATTCTGCCAAAGGTTTTTGAATGGAACGAGATTCTTTGGAAAGAACAACATCTTTGGCTAAAGGGTTATGATACAGAAAATAGAATACAGAGTTTCATTTCGCAAAAATATTTTCCAACATTTAAACATTGGACATTGAAACTATACAAAAAAACTAACTCTGAAAAAGAGAATTTTTGGAATTGGCATTATTTCGGCGGAGAATTTTTTCAAGCAATAGTTAAAACACTGCTTAAAGACGGACATGGACCATATCAACTTTTTACTTCATTTAAAAAACATATTGAGGAAAGCAAGCAAAAGTTAGACAAAATTGAAGATGCAAAAAAGAAAGAAAAATATTGGCACTATGTAACCGAACTTTTTGCAAGTTTTTGTCCAACCTTTTTTAACGAAATAGATAGTGCGCCGTCAAATTATGGGATTTGGGAACATGATTTTCCATCAGAATGGAAAATAACAATTGCTAATAAAGATAACAGGATATCTCGTGTTATTTTGCATGAGTTTTTGCAGTGGTCAAGAGATCGAATTTTCAAAAAAGAAAACGAGGAAAACTTTGACAAGGATTTGACAGAGGTGATAAATGGAATCTTTCCAAATGTGCATTCGTCGCTATTCACTGCTTTTTTGATGTTGTTTGTCTCAAGTGAGGTCAAATATGCGTTAGAAAAAGAACCCAATTTTTATATTTTGGGCGTGAGTGTATCGAGGTCTGGCTCTATTGAAGAAAGCGAAGAAGACAGAGATAAAAGACTTGCCGAAATGATGAAAGCTAAAGATAGTTCACAAAAAGAAGAAACCGTTCAAGTTATTTTAAAATTCTTTCACTTTTGGCAGACACTTACGATTTATAAAGACAATTTAAGCGAAGATGAATCTAAAAATTGGGAAAGCTACACAGAAGAACAAAGAAAATCAATAGTGAAAAAAGTTAGAAAAGAAAAATTAGAGAAAATCAAAGCGGAGATTGAAAGCGAAGAAATAAAAAAGATTTGTGGGGATTCTGAACGGAAGGAGTTATACAGAAAAGATTTTTTGGAATTAATTGAATTATTGATTTTAGAAATTGAAAAATAGTCCCGCCGTCCTGCCGAAAAGTTTTGGGGGCGAAGCAGATCAGGTTTGACGCGTATTTAAGGCACTTTTCACCTCCTCCACAAACCCCTCCACCATCTTCGTATTATCCTTCAACCAAATATACCAAAACAAGAATAATTCCTCAGAAAGCCGCCAATGCACCCTATGCCACACCTCCACCTCCGAATCCAAAATGCTTGAAATTTGCTTAGAATCAGCCGTTTCTTCCTCCGGCTGATGTTCCAAATATTCCTCAACAGTCATCCTTTTCTTTACCAACCCTTTGGTTTCCGGTTCCAATCGCGTCAAGGAGCCCCCACCATAAAAACACCGACCAAAAGTCGGTGTTTTTATGTCCTCCGAAACTTTAGTGAAAGAGGACACTGACACCTTTCCTTTGCGGAGGGATTTTTGTTTTACACAGAGGATAAACAGAAAACCGGCAAAGAGTTGCCGGTGCGATCAAATCATTCCGATCGTTTCGTTGACAATGCGTTCCACTTCACAAGGAGGAAGTCTGCTTCCGCTCACACGCGGGCTTCCACCAATCGTATCTCCTCCACCCCAATGTTCGTTTGGATTTGCTTCCTCACGGTCGAGTGCAGCGAGGATAAGAGGGACAGCGAAATGGGAAATGAACAAAGACATTCTGCCGACCGTGTAAATGCAGTTTCCGCTCGGCAATCTTCCTACAAGAGAAACGTAAGCTCGGACACCATCCCCAAACGCTCCGGTACGTCCTTGCGGACCGATCTCACGGATCATGGCCCAACCCCTTCCTCCACCAATGCGTTCATAACGGGTATCAAGAACAATTTTTCCACCTTGATTCACAAGATAACGCAGGATGCGAGCTTCAACATCAGTCACAATGCCAAGATATTCATCCGCATTCTTTCTTCCGAGACCTCCATTCAAACGGAATCGCCGATAGGGATCAAAGATCCAAGCCATTTCCTGAAGAGCCGGGAGATCGGGTGGGTAAGGGTAGCCACCTGCGGTCGTGTCCATCATGTCTTCGATCGCCACAATGCGATTGAGGTTTGGGTTGATCGCTCCTGTGGCAAGATGGGAATTTTTCAAAATGGTGACAGTTGTACACACATCCTCATCACAGTCGTTGGCAAAGAGTTCCATATGGATTCTGTTTTGATCCCGAAAGCAATCGGTCAATCCTTGCCGCAGAGCCATGAGCGCTTGCGCACAGGTGGCACGCGTGCCCAGGCGATCCACTTCTTCATGATGATTCAAATTGAGGCGAGGTCCGGTGGAATCAAACTTGGGACCTTCTCCCACAAATCCATCCAAAACAATGGAATAAGGCGGAGTTGTTTTGCAGAACCGTTGCCAATCCATGACAGGCGTTTGCGGTTGCATGTGAAGGAGCACAGACATGGGACATCCTCCAATATGTTGTCCAAGTCGCATATGGTCGTATCATTTTTTAGGGCAAATATCAAGGGTTTTACTCGACAATACAGGAAAATACAGGTTATACTGCCTCCACTATGTTACAAGTTGGCATTGTGGGTCTTCCCAATGTGGGAAAGTCCACGCTTTTCAAAACACTCACCAAAAAGCAGGTTGCCTGTGAAAATTTTCCATTTTGTACGATTGAACCCAATGTGGGAGTTGTGGAAGTACCCGATCATCGTTTGGCTATTTTGGCTAAACTTTCCGTATCTGCAAAAATTATTCCCACAGCCATTGAGTTTGTGGACATCGCAGGTTTGGTCAAAGGAGCGCATAAAGGCGAGGGACTGGGAAATAAATTTTTAGCAAATATCAGGGAGGTGGATATGATCGTGCATGTGGTGCGAGCGTTTGAAGACACCAATGTTCATCATGTGGATGGAGGAGTGGATCCGACGCGCGATGTGGAAACGATTGAGATTGAACTTGCCATGGCTGATATTGATACCGTATCTCGACGATTGGATTTTGTGGAAGGGCATTTGCGGGCCGGTCGTACACGCGCACTTGAGCTTGAGCAGTCCGCACTTAAAAAAATCATGGCTCAACTTGAACAAGGAAAGATGGCCATGACTGCGTCTTTGACCGACGATGAGAAGGAGACCATTCGTTCCATGCAGCTTTTGTCACGCAAACCCATTTTGTATGTGATGAACATTGGGGAAGATCAGGTGGGAGAGGTGTTGGAACATCCGCTTGGTCCGGATCGTTTGACCTTGGCTTTATGCGTGAAGCTTGAGTCTGAAATCGTCGAAATGCCGGCAGAGGAACAAGAAATATTTTTGAAAGGCATGGGTCTTCAAGAGTCCGGACTCAATGCCATGATCACCAAGTGTTACCGTTTGTTAAATCTTGTGACGTTTTTGACAACAGGGCCCACGGAAACACGTGCATGGACTGTACGATGCGGGGCTAAGGCGCCGGAGGCCGCAGGAGCGATCCATACGGATTTCACTAAACATTTTATTCGTGCTGAGGTGATTTATTGGGAGGAGTTGGTGAAATACGGCAGTGAAGTGGCGGCAAAAGAAGCGGGAAAAATCAGAATCGAAGGAAAGGAATATGTGGTACAAGATGGGGATGTCTGTCATTTCCGTGTTGATGTCTAAACAAAAATCTCGGAAGTATATCCGAGGTTTTTTGAGATAGGGTCTAGAGAGGTCTCATTTCCACAATTTCTCGTCCCACTTTTTGACCGGGACGTTCGTACACAAGGCCTCCGCAGGGGGAGAGAGGTTCAAGTGCATCTGAAAACGGCCGGATACTCCACCCAGAAGATCGCGCGATTTTTTGTAAAGGAAGAAACATCCATTCTTCTCTTGCGTGATAAACAGGACAAGCGAGGATCATGACCCCGTCTTTTTTCATGAGAGTTTTTAAGGAAGCAAGAGATACGGTCAGCATATCCTCAATCTCCACAAGCGATTGTTTGAGCTCACTGAAAGATTCTCGGCCTTTTTGTGGAGGACCAAGATAGGTTTCAGTGACAATAAGGTCTACTGATTTTTTGAAAGATTTTGAAAGATCTTCCGCAGACGTCTCTATCAAAGTGTAATTCGGTTCTTGCCCAAGATAATTTTTGGAAAGCCAGGTGATATTGCGTTTTGTGTCTTGGATAGCCTTTCCACTAATGTCACTTCCAATGAGTTTATGACATCGCATGAGCGCGGCTTCCATAAGGATGGTTCCCGATCCGCAAAAAGGATCAAGCAAGGTGGATTTGGAAAGATCTTTGCCCGCAAGGTTGATCATGATTCTCGCAAGTTTTGGTGGCAGCATGCCGGATTTTGCATCACGGGCCGGACGACTGTAATCTCGGTCTGACCAAGCGGCAAAATCTTGCACGGATTGCGTTTGACCGATCAAGATACGTGATCCGTCTAAAAATAAAACAAATTCTCCACCAGAAGAAAGAAGGTGATTCGTCTCGACGATGACTGAAGAAAGAGCCGGCTCCTTGGAAGAAACAAAACGTACAGGTCGGCCGGTTTCTTTGAGCGCCTTTTTTACGGTCAATCCCAGCCGTTCCAGTGCTTTCATTTTATCTGCATAGATTTTTTTCCCATGCAGATCATACAAACTGATGCCAAAAGTAATCTTGTCTTTACCAAAAGAGTTGCTTGCATAAGCGACGATAATGTCGGCAAGTTTTTCCTCGTCCCATGTATCCATTTCCTGAATCGTCCATCCCATTTTAATGGTGCCTCCAAGGGAAGATTGAAGATTTGGGAGATGAGGAAGATCTTCATCAATCATTAAAACTTCTTCGTTTCCTTGCGCTTGTGAGAGATTTATTCTCAATACTTTAGAAATTTCCGCAACAGAAATGGTGGGTTGATGGCCCAAAATGAAAAATGTCATAGGTGATTCATATTGTACCGATCCTTGACCAAAGCAGCAAAAAAACCTAGGATATGGGCACTTATTCTTAATCTGTCCGAAACCCGCAAGGGTTGTCCCCATAAGGGACCAGATCTATGAAGCAATACGAATTGCTCTGCATTATCCCGACTCAGTATGCAGATACCGAGATCGAGAATATCATGGCCACACTTAAGGCTGTGGTGGAAAAAGAAGGAGCCGCAGTGAAGCGTCAAGAAAACTTGGGTCGCATCAAGCTGGCCTATCCTATAAAAGGAGTCCGTCATGGCTCCTATGTCCTCTTCCAATTTGAGGCCGAAACCGAAGTGATGACCGAAATCGATCGTCGTATTCGTTTGGCCGAGGAAGTGTTGCGCCATCAAATTACCGTGATGCCAAAAGGAGCGGATCAAAAGAAGTATGAGATCAGTTCTTATGTGGCTCCATTATCCGAGGAAGTGGACGCAGCCCCGGCCTCTCATCCAAGGGCAAAGGAAATCACTCCGGCAGCACCGGTTGCCGTGGAACCTGAAAAACCCACTATGAGTATGGAAGAGCTTGATAAAAAGCTTGATGAAATTTTGGAGAGCGAAATAACCGACGTGTAATATGTATAGTCTCAATCGTGCAACCTTGATCGGGAATCTCACCCGAGACCCTGAAGTGCGTCAAACACCTTCAGGACAAAGCGTTTGTTCTTTTGGACTGGCGACCAATCGTTCCTGGAACGACAACACAGGAAAGAAACAGGAACAAGTGGAGTTTCACTCCCTTGTCGCTTGGGGAAAGTTGGCAGAGATTTGCGGTCAGTATCTTGCAAAAGGACGCAAAATTTATGCAGAAGGACGATTACAAACACGAGAATGGGAAGCACAAGATGGCGCCAAGCGCACACGCACCGAGATTATCATTGAAAATTTGATTATTCTCGACCGTGGAAATGCTACCGCCGGATCATCTGCATCCTCGTCCCCGTTCACCCCTCCACAAGTGCCGGCCAATGAACCCACAGCCGCTCCTGAGGAGGAAATCAAAATTGAAGAGATTCCTTTTTAACCTATGGCCTATCAAAAGCGTGAGCAAACACAAGCGCAAACACAAGCGCGCAAAGAACGCGTGTGCTACTTTTGCCTCAATAATATTTCTGACGTGGATTATAAAGATGTCCGTATTCTCCAAAAGTTTCTTTCCTCTTTTGGAAAGATTGTTCCTCGTAAACGCAGCCGTGTCTGCATGAAGCACCAACGCAAACTTTCCAATGCGATTAAGCGGGCGCGCATCATGGCCCTATTACCGTTTGTTCAAAAGTAAAGAAAAAAACGGGGCGTGAACGCTCCGTTTTTTTCATGGATCCTTTCAAAGCCCAGCAGAGCCGGGTGAAGGGGGATTGACTTCCTTATGCCTTCCAAAGAACAGATCGCCTTGGAGCGACAAAAACTCAATCAAATCATTCGACGATTTTTTAGCGATCGTGGTTTTGTGGAAGTTGAAACTCCCATTGTGGTGCAGAGTCCCGGGATGGAACCGAACCTTTGCCCGTTTGAAACCTTTGTGATCGAACCAAATGGAACGCAATATAAGGCAGGACTGATCACCAGTCCCGAATATTCCATGAAAAAATTGCTTGGGCTCGGCATGCAAAAGATTTTTACTTTGACCAAGGTTTTTCGTAATGAGGAAGAATTGGGAGGATCTCATAATCCCGAGTTCACTATGCTTGAGTGGTATTTTCAGGGAGCGGATTATCAGATGTGTATGGATGAAACCCAAGCGCTTGTAGAAGTGTGTGCACAAGAATTTGGCGCCAGTCTTCCCATTTTTGATCGCAAAAGAGTGCGTGATCTTTTTTTAGAGTATACTGATGTGGATTTGAATAAGGCGAATTCCCAGATGTTAAGGGATGCCTGTCAACGACTTTCCATTCATGTTGTTTCTACTGATACGGAAAGCGATCTCTTTTATCGTCTTTTTCTTGCTAGAGTCGAACCACAGTTTTCTTCCGGCTCCATCTTTGTCTATGATTACCCTTCCTATCAAGCCGCGCTTTCAAAACTCACCGCAGATGGAGTGTATGGCCAACGGTTTGAGTTGTATGTGAATGGTTTGGAGCTTTGCAATGGTTTTACCGAACTCACAGATGCAAAAGAGCAAAAAAAACGGTTTGAAGAAGAAGCACAAGAACGTATACAATCACAAAAGACGATTTTTCCCATTGACGAGACGCTTTTGCGACTGCTACCATCCGTTCAGCAACCAAGTTATGGGAACGCGCTTGGGGTGGATCGATTGCATATGGTTATAACAGGACGCGCCTCCATTAAAGATGTGCTTTTGTTCCCAGCTTCCACATTATTTACAAATAAGATTTGAACATTGTTCTGAAAGACGTCTATGTCATCACCAAATGATATTAAAAAAGGAATCGTGATCAATTATGAAGGAGGGCTGTGGGTGGTTGTGGATTTTCAACGCGTGAGCCCCGGGAAAGGAAGTTCGTTTGTGCGCACACGCATGAAAAATCTTCAAACCGGCAAAATGGTGGAGTTTAATTTTAAGTCAGCGGAAAGTATCACGTTTGAGGATGTGCAATATCTTAAAATGCAATATCTTTTCAATGATGGAAATTTCTATACTTTTATGGATAACACCAGTTATGATCAGGTTTCCATTGATAAAGAAAGCATTGGGGACGATGTAAAATATCTCAAAGATGGTTTAGAAGTTACGGTTGCCATGCACGATGGCGCTGCGCTCACCATTCAAGTACCAAAAAAGATTGCTTACACGATTATCTATACTGAACCGGCAGTGAAAGGAGATACTGCTTCGGGTAATGTGACCAAAGAAGCCGAGCTTGATAACGGGCTTAAAGTGCGGGTACCGATTTTCATCAATCAAGGAGAAAGCGTCGTGATCAATACTGAGAGTGGGGAATACGTGGAAAGAGTGAGTAAGTAAGATCAAAATAAAAACAGGGCATCTCGATGACGCCCTGTTTTTTGATGTTTATTCCTCGGAAGTGGAAGAAGGAGCCGGAGTAATTTGGGCATCCCCATCTTTGATCGTGCGAATAATTTCTTCCCTGATATTTTTCATAAGATGTGGATTTTCACGCAAATACATTTTGGCTTTTTCTCGACCAAGCCCAAGTTTTTCCTCACGGAAGGCATAACTGTTTCCGCTTTTTGACACAACGCCGGTTGAGGATCCGACATCAAGGAGATCACCCGAAATGGAAATACCTTCGTTATACATGATGTCAAACTCGCAGGTGCGAAAAGGAGGAGCGACTTTATTTTTGACGACTTTTATCTTGGTGCGGTTTCCAATAATTTGATCACCTTGTTTGATTTGCGCACTGCGTCGTATTTCTATGCGGATGGAAGAATAGAATTTGAGTGCATTGCCACCGGGAGTGGTTTCAGGATTTCCAAACATGACCCCAATTTTCATGCGGATTTGGTTGATAAAGACCACGGTTGTTTTTGATTTGCTCACAATGGCGGCGAGTTTGCGCAAAGCCTGGCTCATAAGCCGTGCTTGCAATCCCATATGCTGATCACCCATCTCACCCTCAATTTCAGCTTTGGGAGTTAAAGCCGCAACGGAATCGATCACAATAACATCAACCGCATTTGAACGGACAAGAGTTTCCACAATTTCTAGCGCTTGTTCTCCTGTGTCAGGCTGTGAGATAAAAAGTTCATTAATATTGACGCCGATTTTGGTAGCGTATTCAGGATCAAGCGCATGCTCGGCATCAATGTAGGCGGCAACACCACCGACTTTTTGCGCTTCGGCAACAATATGTTGAGCAAGAGTTGTTTTTCCCGAAGACTCTGGACCATAGATTTCGATAATACGTCCTTTGGGTACTCCCCCAACCCCCAAAGCAAGATCCAAAGAAAGGCAACCCGTGCTAATGGCTTCCACTTCCATGGTTTTAGCTTCTCCAAGGCGCATAATAGCTCCGTCACCAAAGCGTTCTTTGATTTGGGAAACTGCGTCCATGGCTGCGCGTGCGCGTGCATTTCCTTCTACGAGTTCGGTAATATGTTTTGGCATAAATATTTTGACTTTACAAGAGTAACAGACAGGCCATTTCCCGCAAGTTGATAACTTACAACTACTTTATGGTATCAAAAAATAGCGAAAAATCAAGGGTTTTGTCGATTTTTTTCAACACGATCTTGTGCAAAAAACAAAAAACAGCCGTATCTGACTGTCTATTGTTTGTTGGTGATTTTCGACAATACCCTATTTTATTTTAACTTATCCACCTTCTGTTTCAAAAATTACGCGGCGGTATTCGGTGGCCGGACGGGAGTAACGTTTGCGCGCCTCAAACTCGATAATATTAACACCGCGTTCCAAAATAATTTCCGCATGAAAAGTCCCTTCTTGTTCTAAGACAATTTTTTGTTTATTCACAAACAACGTAACCCCTTTTTCTGTCTGTCCCGAAATGGTGATGGTGGGGGAAGGGGAAATAAAACCGTCATAAGGTTCTGTAACCATCAAAGAGGGAGGCTGTAATAAAGAGAAGATTTGATGTCCCAGATAGACACTTATAAGAGCCACGACAAAAAAGATGATGGTCATGCGCAGGGCCTTTCCGGTCAAACGCAGTTGTTTGGAACCTGTACGTTGTCGTGGTAATCGCGCATGAGCAATACAATCACAGGTGCCATGTTCTTTTTCAAAAAGTTCCAAGTAATAACTTATGTCACCCCCCAAGGTTTGAATATAAGTTTTGAGGTATTGGCGTGCATAAAGCGGGGCGGGGAGAGATGAATAGTCACCCTTTTCAAACGCTTCCAAAAAACGTTTTTGGATTTTTGTGAGCATAGCCAATTCCGAAAGCGTGAGATGGGCCGCTTGGCGCATCTCACGCAATTTTTCTCCCAAGGTGACTCCTTCTTGAAGTTTTCGAATCACGAAGGCCATATAGTCATTACATTATGAAACAGGATTTATCCATCCGCAATGATGGCGGTCTGCTTGTCCTTCGCATAGAAAAATCCTCAATGTATCTACGGATACATCTGCGGTTTTTCTCTGCTGCAGGACGGTGCATCCCATCCATCCTTGCGGCGTCTAAAGTCCCGTTTCATCATGTGATGACTATAGCTTATTTTGTTTTTTCATCTTCTTCCAAATAATCTCCTTCTTGAGCCTCAAGATAATCATCTTCTTCCAGCACCTTATATTCTTCCTCTTCATTTTTTAGATCCCCCTTTGTCTCTGGCAATTCAACCGGAGCGGGAGGAAGATCGTCTTCCTGTTCTTCTTCAACTTTGTGGCGAGAAAGTCGAAGGGCTTCTTTATGATCATCCTCATCGGTAGGCATTCCTTCTTTGAGATCTCCACCCGGCGGCCATTCCTCGATCATAATCTCACGGGGCTTTGCTCCTTCTCCAGGGCCCACAACTCCCATATCTTCCAAAATGTCGATAAGACGTGCGGCACGGGCATAGCCAATACGCAGGCGTCGCTGCAGATAAGAAGTGGAGGCTTTACCCGATTCTAAAATAAGTTGAATTGCCTCCTCAGCCAAAGGATCACTTTCCTCTTGGTGATCACCAAAAATAGAAGCGCTGCGCGACTGTTCGGTGATCGCATAATTATAGTCAGGAGGTGCTTTAACTTTGAGGTGCTGCACAACACTCTCGACTTCCCCCTCGGAAACAAATGCGCCTTGAATACGTCGTGGTTTAGAAAGTTCGGCGCAGGTAAAAAGCATGTCCCCACGACCCAAGAGTTTTTCCGCTCCGGACATATCAAGAATGGTGCGAGAATCGGTTTGTGAAGCTACGGCAAAGGCGATGCGGGCAGGGATATTGGCTTTGATAAGTCCGGTTATCACATCAACCGAAGGACGTTGAGTGGCAAGGATGAGGTGAATACCCACAGCACGCGCCATTTGCGCAATACGCACAATGGCGGCTTCCACTTCACGACCGCTTGAGGTCATAAGGTCAGCAAGTTCGTCGATAGCCAAGACGATTTTAGGCATTTGTTTTTCCGCACGCGCATTGTAGGAATTGATGTCGCGCGCGCCAAACTTGGAAAGGGTGTCGAGTCGTCTTTCCATTTCGCGCACGGTCCATTTGAGTGCATTGACCGTATCCTCGACTTTCATGATGGGTGGAACAAGGAGGTGCGGGACGCCTTCATAGGCGGTCATTTCCACGCGTTTGGGATCAACCAAAATGATGCGCAAATCCTCGGGGCTGTTTTGATACAAAAGCGAAATAATAATGGTGTTGATACATACGCTTTTTCCAGATCCTGTGGCGCCGGCCACAAGAAGATGGGGCATTTTATCCAGTTCAACCACAGGAGTTTGACCGGAAACATCTTTGCCAAGCGGGAAGGAAAGATTACCTTTGCGGCGGCGGAACGCATCACTTTCCAAAACCTCACGTAAGGTGACGGTGGCCACGCGTTGGTTCGGCACCTCGATTCCAACCAGAGATTTTTTGGGAATAGGAGCCTCGATACGAATCGGGTGAGCGGCAAGGGCTAGGGCCAGGTCGTTTTGGAGAGCGACAATCCGAGAAAGTTTGACTCCTTGGGACGGGCGCAAAGTGTATTGGGTGACGGTAGGGCCGGTTGAGGTATCTCCCATTTCCACATCAATCCCAAATTGATAGAGCGTTTTTTGAATGATCTCTTTGTTTCGCTCCACATCCCCGGAGTTTGGTTTGGTATTGGAATGATGGAGAAGCTCGAGAGGAATGGTGATGTGTTTGTGTTTTTTGGAGGACAACAAGACTTGCTCTGGCTCGGCGGTTGCTGTAGGGACTGGGTTTGTACGAAATGTTTTGTGATTTTCTTTTCCTTCTTCTGTTTCTTCTTTTGTATCTTCTTCAATAATTTCGTCCACTTCTTCCTCATTTTCATCCCAAAGGGTTTGATCATCTTTACGACCCAAATGGATGATAGAACGGAAAAGACCGGTGAATGGTCGATGAAAGGAAAAAAGACGAGAAAGGGATGTGTTAAATAAAAGGAGAAGGGAAACAACCAAAAGGGCGCAAACGATCACAAAGGCTCCCCAGTATCCTGTAAACGAAGGGAGGAAATTTCCCAAAAATTCTCCCACATAACCGCCCGAGAGGGAAAGGTCGTTTACAGGAGCATGGGGACGATGAATAAGAGTAAGATTCAAAAGTGCGTTAAAGGAAAGAAAAAAGAAAAAAATTCCCAAAGCATTCCATGTTGAAAATTTTTTCTTGCCAGGGAAAAGAAGGACACCGGCAATAAAAAGAAAGCTCAAAGGGACGAGAAAACGATCCCATCCAAAGAGGTAGGCAAGAGTGGAGTCAATGGTTGTACCAAGGCTTCCGGCAATATCAAAAAAAGAAAGAAAGATAATGGCCGAGGACGTTAAAAGCAACATGGCGGCAATGCCGCGTTTGGTTTCAGGGTTAAGACCAGGAGGGTTTTTTATTTCTTCTTCTTCGTGTTTGGAGCGATTTTTTTTGCGTCGTGCCATAAGGCCGTGGAAAAGCATGGGTTAGATGTCTCCTATTTTATCATGTTTTTGTTCTTCTGCCGACGGATAAAAACAGGCGTAAAATGCTTATTTTTTGGCTAAAACTCTTGACAAAATGCCAATTTTCTGGTATTTTTTGTTGTTTGCAAATGAGGAGAGTTTGCGACCAAAAGGATTTTTGTGTGCGCACGACTCTTTGTTTCGTGTGCAGACAAAAGTTCTTTTTCTTTTTCAAACCCACGGAGAACATCGCACCATGGCTTTTCAAGCCCTCTTTCTTCGTTTCCTCGTCCATGCCACATACGACGTGTTCAAGTGGCTGGACACTCGGTTCGCGGTGTGGTTGTCGCGGCGCCACTGGTTTTGGCTTCTGGCGATCCTAGGGATCGTTGTGGCGCTCGATCTCGCGATCGCGACAGGGGCGGCGATTCCGGTTTTGGGAACGATCCTGTCGTCGGCTGACGGAGCCTTGCTCCTTGTCGACGAGGCACTCATGATCTGGCCGGTCGCACGTGTTGGTCTCGAGCTTTTGCGCCGCGCCAAGGTCGTCATGATCGCAAAGGGTGTTCGCGTTCCCGCGTCCCTCGAGAAGATCGAGGCAGTCATGGCAGATCGGGCGCAGGAGACGTGCGAGCGCGCCGAACGCAGCGCTCGCGTCGCCCTGATCTCTCAGGGTGCGCAGACGAAGTAGCTTCAACCCTCAAGCAAGGAGAACGCCATGGAAAATGTTTCTCTGGGAGATTTCGTTGCCGTTTTCTACGAGGAATTCCTCGCCCTCTACGGTGATGAGGAGATGGCGGCTGTTGCTGCGGCCGGAGCCATCAACGAGCTCATGGCCGTGGGGGCGGAGGAGGAGATTCCCTCCGAAGAACCCGTGGTCTAGATGATCGTTTCACGCGCCGGGTGTTTGCCAAAGTGCAGCACCCGGCCTCCGCAAAAGCGTTTATATTGTATGAACATTTTTGTGGAGGATGTTTTTTTCAAACCCCAAACCCAGTTCCCAGGAGGTTCACCCATGGCCAAGCGCCGCTTCCAAACCAAGTACGATGTGGCCGAGGATTCTCGATTGCTTGGAGACGAGCTCGATTACAAAAGCGAGATGACGCCGGATCATTGGTCCTACGACGATGAAGAAGACTACTGTGATTGGACATCTTCGCCGTTTGATTTTTGGGAGCAGCAGATTGCAGAAGCGCGCCATTTCATTTGGTGGGTCAGTGAGAGCATTGACCAACTGATTAAGTGGGAAACCATCGAAGTCCTTTCCGGTCTCCACGATCAGGTGTCACGTCTCTTCCGGGAATGGGAGGGTATGATCGACAACGAAGGCGTGTGGACGCTGGTCTGGATTGAGCTGATGCTTCGGAGCACTTTGCAGCTCAGAGGAGGTTGTTCAAATACCATGCTCGAGGCGTCCTACAAGGAGATGAAGATCGAGCGACGACTCCAACACCTTGATGAGCTCAAGCCTCCGATCCGCGCGAAGCTCACAAGCAAGAAGAACGAGCTTCCCGATGGTGTGATCATGGATCCCCGCGACGATCGAACCAGTTGGAAACGAGGGCTCGTTCGTACTCGTTTTGGCATCATGCGTGTCAAGGATGCATGCGAGCTCGATATGGCCGAACATTTGTTTGACAGGTGTAATCAATGGGGGTATTTCGAACATCTGCCACGCATCCGTGTCCGCAAGGCCTGGATGGTGCGCAATGGTCGCAAGCGCAGGACATGGTCCTCGCCAAGCGCCAAGATGAGTTGGCAGGAGATGGATTTTTTTCTGTCCGAGGCCAGTCGGCGTGAGGATCGAGAAGATCTCGAGGCCAAGGTTTCACGGATCGTTTCTTGTTGTGAGCGTATCATGCCAGGCATGACGCCCCAGGAGGCGAGCGATTATGACATCGAGTATTGGGACGATTACAGGGTACGGAGTTATGAAAGTGATATTTTTCCAGAGCCGGAAGAAACCGCCGATATCCCTGAACATATCTTGCGCTGTTTTTCTTCCCGAGAGATCGAGAATACCCGACAAAGGTACCCAAGGATCAGTGATCTCGTTGACTGTCTCGAGAGGGTGATGTCACAGGCCATGTGAGATTCAGGTAAATAACGAAGCGGGCAGACGCATCTGCCCCTTTCCTCAAAGTTTTGATGCAAATCAAGATTTCGAGGAAAGCAAAGGAGGCTTTCAACATGGCACGCAAACGCAAACGCTCCTCCCCCGTTCCTCCGCCCAAGAAGGATGAGAACATCATTCATATCCCCAAAGAGGATCTTCCAAAAAGGCGCAGGATTCCTCCTCCGCCCAGTCAGTTCCACAAGGACAAATCCCGCTACACCCGTCACCCCAAGCACAAAGGGCGCGGGTAACCACTCCAACCTTCAGGAGTCCCCATGTTCTTTTTTCAAACAGCCGTTCCTCTGGTACGGCATTTCCTTTGACAAGATGATTTATTCATCTTTTCAAAGGAGATTCCCTTGACGACGATCGTTTCTTATTTGATACTAAAGGGGTTCATACTCTTTCAAAGGCTGCGAAGCTTGGTACGATTCCGTTAGTTCGAAATCACGAGCATAGCCATCCTACGGATGGCAAAATCTCTCTCCTCATGCTCAAACGTTGCGGACTGACACTTCGTAAATCGTGACCTCGCTTTGCAGCCTTTGGGAGAGTATTTTTGTTTGGTAAATGGGTGATATACTGATCATATCCATGTCTCTTTTTCGACCAAGTTTGGAATCTTTTTCTTCTGCCGCCTCTGCGGAGACAGGGGTCCAGAGCACTTCGGAAATTCTTGGCGAAGCCATCATGGATTCGGTTTCAAGCGTTCGTGATTCTTTACCCGAACAATACCGCGCACATTTTGAAACTCTGCGACAAGAGATCATTGATTTTATAAAGGTTCATGGGATTTCCAGAGAATCTCTTGGCAAACCCGACCTCCTCCGCGAGGTGACTTGCAAACTCTCCACCCAAGACCTTGAACGACTTGCTAATCTTCTCGAACGTTTTGAATATCTGCTTAAGAATGGGGAACCAAAGAAAGAAGATTATACCGAAGCCCTTGAGTATGCCGAAGAGTTTTATCATCTTCGTGAGCAATACACTTCTCAAGTCTCCCTTCTTGAACAAGTAGGCATCCTCAAAGAAGGAGCCATCATTGGTATAGATGGAAAGAAGTATCCCATTCCCACCTTGGAACAAATAGCTTCTCGTCTCTTTGAACGCCGCGAGACTCTCGAGACTAAACACGACCAAGGCTTTACCAAACTCCTTTTTGTTCCCTTTGGCATGAGCCTCGACTCTCTCCGAGAAATCCTCAAACAATTCCTTCTTAAACATAAAAAGTTACATCCCTCCTTTGATCTTGATACCAACCAACCTCTCTGGACATCGGAAGAATATCAAGGAGCAGACATTGGAGATTCCCCCAAGCTTGTTTATTACCAACAGTCTTTTATGGAGGATGGACATGGAGGGAAGACAAAGGCACAGATACTTGAAGGACAAGAGACCCTGGGTCAAGCCAGGGGTGACGATGGATGGAAAGGTTGGACCATCCATCTTCTCCAACCCTCAAACATGGACGAACAAGATACCGAAACTCTCAAAGGCTTTGCTCCTATTCCACGAAAAGGCCAAGGAACACCCCAAGGAGATCTAACCTCTCGTCCCTCTCTTGAAGCAGGTAAATCTCCCAATGAATATCTCTCCCTCCTTCAAGAAGCTCAAGACAATCCAAACTCTCCTTATCACAATGAATCAGGTCTTACTCCCGAGGACTGGATCATTGCTTTTATGACTCATCTTGAGGAAACAGGAAAACCAATGGATAACTGGCAAAATGGCACAGAAAGCATCTCTTACCTTACAGGAGCTTTTTTTCCTTCCTCCGTCCTTGTGCCTTACGCGTATTGGTACCGTGGCGGTCGTCGGGTCGGCCTCTTCAGGGGTGATCCTCCTTATCGGGATGGGGACATTGGCGCGCGTTTTTCGGTGGTGGTTTAACCTTTTCATTTTTTCAAGGTGTCAAATGCCTTGTTTTTTTGTTTTTTTCACGACTTCTTCATGTGGATAAGACTTCCTTGGAAAAGGCAGACAAACGTGTTTTTTGCAAAAATGGCTGATATAAGAGGAAAAGCTAATGGACTTGACAAGACTTTTGATATCATCATTTTGTCTTGACCTTTGTCCACAGGCATGGTATTCTCTTCCATGTCTTTTGGGAGAATTAGCTTAAACAAGCGAAATTCTTCCTCTCTACACCTCGTTTGTGGCAGGATGGTCAACCGGGTGTGGAATATAAAAGCATTTCATGCTTTATCAAAATTACTGCCACAAATAACAAAGAAAGCCACTTTTCCACAGGAAAAGGGGTTTTTTGTTTGCAGGCAGGGTTTGCTTTCATCTAGAACAAGTGGTTTTAGGGAGTTTTGGAAAGCGTTCTTTTTTCCTCAAAAAACAATCTTTTTTTAAGACCTTATGCCATTACACTATCGTCGTACCTTGCCCACCGACCGTGAACGTCGTACGTTCGGGGCTGTGTCCGATGCCATGGATTTTCCTGATTTGATCGAAATCCAGCGTCGGTCCTATAAGTGGTTTTATGAGGAAGGCGTTCGAGAACTTTTCGCCGAGGTAAACCCCATCCGTGATTTTATCGGTCGCGATTTGGAGCTTTACTTTGATGATTATTATCTTGATGAGCCCAAGTTTGATGAAAAAACATCACGTGTCAAAAACGTGACTTATGAGGCGCCTTTGCGTGTCAAAACACGTCTTGTAAATTTGCGCGCCAAGACAAGCAAAGAGCAAGAGATTTATTTGGGAGATCTTCCCATCATGACGCCGCGCGGAACTTTCGTGATCAACGGAGTGGATCGCGTCATTGTTTCACAACTCGTGCGTTCGGCCGGAGCTTTTTTTACGGCAGATGTGTATCGCGGCCGCCGTTATTATGGTGCCAAGATTATTCCAAACCGCGGCGCTTGGCTTGAGTTTGAAACTGATCCAAAAAATGTCATTTGGGTGAAGATTGATCGTAAGCGCAAAGTGGCTGTGACTTCACTTTTACGCGCGTTTGGTTGCACATCCGAGGAAGAGATCATCAATTATTTTAAAGATGTTGACATTCACCCCATCAATCATTACATCGAATCCACACTTAATAAGGATGCTGCCAAAAATGAAGATGAAGGATTGATTGAGGTCTACAAACGCATTCGTCCCGGAGATCGTGCAACGGCTGAAAATGCACGCAGCCTCATTCATTCCATGTTTTTCAATTTTGATCGTTATGATTTGGGCAAGGTGGGACGATACAAATTCAATTTGCGTTTTGGTGACACTATAGCAACCGAAGAAGTGGAGCCCGAAGAAAAGCGCATCATTACTAAAGAAGATTTGGTAAAGATCATCCGCGAGATTATCAGTCTCAATATTTCCCAAGATGATCCCGATGATGTGGACCATTTGGGAAATCGTCGTGTGCGCGCGGTGGGAGAGCTTATTCAAAGCCGATTCCGCGTGGGATTGGCCCGTATGGAGCGTATTATCAAAGACCGCATGTCCACACAAGATATTGATGTGTTGACTCCAGGGCGTCTCATCAATGCACGTCCGGTCATCGGTGCGGTGCGTGAGTTTTTTATGTCTTCCCAGCTTTCACAGTTCATGGATCAAACCAATCCTTTAGCTGAACTTGAACATAAGCGCCGTCTTTCAGCCATGGGTCCGGGAGGACTTTCTCGTGAGCGCGCTGGGTTTGAAGTGCGAGACGTGCATCCCACCCACTACGGTCGCATTTGTCCGATTGCCACTCCTGAGGGGCCGAATATCGGTTTGATCGGTCACTTGGCGAGTTACGCCATTATTAATGATTATGGTTTTATCGAAACGCCATATCGAAAAGTGGTTAAAGAAGAAAAAGACGGAAAAACCATTGCACGCGTGACCGATGAGATCGAGTTTATCAATGCATTTAAAGAGGAGCGTTCAGTCACGGTTCCTGCCACAACCCCCATTGATGACAAAGGATATTTTACCCAAGAGTTTGTGAGCGCTCGTCGTCATGCCGAACCGAAAATCGTCACACAAGATGAGATTGATTACATGGACGTTTCAAGCAAACAAATCGTTTCCATTGGAACAGCTCTTATTCCTTTCCTTGAGCACGATGATGCCACCCGCGCGCTCATGGGAACCAACATGCAACGTCAAGCTGTGCCAACCGTGAAACCAGACGCTCCCATTATAGGGACCGGAGTGGAAAAGCGTGCGGCGCGCGATTCTGGCCACATCATCACCACTGAAACCGATGGAGAAGTGACCAAGGTTGATGGGAAGCGCATTGAGATTACTGATGCGAAGGACAATGTGACGCGTTATGACTTGAATAAGTTTTTACGCTCCAACCACTCCACGTGTATTAACCAAAAACCGGTTGTGGATATTGGGCAAAAGGTGAAAAAAGGTGATGTGCTTGCCGACTCTTCAGGTGTGGATCATGGAGAAATCGCTTTGGGTCAAAACGTACTGGTCGCGTTTATGGCATGGGACGGATATAACTATGAAGACGCGGTCATCATCAGTGAGCGTTTGGTGCACGATGATCGTTATACATCTGTCCATATCGAGCACTACAACATTGATGTGCGCGATACCAAACTTGGTCCCGAAGTCGTGACATCTGATATTCCAAACGTTTCTGAAGAAAAATTAAAAAATCTTGATGCCGAGGGCATTATCCGTATTGGAGCCGAAGTGAAGTCCGGAGATATTTTGGTGGGAAAGATTACACCAAAAGGCGAGACTGAACTTTCAGCCGAAGAAAAATTGTTGCGCGCGATTTTTGGAGAAAAAGCGCGCGATGTCCGTGATTCTTCCTTATATCTCGAACATGGCGAGCATGGAAAAGTAGTGGATGTGATCTTATTTTCCCGTGAAGCAGGAGATAAGTTGAGCCCGGGCGTTATCAAACAGGTACAGGTGACAATCGCCGATCTTCGTAAAGTCCAAGTGGGAGATAAAGTTGCCGGACGCCATGGAAACAAAGGTGTGATTTCTAAAGTGGTGCCCATGGAGGATATGCCATTTTTACCAGACGGTACGCCTCTTGATGTGATTTTGACTCCGCTTGGCGTGGTGTCTCGTATGAACTTGGGACAGATTTTGGAAGTCCACTTGGGACTTGCGGCCAATGCGCTTGGATACCATGTTTCCACCCCGGTATTAAATGGGGTGTCGCGTCAATCCATTGAATCTGAACTTGAGCGCGCGGGTTTTCCAAAGAGCGGACAGTTAACTTTGTATGATGGTCGCTCCGGTGAACCATTTGGTCGCCCGATTACGGTGGGTTACATGTATGTGCTCAAACTCGCCCACATGGTGGAGGATAAAATTCACCAACGCTCCATTGGCCCTTACTCTCTTATCACCCAACAGCCGCTTGGAGGAAAAGCCCAATTCGGCGGTCAGCGTTTCGGAGAAATGGAAGTGTGGGCACTAGAGGCTTATGGCGCCGCTCATACGCTCCAGGAAATTTTGACTATCAAATCTGACGATATTACCGGTCGCAGTAAAGCCTACGAATCCATTATCAAAGGTGAGCCTATCAAGAAAGTTAATATCCCCGAATCTTTCAACGTTCTTATCCGCGAGCTTAAAGGACTCTGCTTGGATGTGGAGCTTCTCAAAAACGGAGAGCCTGTGGAATTAGGAGAACGTAAATCCGCTCGTGCGGGAAAGGGAGGGAACGCCTAATATGTTTCAACGCAACGACACACTGAAGATCAGTGATTTTGATTCCATCCGTTTGCGCGTCGCCTCGCCCGAGGCCATTCGTTCCTGGAGCTTTGGAGAAATCGAAAAGCCGGAAACGATCAACTACCGCACTCAAAAGCCGGAAAAGGGTGGCTTGTTTGCGGAAGAAATTTTTGGACCTTCCAAAGATTGGGAATGTTATTGTGGTAAGTATAAGAAGATTCGGTACAAAGGTATTGTTTGTGACAAGTGCGGTGTGGAAGTGACCCATAGCAGCGTGCGCCGTGAGCGCATGGGGCATATTGAATTGGCTGCTCCGATTGCGCATATTTGGTTTTTGCGCGGAGTGCCAAGCAAGATCGGAACCGTGCTTGATATGTCGGTGCAAAGTTTGGAAAAGGTGATTTACTTTGCCAACTTTATCGTGACCGATGTCAATGAAGAAGCGCGTACACAAGCGATAGAGCAGGTAAAACATGAATTCAAGACCAAACAGAACATGATCGAAGGAGAGTGCAAACGTGATAAAGATCGTGCTGAGCAAAAGTTCGCACAAGAACCTAAAAAGTTGACCGAAGAAATCAAACGTATTGAGGAAATTCGTGATCATAAACTTGAAGAGTTGCAACAAGATTTTGAACTGGTGGAACGCGAGCTTAAAGACATGCAGATACTTAAGATCATTTCCGAAGAAACTTATCATGATTGGTCGCTCAAATATGGACACATTTTCGAAGCCATGATCGGTGCCGAAGGTATTAAGTATTTACTTTCCCGCATCAATGTGGAGGAGACCATGAAGGCGCTCGAGGAAGAATTGAGCGAGGCCACACGTACAAAATACGATCGAGTCTTACGCCGTCTCAAATTGCTCAAATCTCTTTTTGTCAATCAAATCAAACCGGAATGGATGGTTCTTAATGCCATCCCCGTAATTCCACCCGATTTGCGTCCAATGGTACCGCTTGATGGCGGACGGTTTGCCACATCCGATTTGAACGATTTGTATCGTCGCGTCATTAATCGCAACAATCGTCTTCATCGTCTCAAAGAATTGAATGCACCTGAAGTTATTTCTCGCAATGAAAAGCGCATGCTTCAAGAAGCCGTGGATGCGCTCATAGATAATAGCGCGCGTCATAGCAAAACTGTGATCGCGGCAACAGGCAAAAAGCGTCAACTCAAATCTTTAGCCGACCAGCTCAAGGGAAAGCAAGGACGTTTTCGCCAAAACCTTCTTGGAAAGCGTATTGATTATTCCGGTCGTTCGGTCATTGTGGTTGGGCCTCATCTCAAGTTGCATCAATGTGGTATTCCAAAAAAGATGGCGCTTGAACTTTTCCGTCCCTTTATCATTTCAAAGTTGATTGAGCGCGAGTACGTTCATAATATCCGTTCTGCCAATCGCTTTATTGAAAGCGATCGACCCGAGACTTGGGATATTTTGGAAGAGATCACCAAGGACGCGTATGTGCTTTTGAACCGCGCTCCTACCCTTCACCGTTTGGGTATCCAAGCGTTTAAACCGATCCTCATTGAAGGAAAAGCCATTCAAATTCACCCACTTGTTTGTGATGCCTATAACGCTGACTTTGACGGAGACCAAATGGCTGTGCACGTTCCGCTTACAGATGAAGCAAAATTAGAGGCCGGTGAACTCATGCTTTCCACAAAGAACCTTTTAAAGCCGGCTCATGGAGGACCTGTGGCCACGCCTGGAAAAGATATTGCTTGGGGCTGTTTTTTCCTCACCATGACCTTTGGAGAACCACAAAAAGAAAAGATGCGGTTTTTCGCTTCTCCTACTGATGCGCTTTATGCCTTGCAGATTAAACAGATTACCTATCAAGAGTGGATTCGAGTACGCATGGAAACCGGGGAAATTCTTGATACTACAGCCGGCCGCATCATCGTCAATAATGAGTTTCCCTCTGACGTTCCTTTCATGAATCAGACCATGGGAAAGAAAGAATTGGCAGCGATCGTGAAATACACTCTCGAGCTTCATGGCAACGAGGATACAGCTGCTCTTTTGGATAACCTAAAGACCATGGGATTTAAGTACAGCACCTTGGCAGGATATTCCTGGGGTATTTCCGATCTTCCTGAGATTGAAGGAAAGAAAGAACTTCTTGAAGAAGGAGAAAAACGTGTGCGCGAGGTGGAAGATTATTTTGAACAAGGATTGCTTACACAAGCGGAACGCCATACATCTATCATCAAGATTTGGAATGAGATCAAAGATCGCATTGCAGAAAAAGCCAAAAAATCTCTTCCTTCCGATAACCCTGCCTATACCATGATCGAATCCGGTGCACGAGGAAGCTGGGGTCAGATGACCCAGATGGTGGGTATGAAAGGATTGGTTTCAAGTCCATCAGGCGACATTATCGAACTGCCGGTGAAGAGCTCGTTTAAGGAAGGCTATGATGTGCTCGAGTTCTTTATTTCAAGTCACGGTGTGCGCAAAGGATTGACCGACACCGCGCTTCGTACGGCAAACGCCGGGTATCTCACTCGTCGTCTTGTCGATGTTGCACAAGATGTTGTGGTGCGCGATGAAGATTGCGGAGATAATAAAGGCGTGGTGTTGACCAAGGAAGAATCCGATGAGATCGGCGAGCCGCTTCTCATTCGTATTTTGGGACGTGTGGCCCTTTCTGACATCAAAAAGCCGGGTGCGCGCAAAGTGCTTGTTAAAGCAGGTGAACTTATTACCGAGGAACATATTCGTGAACTTGAGTCCTGCAAAGAAGATTTGAAAGAAGCTCATGTGCGATCAGTCATGACCTGCTTGATGCGCCGCGGTGTTTGTCAAAAGTGCTATGGCTACGATCTTTCTTATAACAAATTGGCAAAACTTGGATCAGCCGTTGGTATTATCGCCGCGCAATCCATTGGAGAACCGGGAACCCAGCTTACGATGCGTACCTTTCACACAGGAGGTGTGGCCGGAAAAGATATCACTCAAGGTTTGCCTCGTGTGGAAGAATTGTTTGAGGCACGCACCCCAAAGCAAAAAGCCATTATTGCCGAGGTCTCTGGAAAAGTGAGTGTCGATACCCAGTCTCGTGAGATCGTGCAGGCCGGAACAGGAAAGCAAATTACCGATATCCGTCCTGGACACAAAACGATTCGCATTGAGTACATTGGAGTGGAAGAGGCAAACTATATTGTTGGAAAGACGGCAAAACTTAAGGTAAAAGAGGGAGATACTGTGCAGGTGGGCGATGCCTTGGCCAGTAAAATCAAGGGAGAAATCACCAGTGCTGAAGTGTCTGGAACGGTTGCTTTAAGAAAACAAGGAGTAGTCACCGTGATCTACGAATCACCAAAGGTTCGGGAATACATTATTCCTCCCGGGTACACCTTGTATGTGAAAGATGGGGACGAGGCACAGGCAGGAGATGCGCTTACCGATGGACACATGGATTTACAACTTCTCTTTAAGTACAAGGGGCAAGATTCGGTACAGCGTTATTTGTCTAAGGAAATACAATTCATTTATTCAAGCCAAGGGCAAAAGCTCAATAACAAACACATCGAGATCATCATTCGCCAAATGTTTAGCCGCGTGCGTGTGATTGACCCGGGAGACACAGATTTGCTTCCCGGTGAGATTATCGAAAAGTCAACGTATTTGGATGCCAATGATGCGGTAGGGGCAAGAGGTAAACATGCCAACGCGGAAGCCCTTTTCCTCGGCATCACCAAGATTTCTCTTTCCACAGATTCTTGGCTTTCTGCCGCTTCCTTCCAAGAGACCGCACGCGTTCTTATTAATGCAGCGGTTACCGGAAAAGTTGATCGTTTGGATGGGCTTAAAGAAAATGTGATTATCGGTCGTTTGATTCCTTCGGGAACCGGGTTTGGAAGAAACCTTCGTGATCTTAAAGACAAAACAGGGTTTATTGAAAGAGAGGGTCCGGATGATGAAGAAGGAAGACCTGATCTATAGAAACCTGGAGTCAATAATCTAGTGCAACGAGGTGATACAGTTACCTCGTATGCAACCATGCTCATATCAACGTCTGTCCAGTAGTGAACGAGAGGAGATCAGTCTTGGACTTGCTTCCGGTAAAACCTTT
>Ga0209319_1000800_pt1 | contig 33258 bp, 44 predicted proteins | sample RifGroE2_FD_184000 | JGI IMG/M metagenome (GOLD analysis project Ga0209319, IMG submission 184000) | Groundwater microbial communities from Rifle, Colorado - Groundwater E2 (SPAdes) (version 2) | ecosystem: Environmental > Aquatic > Deep subsurface > Groundwater | place: Rifle, Colorado, United...
TTGTGTTGCATCAATATCTCCATCTAGGAAAGTTGTAGGAGAATTAACTATTCCTTCATACATAGTTTGCATATTATATTATCAACTCCTAAACTGCTTCTATAGTCGCTGTAACCTCTAAATCTACAGATGTATCGTTAATCGGCGTTTCATCTGAAGTTGATTTAGCTTTACTGTAAAAAATTGTATTTGTCGCACCTATAACACTAGTAATAGTTAATGGATCACCATACGCTCCAAATGTTACTCCATCTAAACTTAATGCCCATTTCGCAGCAGTTGTGCCTGTTGGTGTTATAACACAATTTCCTGTTGTTTGATAACCAGTCTCACAGCGGAGAGCTAATTTAATGGGATCAGAAATTTGATTGTTAGTTGCGTTGAGGGTGATACTAATAGGCGATAATCCTGTTCCTTCAGAAACAAGAGTACCTTCAGTGCCTCCAGATGTTATAGTAGCACCTTGATATACATGGATATATGCCATTTATTTTAAAACCTCCTTTAATATTTATATTATTTATTTATATTATTACTTTATAATTATAATAATTTTAATGCACAAGAAAATACACCCTAAAAAGAGTGCATTCATTCTACATTAATATTTTATTGTAATATTATTATTCCTCTAACACTTCTTCTATTACTTTTTTCATATAATCCTTATAATCACCATATCCAATATTCTTACCAACACAATATAATTCATATAATACATTCCTCAAACATGCTTCGCAATCACAATTAATATTCTCAATTTTATCAGCAAAAAATTCAATCATTTTTATCTCTTCCAATAATTCATCTGGAATATCTTCTTTATTATAAATACAACCTGAACATTCATCATCTTCACAAAATTCTTCAATTTCATCTTCCTCATAATCAGGAATAAAAATATCTGCAAATTCGTCTAAAATTTTCTTAATATAAGTTTTATTACCTTTAGTTTCTTGAATCCTTTGTGCATATACTTCTAACAATTCACTGTAATCAAATTCTTCTACTACTTCATCACATTCTCCACAACATTCATCCTTATAATTACATTCTCCACTTTCACAACAATTATCATAATCATTACAAATTTCACATTGACATTGACAATTATCGTCATATTCATAAGGATTTTCTTTTAATTCATCAATTTCATCCTCATTATATTCACTTAAACCACCAACAAAATCTTGATAAGTTTCAAAATCACATTCTTCACTATCAATATAAAACTTAGATGCTACGTGTTCAAAAGTTTCATCGTCATAGTAATGTTTGGTTGTTAATTGCATGTTTAAATTTCTCCTTTTAATATGTAATTTTATATTACTTATTTATTTAACTAAACTAACTAAACAAATTATATTACTAATCTAATAACATTACTTTCTACAATCCTCAATCTCATCTTCATAATAAACATCGTCTGAATTACCACAAGCAAAACCAATAGCAGAACTTAACTCTTTAGTTTTATTGCTATTTGATTCTGGATATTCACGATTGAATAATATAACTGCTTCTTGTGATTGTAATTGATACATTGTAGCATTTACAGATTGTTTATGTTGAAATACTTGAAGATATAGATCTAGGATAACAAATAGGTATCTTTCACAAAGTATACCAATAATCACGCCAATGAAAATAAATAAATAAATCATAGCATTATACATTTAATCCTTTCATTATTATTTTATTAATTTAAAATAATATCATAAGTTTTTCTTTTACCTTGTCTTTCAGTAAATTCAATTAAAGTAGCACCTGCTTTTGAACCAACTAATAATTCATCTGCATAATCATCATTTCCCATAACCGAAGGTATATTGATAACTTCGCAATTATTTGTTAGTCCTTCACTTACTACTCTTATATTACTTGAATGTTTATGAGCAAAAAATCCATAATCAAAAAATATTCTATATTTATTGCTAATATCTTTAAGAAAAGTATCTACATTTCTTATGTCGTGTCCGTGACAAGCAATAACATTATAATTAAATATTTTAAAGATTATATATTTTTCTTTACATTCAACAATATTAATACGTTGATTATTTGCAAGAATATCATGTATGTAAGCAAATATAATTTTTTCCATATCTTCAGAAGGAAATTCATTTGCCTTAGTACCAAATGGTCTAATCTGAGAATGATTAGAATATGGTGCTTGATAATATATAATTTCAACATATTTACTTAATTCAGTTAACCAAGAAACAATGAATCTCATAAAATAAATTGTTTGTTGAACAATGCCAATTTTTAATTGTTGTAACATGGAGATTCTTAGACAACAACCTTCAATTACATCTCCTAATGCTAATACAGTTAATTTATTAATATTATTTTCTTGAATTATCTCTATTGTTTCTGATAGCAATTTGTTAAATCTATCATATACAATATCAAGATTATATTCATTAGTAATACTTTTAAATTCTTTGCCTACATGTGAATCAGCAAAAGAGAGAATATATTCCTTATTAATGCTCTGATTTAACAAAGGTTTAAATTCTGGAATAGGAATATCATACATATTTTTTAATGTATTAATAAATTCTTCATATAGCAATTCCGTTCTTGAAGAATCTCTAATAATTTTATTCATGTCTAATCTTAAAGTTTGTATTTTATTTTTCTCTTTTTGTAATTCAATTTTCTTAATTTCATACTCATTCAATACCTTATCATCACTAACATTCTTAATCTTCTCTTTATCTAAATAAGGCAAAAGCATTTTTAATCCATAATATCTTTTTCTACATTCATCTGAATTTAATGTGACTCCAAATGCTAATTTAAATAATTCTATATAGTCAATATCATAAATTCCATTTGATTTACCTTCAATAAGTCTAATTATATAATTATAATCTGTTTCCGTAGGTTGTTTGGAATATTCCATACAATCCCTCAATTCTATAAAAATTTATTAATAGGGTAGTTAATCGACCATTAATTTAATTAAATAATATTTTTATTTATTAAAATATTCATTTTAAAACTATTAATATACTCTTTTAATTGTTCACTATCATTATTTTTAGTTCCATATACATTATGAAAACTACCTTTTATATTAGGATGGTGACAATTTTTACATAATGTTATCCCATTATCAATATCAAATCTTAAATCATGATTATTACTAAAATTTTCTTTATGATGTGCATTTAATTTACCACCATAACTTCCACAGCATTGACAAGTATAATTATCACGTTCAAAAACTTGTTTTCTCCATTCTTTATATTGTGAAGTCCCTCTTTCTAATTTGTTTTTAGGTGTAATTCCACCTTTCCAAAAATTACTTAATTCACCACGAGTATTATGTTTTGCACATTCTGGACATCTTTTACCAGATAAAAAATTACTTGGTGCAACCATATATTCATGAGTACCTAAAACGCAATTATTATGTCTCATAAGAATATTAGTATTATTATCAATATATTCTCCTAATACAGAATAATCATCTTTTACTAAATTATATACTTCATCTATAAATTGTTTTTGAGTTTTTCTTCTTGAAACTCTTTTTAATGTACTGCATTCATTACATTGTCTTTTATATTTTTGTTTAAAATGAGCAAATGTTGTTTCAAACTTATTTCCACATGGACATTGAAGAATTATATTAGTATCATAATTTATATAAAAATTTTGTAATAATTTACAACCACTATTACTTTCAACTTCAATAAAATATTTAACGTATTCAAAATCTAAATTTAAATTTTCAGACATTCTTTTTTTAGTACATTCATCACAAGTATGTTTATTACTTTGTTTAAAAGAAGCAAAAGTTGTATAAAAAACATTTTCACATGAACATTGTATTTTTAAATATTCTTGATATCCATTATATTCATTACTTAATAACTTACAACCTTTACTATTTATATAATCTCTAACTTCTTCAAAACTTAACATTCTATTTTTATTGCTACAAATATTACAACATACATGTCCCATTCTAAAAATTCTATACGTTCTTTCAAAATCATTTCCACATTTACATTTCAATTTTAAGTTAGTTTTAACATTTATATATTCTGTACTTAATAATTCACAATCTGAATTACTTTCTACTTCTATATAATACTTAACACTTTCATATGTATGTTTTATACCCATATTTAACCATCTCCTTTAATTAAATTAAAATAAGAGTAGATTTAAAACATCTACTCTTATCATTAATTAAAGGCAAAACTATTAGCCTTAAGCGTATTACTCATATAGTAATACGGTAAATATAAAATTAACTTATTAAATCATCTGGTTTTTCTTCTATTTTTATTTCTGCTAAACGTATAAGATATGGTATTGTATCTTCATTTTCTTTTTGTTTATATCTTTCCATTTATTCCTCCGAAGAATAAAATTATAAGTAGGGTAGAGAGGATGATTTAATTTCTACCCATAATCGACCATTATTAAATATCAACAAATACTTTACTTGCTTCTGATCTAATATCTTCGCTCAATACTACAATGCCTACTAATGGATTACCTTTTAATTTTTCTATTAATTGATATAATCCATTGTTATTTTTATATTTTGGTTCTGATTGTTTATAATCTCCACAAAATATAACACATGAATCTGATTCAATTCTACTACCAATTAATTTAAGAATATTTAAATTCATATCTTCTGCTTCATCTACAAAAACATATGTAGAACCATAACTCATACCTTTAATATAAAATGGAATATCTTTTTTAATATATTCATTAATATTTTTATCTTTGGTTATAGAAACATCTATATATTGCTCAATACATTTAAAGAAATCACCAATTTTTTCTTCTTTATCACCTTTAAGAAATCCAATTTCTTCACCAGAACCCAGAGGATTTCTAAGTAAAAGAATAGTACCATAATTTCCTTTTTCAAATACATGGTATAATCCCATTTTAGTAGTTAAATGTGTTTTGCCGCTGCCATAAGTTCCTGCAATAATCTTAATTGGAATATCTTTATTGTTTAGCAAATCTAAAGTACATCTTTGTTGAGCATTTTTACCTTTAATATATTTAGAATCAGGAAGTTTTAATCTTTCAAGATTTCCATTACTATATCTAAATTCTTGTGATTTACGTTTACCTTTTTCATTAATTATTACATATTGATTTTCTATAAATTTATAGTTACTATTATTAGGATTATCAAAAAGTTCAGTAATTTCATCTGAATTTAAATTTAATTCAATAAATCCTTTATAAGCAATATCACATTTTTCTTCAAACTTTTCACATCTAATACCTAACAATTTACACTTTTGTCTAAACAATAAATCATTACTCAATGCAAAAATTTCAATACCATTTTCTAATCCGAATTCTTCATTACTAAAATATATATTATTTAAAACACTAATTATTTTATTATCATAATTATCCTTATCAAATGAACAGGGGAGAGTATATTCAAAATTACTTTCTCTAACTACATATTCAATCATATCTTGATTACTCTCAATGTCTCTACTTGCTTGTCTTGCTTTATATTTTTTATTTTCATCGGATGATAATTTATGTTTGTCCAATTCATTTAAAACATAGCCATTAATTAATATCTTAGTGTTAGTATCTTTATACTTTTCAAATATTTGTGTTGAATTAGACATTAAAACATTCGTATCACAAAAAACTTTAGTTGTTTTCTGTTCATCTTTCATAATTTTCATTCCTCTCGGAAAATTTTTTATTGCACTATTATTACTATTTAATTAATTTCTTATTTGAAATATTATTTTACTCCTTAATACCATACATTTCTCTATCAATTATATCTTTCATATAACTAGGAACCATAGGTTTTTTTCTTCTTGATTTTTTTTTACCACATATGGTAGTTAAATCAGGATATTTTCCACCCTCCATTTTTAAAATATTTTTAGATATTAACCATTCTTTTTCTTGTTGAGATATTGATTTCAAGTTAAATTAGATTCTCCTTTTATTAAATTTTATATTTAATTAACATTCACTCATCATGAGCAAATTTATTTGTCAAAATTAAAAAAGAGAGTAAGGTGTTAACCAAACTCTCTTAATAATACTACTCACTACATATAATATAAAATATTGTTTTATAACTCTTTATTTATAATAATTTGTTAATGATTTATAAACTATGACGATATATTTTTATTTCTATATTTTTGAGATGCTTCTTTCCATAATTCTTTTTGTTTTTCTTTCCAACATTCACTACAATATTTTTTACGTTTATTTTTACTTTGCTTAATTAATTTACCACAATCAATACATTTTATTATCCTTTTATCACCATTATATAAATCAAAATAATAACCAATATTATCATAAGTAGTTATACTTAATACTACATTATCACTATCTTCTATATTTTCAATAAATAATAAATTAATTTTACCTCTAGTTCTTACATCAATATAACCTAACTGTGATAATATATTAATAATATCATTAATTTTATACATATTAGGTATTTTTGCTGATTTTAAAATATCATCAAACATTTTCTGATTGCCACCAATATAATTATATCCTGAATAATTACTATATTTTAAATTGCATATTTCTTTTTTAATTTTCATATTAACTAATAAAGAAAAAAGTATTTTTTTATAATCATATCCAATATTACTATTATTAATATATTCAATTTCCTTATCAGTTATAGGTATATTATCAATAATGATTAATGGATTATCTTTTCTACTTCCTTTACGAAGTGCATAATTTATTTTTTTAAAATACTTAACATCATTAAAATTTTCTATATATTTTTCACAAAATTCATATGCTTTTTCTTTTCTTTGTTTAGGTTTAATACCTTGTGATTTCCAATACTTAATTAGAATAGTTAATTCATACGTATGATAATTAGTTAAAAACCCTTTTTCTTCAATTATTTTAGCATAATTAATTTCATTGTATTTATATTTAATCAAATAATCACCTTTTTCAATTTATATTTTTTATTTAAATATATAATATTTCCTTTGTCACTAGGAACGGGAAATAATATAGGTTTATCATTTTTATTCTTTATATTATTAAAAATATATTCTCCAAACGAATTCCATAATATGTCTTTATTTGAATTCTTATATTCACAATAAAATATTTCAACTAAATAATTTGTTAATTCAAGAGCATTAGAACATATATTTAACATTTTATTTCTAAAAATATCATATATATTAATTATAATTTCATTTGATTCATCATTGTATTTTAATTTATCGAATGAACCATTTATACCCATATTATTTAAATCTTTTAATTCTCTCATAAAAGAATTATATTGCTTTAATATTTTTTTATATATATTATTATTCTTAGGTATAGAATCATCTATATATAGTTTATATAAATCATTATTATTTTTTATTTTTAATTTTTCTTTAATATTAAAATCAATACTCTCTATATATTTACATAGTAAATTCATTACACTATTACTATTAATAACTAGTAGAAATTTATTATAAGCATTAACAAATGATTTTTCTATATCATTTTTATCTTCTTTATCAATTAATTCATTTAAAGATATTCCAAATTTTTGTCTACATGATAAATCATTACTTTTTACATATCTATTATAATTGTAATATGTATTTTTATAAAGATAAATGAAGAAATATGGATGTCTATCTAAAAGTATACTATTTAAAAATTCTTTTTCTTTCTTAACTTTATCATTATCATCTTTATTGATTTTTTGTCTTTCAATCCAAATATTCGGTATACCTTTAACTTCTTTTCCTATTTTTGCTTTATCAATTTGTGCTGATTGAAGTTTAGTACACATTTTTAATCTATTAACTAATGTTTTATACTCATTACTATCTTCTTTAAAAAGAGGAAGTAAAGCATAAGCACTTGTACTTTTATTTGTTATAGAACCTATTATTGAACCAAAAGCAAATTTATCTGCATTAAATAAATCTTCTTCATTAAAAACAACAGGTTTAGGTTTAGGTGCTTCATATACTACTGGCAATTCATCTTTAAATATAGAATCAATAATACATTTATTGGAAGTAGTGGCAATAATATCCATATCAAAATCTGAGCCTGCCCAGTTAAGAGTTTCATGACCATGAATATTTACTATCACGCCGCCATCTTTACAATAGTAGTACCATTTATAATATTTTTTATTATCTTCATTAATATTTTCATCATCTTTTACTAAGTTTAATTGTAAATGTTCTGATTTATATGTAAGTGGTGCTCTCATTGAATCTACAGTATCAACTCCTTTTTTATTCCAATAATTACAATAATATTCATTCTCTTTAAGTAATCCAGTAACATTTTGTCCACAAATATGTTGCATTTGGGCAAAAGTATCACTTACTAAAACTTGAAAATTACCATCTAAAATAATTTCACCTAGACAACCTCTTTTAATAATGTTTTTAATATATTTATAAATTTTATTTTTAATATATTTATCATATTTTAAATTATGATTTATTACTAAACTCTTTAACCAATAATTATCATTATTTTCAAAAAAAGATTTAATACTTTTATTAGTTATATTTTCTCCCATTAAAAATAATAATATATGATATATATTATTAAAATTAATTCCTTGCACCCATTCAACAAATTGCTTACATACTTCTTCAATATCTTCTTTGCTTAAATTTAATGTCTGAAGGAATTGATAATTCATAGATAATATATCATTTGGTTCTTTGGGAGAAACCAAAGCAACTCCCCAATATAACTCATTTATTTCACAGTTGTTTTTGTATTGCTCAAAATCAAATGAATTCCAAAGTTTAAATTGACTTTCTGAAATTATAACATCTATATCTCTTAAATCAACTTTTATTGGTTTATTATTTTTATCTTTATATATTGTTTCAATAATATAATTGCCATTATTTTTTTCTTTACAGAATAAATCCACATCGAATACTGTAAGTTGTCCTTTTAGGAAATTTTGCCTTATACACCATTGTCCAGGCACATAATCTAATCCTAATTCCTTTGACCATTCCAATGCTTTATTAGGTTTTATTAATCCTTGACCGTCAAATCTATTAAATTTTAATTCTATTTCTTTATTTTCTTCAATTTTATCATCTTCATTGTCATCAGTTTCAGTAACAAAATTTACTTTAACTAATTTGCTAGTTTCGTAGTCAGGCACAACACAGAATCTTGGAGTGCTAACTATCTTAGTGCTAGACCCACTTAAACCACGATAAGCATTGTACTTAGATGGGCAGAGAGGTTTATTTTTATCTCTGCCATTATCTAATATTTCATTAAGATTATCAATAATATTTTCTTTACAAAATACTACTGTTGAAACTCTGGATTGAGAAGAAGATGACGATAATCTAAAATATTTATTATGATTTAATGTTAATCCATTATTAAATAAATATTTATAATGAGTATTATGTTCCATTACAATAGTTATATATTCAGGTATATATAATTCATTTAAAATATCATTTTGTAATTCTATTATTCTATCTGAATTTTCTTTAGTATGTATCTGTTTTTTTAATTCATCTCTTTCTTGATACCATTGTTCAAGTAATTCATAATTTATTTTTTTACCTGTTATTTTTCTAATGCTTCTAAGAATTTGGTTATCTGATAGAGCAATTAATTCACCATTAATTTTTGCTTGTTGAGAAGTTAATTCTATATCATAATCATACTCTTTGAGTCTAGAAGATTTAAATTTCATTGTATATAATTGACGATTATTATTCAAGAATTAATTCCTCCTTTTTACTATTTAATTCTTTTCTTTTATCTCTACATTGTTTACATCTACGAGGAAATTGAATTCCTTTATTAATAAAAAAATTAAATTCTCCTATTTCTAAAGTAAATTTTGTATTACAATCTAAACAAATATGAGATGAGTTATTGCTTATTATTTTATTAATTTCTTTAGTTAAAAATAAATTTAATTTATTAAAATCAGAATTATTTTTAAATATTTCTAATTCATATTTATCATTAAAACAATCCCATGTTTTTCTACTACGATATAATTTATTTTTATAAAGATAAATATCTGTACCTATAGTTTTATCAAAACGATCATTCTCTATCTCACAAACATTAATTCTTATACAATCTTCTGCTATAATTTTAAATTTAATTTTATAATTATATACATTTGTTACAAAAATATCTACATATTTGTTACGACCGATTTTTCTTTCTTTTTTATTTCTTCTTTTAATATAAACATTAATATATTTTTGATTAAGTTTATTTAATAAATTAATAATTATATCATGATTAAAAAATGATTCTACTGTACACATATATTCTTTAATTTTATTTTCCATAAAATATTCTATATCTTTTTCTATATTTGAATATATAATTTCTTGTGGTAATCTAAAATCTATTTTAGATTCAAGATTATAACAGAAATTTACGTTTTGTTCATATCCAAATCTATTATAAAAATAATAATTTTCATCTATTAATTTATATTTACTATCTATATTTTGAATTGCATTTTTGATATATATATTATTTTTGGCAAATTCTAAATCTATTTTAATCTGTTGTCTAATTTTTATTCTGTTTATACATTCATTTATTTTACTCTTAATTTCTTCTAAAGAATATCTAAAAATATCATATGAACTATAACAATTATCATTTATATTATGAATTTCTATTTCTGAAGTAAGATAATTATTATACAATGACTTTTTAACTTCAGATATGGAAATTCTATATAATTCATCATTACTTTGAAAATAATTTATTATTTCTTTTTTAATATTTTCTGTTTTAAAATATAAGTAATTCTTATATAAATCAATGCATTTAGGTTTTCTTAGGATTGCATTAATTATATCCTTATCATCTCTTTCATCAATACTATCAATCAATTCGGTCATATATTCAATATCAACTTCACCTTTTTTATATCTAAATACATCATCCCAAAACCAATCTAACTTTTGTAATCTTTCTTTTAATTTATTATCATTCTTATCTGCTTTACTCAATATATTTTCTTTATATTTTCCAATGATATCATGATATTTACCATCATCACTTCTTTTCCTAACATTAAAACACTTACCATCATAAAACAACGCCTTAAACACAGGTAACTTATCCTTATTCAATAAACTCTTAATATCTACTTCAACCACAATATTCTTTAATTCTAACCATATATCAATATAATCCTTTAATTTTTTCTCATTACTAAATTTCATTTCAAAATAAATCACATTTCCACATTCGGTTTTAATAGTCACATCAGGTCTATAAATTCTATCACCTACAGTATAAGATTGTTCAACTAAAACTTCCTTGCAAACATATTCTCTTTCTTTATCAGATGTAATAATAAATTTTTCACCTGATTCTAAGAATTTATGTTTGAACCAAAAGTGGAGATATGACTCGCTTGAACATTTACTAGCGTCAATATGTGCAAAATGAGCAGTTATTAATTTTGATTTTGTTGCTTTAGGTATTACTTCTGAACCACATAGAGGACAATAATTTTTATTTTTATTTGTGTTATCACTATTGACATCTACTTCATCAATAGTGATAATGTTATTATTTATGTCTTTTGCAAACCATAAATTCACATTACTGAACAATAAAATTTTCCTCCTTGTCTAATTTTCTTAATCTATAACCATATCCATCACCAAATTTTAAACAAGTTAAAGCATCAACTAAACTTTCAAACAAATCCATAACTTTAACTCTTCCTTTATCAATACTATAAAATTTATTTTCACTATCACTAAATATTTCATTATACATTTTCTCTAATCCATTAAAATCCATAATCCATCTTGTAATACCATTATTTTTATAATTATGAGGATTAACCATAATTGCATTTAGATTATTATCTTGTTTTTCTATCATAACTAAAACTCCATCCTCTAATTGACATACAAATAATTTTTTACTGTTTAAACTTTTATTAATTTCTTTATAATCGTTATTTAAAATATCCATGTTTAATCTTGGTCTTCTTTGCATAATAATCATTTCTCCTTTTTATTTTTATTTGTAATTAATTTATATCATTTTTATAAATCCATCAATCCCATCTACCCAAACCACATATTAACAATATCATCCATTTCTTCTCTATTTTCTCTACTGAATTGACATTTGCATTCTTTATCACAAAATTCATTATTATTATGGTCTTTAGTTATTTTCCATTTATCACTTTTATCAATATCATCTAAATTCTTTAAACAATTAGCACAATATCCTGTAGTTATATTTACGTCTATGTATGTAATTTTATTTTGTCCCATCAATAATCATATCTCCTTGCTTCCTACCCATATCATCTAAAAATCCACTATAAATCTCAATATCTACAAAATCATCACAATTATTAAAAATAATAGATTCTAAATCTTCACTATTAACATAATAACTAAGTAAACCATTTTTATCATTAATCTTATTTAATAATCTACCATCCTCTTCAAATAATATTTTGCAACCTTTCATAATTTTAATATTTATGTAATTATTATAAGAGTAGCATATATTGTACAGTATATCTGATATGTTTGTTATATTATTGTTAGTAGGGGAGTGGAGAATATAATTTGCATCTTGATTATATAATAATTTTCCACTATATGTATGTAAATTATTGTTTGTTTTATTGTTATTCATATGTATATTCCTTCTTTCTATTATATTATTTATATTATTTTATATATTTTTAACTAACTAGTATATGTAATTTATATTTAAATCAAATCTATAACCTCATTCCAATCATACCTAACAACATCACCTGTCCTAACATCAACAATCTCTCTATACTCATCACCATCTATCATATTATAACCATATTCTTCTAATAAATCAGAATTAAATTCATTATCCTCATATGGAGCAAATACTAATTTCTCTTGATTAGTTTCTTCGTTTAGAAGGTATAGATTCGCTTCGATATTCCATGAACTATAGATCGCTAAAATCAAATCATCTTCTTCAAAGTAACCACTATCACCTGAATAATTTTCGTAATAAAATTTCATGTGTTATTATCTCCTTTTATAAATTATAAAAATGTAATAATTTTAACTCAAATTAACGACCCATTTCACCTCTACCATAAAATATACATAAATGATTTTACCTCTTGAAATTGACACAAAATTTCGTTAAAAATTGCTTAAATATGTCAATAAACTATTGATTTAATTGACTTTCTAATCATATTATCAACAAAGTGCTGTTATTATTGAGTTTGTGAGTGTTTTATATTTTAATATTATTTTATATTGATGATAGAATTTTAGTGTTAAATTTAAAAAATATATTATGGATAAATTATATTAATATTCTTATACAATATTTTTTAAAATATGAGTAATCACATCAACAGTCCAACCATTACCAATACACTTATATCTATTTGTTTCATTTATTCCTTCTGTATAATTATCAGGTAAAGTTTGTAATCTTTCTGTTTCTAATGGTGTTAATCTTCTTATATTAAATCTACTAAAATCTTTTCCATCTTCTAAATAATATAATCCACTTTTACCACCTAATCCACCTGCATTAGCATTTATACAACATGATTTACCATATATCGAATATACTCTATTACCTTGTGAAAAATTACGAGAAAGATTTTTACCATCATTTATCCATTTAGTTTTGCTTATTATACCACATAAAAATACTAATCCATTTTTTGAAACAGTATACTTTTTATCTCTTGATATGTATATGTATTCTTGTTTTAAATAATATTTTTCTGGAACACTATCTTCTATAATATCGGCAACCATTATATTTTTATCTTGTGGTAATATTATATTAGGAATATTAGTCCAATAATATCTTTCTCTACTTTGTGGAGATACTAAATTAGAATTAATACAAATAGGGTTGCTATCAAAATATTTACTTATAATTTCCATATTTTCTTTTGTCATACTTCCTACATTTTCAAATAAATAATATTTGGGTTTTATTATACCTAATGCTTCTATATATTTAAAGAATAATTTAGACCTTTCACCTTCTAATCCTTTTTGTTTTAGATTACATCTAGATAGATCCTGACATGGTGAACCTCCAATTAATAAATCTATTTTCCCTATGTATTCATTAAAATCAATCTCATTTACATCACCAATATGTACGGTATCAGGATAGTTCTTTTTTGCTATTTGAATAGCGTATTTATCAATTTCTGAAGCATAATAATTATCTACTTTTATATTTGCTCTTTCTAATGCTATCCTGCCACATGATATTCCATCAAATAAACTTAATACATTCAATAAATATATTCCTCCTTTTATTTTATTAACTAATTAAAATAATTTATAATCATGTCCAATAAATTTAATCTTCATCACTATTTTTATTAGATATTTTAACTTCCTTAGAACCAATATTCTCACCAATCAAAATAGTATTACAATGTTTACATATGTATTCTTCTTCTCTTTCATAATATTCTTTCATAGTTAAATCCAATAATTCTCCACAGCAAGGGCATGGTGCTAAGTATGATTCGTGTTTATTCATGAGTATATTTCTCCTTTTAATTATTTTATCAATATCTTATTATTAACTTTAAATTCTTTTAATTGATCATTCTTACCAACTATTTTAAAATGCAAAATTTCATGTAAATCATTAATATGTGATTCTTTTACAGTATAAATACTCTCTGTATCTCCTTGTACTAATAAACTTAATTTAATATTTTTCTCATTTAATTTGTTTGCAATACTATTTATGGTTTGATTTGATGTAAAATATATTGCCAAAGTATTTTTATCATAGCGGTATAATTCTGTGTTATATCTTCCTTTTATGTATATATTATATTTATTAGTATATTTATCTTTGATTACTTTTTCTGATATTAAATGAGATTCATAAAATAATGTGTAAATTCCTAAATATTTCTGGATAGAAGAAAACCTCCTTTCTTATTAGATTTTTGTTGATTAGTTAGTGATTGTTTATTGCTTTACGTATTAGTTATTTTATTGATTTGTTATTTGTATTATAACATGGTAATGAGGTAGATGTCAAGAGATATGTAAATATTTATTTTAGTATTGTGTTAAATGTTTATAGTATCAATATGATATCATATTGATAATTTAATTATTATTATCATGAAAAATTTCATGGCAATTTTTACATAATACAATTAAATCTTCATATCGCTCTTCACCTAAATTCTCATATGTATTATGATGAACTTGTAAATTATATTTACTACCACATAATTGACATTTATGTATCTTATCTAAAATTTTTATTCTTACATTTTTCCAATGTTTTGTTTGTAAGTATTCCTTATATGGCATTATTTTTAAATTATTTATATCTTTAAGACTATTTATATTTACAATATTATTTTTATCATTTAATAAATAATTTATAATTTCATCTTTACTTTTCTTTTCACCACTTTTAATAATTGGTACTCCATTATTTATCAAATCAATAAATGTCATTTTTCCCGTATCATAATATTGTTTTAAATAATTTTTAAAAATTAAATAAGGGAAATGTCTACCTCCATTTCTATTTGTAACTTTTACTTGTTTTTTACCATTCATTACTATTAAATTTTTTGAACAAAGTTCATTTCTTTTTTCACCATTTTTATCTCCTATAACTTCGTCTAAATGATATAAAGGAAGAGCAGTAAACCATTGATAAATATAAATAAATAAATCTGAACTAATTATATTATAATATTTTGGTTTATTTAATATTTCTTCTCTAAATATTTTACCTTTCTTAGTAAATTCATTAAGTCCTTGAATGGTTAAATCATTATTAATATCAAACATTATATTAATAACTTCCATAAATTCATCTGTTAATAAACTAAAAATTAATTCCTCATTTTTAAATTTAATAAAATAATTATCATCTTCATGCTTATTAATTATACATATAATATCCAATATGAAAACTCCTTTATTATTAATATTTTCTAACAACATTTTAATTGTAATTTTATATATCATAATCTTTACTTAATGCTCTTTTCCAACATTTACCACAGTAATCATTTAAACATTCAAAACTATCTCTTGGATAACTATCTAGACCTCTTATTTCAACACATCCAAGTTGAAAAGCAGGTATAAAACTATGATCGTTTATTGAATTGTAAAAATTATCAAAAGTTTCTTTACTCCACCCTAATTTTTCATAACCTTTAATAATAATCATTCCTTTCTTTTTTCTTTATTTTTAAACCATTTTAAAATACCAATTACACCTTCAGGTATGTCAAAATTTCCACCATAAAAAACTCTTGGATTAATAATAATATAAGATTTACCTTTATCTTTATCATGTGAAATATAAGCAAGTATTGATTCTTCATTATCTAATTTTATAGATGTTAAATCATCCATAAATCTTATAATACTATTTTTATGATAACCTAATATTTCTTTTAATTCTATTACATTCATCAAATCTATATTATTTATATGACTATCTGGATTAAAACATAATGTATTCTGCTGTCTATGTATATATGGTATCATTTTAAAATAAGAACCTAATTGTTTATGTTTTCTAACTGATACATTTTCATATAAATACCTTATTGAATTTATGTATAATCTGGTATAATTATAATTTGATTTTATAGAATTCTCTATTTCACCTTTGTAAAAATAATCCTTATTCACTTTGATAAACTTATTTTCTTCTAAAATAATACCAAGATTAATTAATTTTTTAAAATATATAGAAAATTTTTCTCTACTTATATTTATTAATTTCTGCATACCCTTTCTTTTAATTAAATTATCATTATAAATAAGATTGCCTTCATAATCAACAAAAGTAGATAAATAAAATAATTTAGTAATATCTTCTTGAATTAATTCAGGTGATTGAGAAAATATTACATCTCCATACTGAAACAAAATAAAAACAAATCCACCTAACTCTTTATTCCAATCCTTCATATTTTCATTTAACTCTTTATTTTTTATTGATTTTTGAATTGCATTTCTTTGTCTTTCTGAAATTATTTTAATACTATCTCCTTCATGAATTTCAATTGTTTCTCCTGTATTTACATCTGCCAATATTTTAACTACTTTATTAATAAAAACACTCTCCTTTTTATATTTTAACATTGAAGTCACAAATTAAACATAAATTTTAACATCGAGGTCACATAATTTTTTGACAAAATTAAGCAATATTAATGGTTTGTGCGGAATTGTCCTTCTCTTTCTCAAACTATCTAGTCCTCTATTAGTACAATGAGGATCAGATATAATGAGAATAAATTAAAATAGAAAATAATAAACACAACTATATTAGTATTTTGTTCACTATTTAATCAATAAAAATAAAAATAAATCACATATAAATTATCATTTAAACATTAATATGAAAAATCCACAAACAATTAACGTAGATAATAATAACATATTTTTCACCTCCTTTTACTCTTGTTCATATTATACACAATAATAAAATAAATGTCAACATATATTTATAGATAAAAAATAAATAAAAAATAATAAAAAATTAATATGGATGGATTACTTTTCCCCTTTAAAGGGGAAAATAATACAGACATGCCCCGCTGGCAAGCGACCAACGGTAGATATTAATTTATAATTAATCAACAAATGGTGTAATATATGTAATTTCTTTATTTTTATCATGATAATTAATAAAATCATGAAATTCTAATCTTTACTTACCATAATATAACCATATTTTATAATCACAATCAATTAATAATAATTTACCAATAGATTTTTCTCTCAAACTAGAATCTACTTCAATAGCAATAAATGGTTTATTATTTTTATGCCATACAATATCAATTTTACTACTTCTATTATTATAAAATATTTTATATTCTAATTCAGGAATAAAATTATATTTTCTTGCTAGATTAAGTATTTCTTTTTGTATAGTATTGTGTTTATCTAGTTTATTTTTTATTTTATCGTTTTGATTATATATTTCATTAATATCAAGTTGTATATTTTGTATTATGTTCATAATAGATTTCACCTCCTATATAATTATTTTATCATTCTATTACCATCAACAAAACGATCACTTCTATTTCTACTGTTCATATTATACTAAATACCTATACAGAAGTCAATAGAATAATAAAATAAATATTATATAAATACTCTCACTTATTAGACACTATTCATAATGAAAAAGTTCCATATAATCATCAAAAAATATAAAAATAATATAAATATATTAAATAATAAACATAAATCCAACAAATCCCACATATTACCTATCATAACTTACCTTCCACACAAATATACTTAACTATATCACAAGTCAGACAAATTAAATCCAAATTGTCAAACTTATTGTCACCGATATAATCACCATATTGTTTGACAAATTAAATTATAAGGAGGATAGTAATATGAACAAACAAAAAACAAGAATATCATTTAGACTAAATCCAGAATATGATAAACCTCTGATTGATGAATTGAGTAAATATAGTAGTAGAAAATTATCTATGCTAATCAGAAAAATATTAAGAGATAATTTAGTTTATCGGAAATGTGAAGTAGAAGATGTGTTTGCTGAAGATACTATTGATAATCCTATTACAAATGAATTACTTGCATCCAATACGGATAATGTTAATGATACTAATGAAACAATAGAAATTAGACAGATTAATAGAAAAGCAGAAATTAATAATAGCAATAATACAAATAAATCTAAATCCATCAAATGGAATATTCCTGAGTAAATTATTATATTTAAAGGGAGGATATTAAAATGAAAAAGGAAGAATATAAGAAATTTTGTGAATTCACAAATAATCAATTAAATAAATTAGATACTAATGATAATTTAGATATTGAAGAAAAATATGATAAAGTTATGGATGTTTGCTTTGCATTATTAGGTATTTATGAATCATTTATTGAAATTATGCCAGATGATATATTAGAAAATATTAAAGCAAGTTGGGAGGTATAAATTAATGTATAAATATATCATAACACTAATTTGTTTACTATACCCCACCCCTATATATGCAATGACTATATCAGATTTAATGAAAGAAACTGTTGGAGTAGGTAAACCAGGATTTGCTATACTTCTAATTGTAGGTGCTGGTATAGCAGCATTTATAGGAGAACAAATATTAAAAATATTAGGCAAACAAAACTTTGCTATATTAGTTGGCATAGTTGCTACATTTGTTGCTACATTAATTATGATAGATACTGGATTTGAAATAGTAAACAAATTATTAGCATTATTCTAGGGAATGGAGTGGTAATATGTTACTTATAATACCAATATTATTATTTGTTATTTTATGTGTATGTTTACCTCAATTAATGATTCAAACACTAATAGGAGTATTTGGATATGCAACCTGTAGAGTATTAAGTAAAAGAAGCATGTCAAAAATGATTATTGTTATAACTGTATTTTCATATTTAAGTGTTATAATGGAGAAAACATTACCTTTAATAGAAGAAGTGCAAGGAAAACAAGAATATGTAGGAGATAAAATAGATAATTATGAACAATATAAAAAATATTTTAATCCTACTAGTAAATTATATGATAAAGAAGATATTCAGAAACCTATTGATAAAATAATTGATGAGAATACTCCTGATAATTTATTTTTCAGAATACTAACTGAATATCCAAGGACTAGATAATAATATAGAGGAGTGATATTATGCAAACTATAATAGTTAATAAATTTGCAATAGGTTTAATGGCAATGTTTGTTATGTTAAATTTTAATTATTTATTCAAAAATGGTACTATAGATACTAAAATTTATAAACATGAGAATAATCAATTTTATGGTGATTTAATTATTAAGGATAAAAAATTACTTTTAATAGTTAAAGTAGATGATATTGGTAATGGGAATAGTGAAAAAATTTATAATGAAAATAAACAAATAGATGAGAAAAAAGAGATAAATGAAGATAAAACTTATAAAGAAGATAAAGAAATATACGAAAATAAACACTATAATGAGCAAAAAGAACATAATATCAATAATAATATTAACAAAAAAGAGGAAATAATTAATAAAGATGATCAAAATATTAATAAAAAAGAAGAAAAATTCAATGAAAATATTAGAATTACAGATGATAAAACACCTGGAAGTATAGAAATTATAATTAAAAATGGTATTGATGAGGTTAATATCACTAGAAAAATAGGAAGTGGAGATATGAGTGATATTGATAAGGAGATATGTAGAAAAAGTATAGATGCTGTGACAGATTATATTCAGAGTATTAAGGGTAATGGGAATAGTAATATTAAAAAAGGTGTAATTGATAGTATTAAAGGATTTAAGGATTATATAAGTAGAGAGAAGGGCGGTAGGTGGTTTAAATGGTAGATAAGAAAAAATTAAAAGAAAAATTTACAAAGTATTTACAGCAATTATCATATAATCCACTAAAGGTTAAAAAATCAGAAGATTTAAAATCATCAATTAAGAAAATAATTAGATGTAGAAAAGGTAGAGAAATAGAAGCAGAAATAGAAAATGTATTTATACAAACAAATTGTTATAATACCAGAGGTGAATATCCTTATCATATTGCTACAAGTAAGATTAATGATAATCATTATCAGGTAATGTTTAAATTGCCATATGGATTAAATTATAAATCAATAATTGATAAAGTTAAATATTTTTCTGATTCTATGATTGCACAAGTCAATATAGAAAATAGAAGAGGATTATTAATGGTAGAAGTATTTAAAGGTATTATACCTGAGAAATATAGATATAACTTTAATTATATTGAGCATATGGATAAAATTGTTCCTATTCCTATAGGTGTAGGTGTTAATGGTATACCTATAATTGTTGATTTAGTTGATATTCCACATATTATAATTGCAGGAGTAACAAGATCAGGTAAAAGTATTTTACTTACAGGAATTTCTGATGCATTAATGCAAAATCATAATGCCAAATTATTTATTATTGATTTAGCAATGACTGATTTTGTACATTTAAAGGATTATTGTGTATTTGGATATAATTTAGATAATGCAGAGATTATATTAGAATATTTAATGGAAGAATTAGAAAAAAGAAGATATTTACTTGTTCAAGGTAATTGTGTAAATCTTATAAAATATAATGAAAAATATCCTAACAATAAAATGAAATATTATATATTAATTATTGATGAATTTGCATTTACTTCACCTAGAAAAAGTGATGATAAAAATACAAAGAAACGCAGACAAAGATTGCAAAGTATTGTTGCAGATTTAGGTATGATGTCTGCTAAAACAGGAATACATTTAATTATTGCTATGCAAAGACCATCTAAAGAATTAATGCCTATGGAGATAAAATCAAATTTTCCATGTGCTATAAGTTTCAAAACTGTAAACTACGGAACAAGTATGACTATATTGGGAAACACAGATGCTTATTATTTACCTAATATTAAAGGTAGAATGATATTTCAACATGGATCTAAACAAATAGAATTACAAGCAATGTTATTAGAACAAGAAGAGGCAATAGAAAGATTAAGGATGTTTGATAAAATATCAGATAGAAACAATGCATATGCATCATATTTTCATAATGAGGATGATCAATATGATAGAGAACAATTTCAAATATATGAACACCAGACAAAAAGGTTATTACCGAGATAGATTAATAGTAGAAGTAATAGATCAATTTGAAATATTATCTACAGAACAAATATATTATTTATTTTTTACTGATATAAAATATGGAATAGTTAAATGTAGAGAAAGATTAAGGATATTAAAACAAAAAGGTAAGATTAATTCAATTAGAGTAGATGTAAATATGTGTAATTATTATTTTATTAATAAGAAAAGTAAATTTATAATTCACGATATAAATAGAAATTGGGGATATATTTATTTACTTTATCTGTATAAGCAAAAAGAATATTATAGATTTATAGATATTGATAATGAATATGTAATGCAAAATAATATACAAAGAGCAGATGGAATTATAGGATTTAAAAATTATGTTACTAATGAATATAGGTATGTAATAATAGAAAGTGATAGAGTGGATAGTAGGAATAAATTTAATAAGATAAAGGAATATGTTGATATTTATAGGGAAGGCAAATATAAGAATGAATTTTGGTATAGTAGAGTTAAAAGGTTTCCTAATGTGTTGATAGTATGTGATAGTGAAAAGAAGAAATTAAAGATTTTAGAGATAGAGAAAAGAGATAATATTGAATTTATAGGAATTGATGAGAGTGTAGGTAAAGAGGTTAAATTAAGTTTAAAGTTTATTATTGTAACTGTAGATGAAATTAAAAAGTATTTATTTTAATCAATTAGAAATGGTTGATTTTTTATTTGTGATTTTATAGGTTGTACATTAGAATATAATAAAATTATAAAATAGTACAATATGAGTGAGAATATAAATTAAGATATGGGTTAGAATATATGTTGTAATACATATTGTAGAAAATATAAATTACCTTGTCCAACAGTATATAATTACTATAAAAAATTTATAGACTAAGAAGTTAAAGGAACGAAAACTTCTTAGCGAGATATTTTTAGGGCAAAATTTAGAGTGAAATATGGGAGTGATAAATATGGGGCATGAAATTTGTTTAGGTACGCCCCTTAGTTAATTGGTTAGATTATTAATTTATTAGGTAATATATTAATTGGTTATATAAAATAATTAATGAATAGATTTAATATTAGTGGGTATGATAATATTAAATAAAATAAAGGAGAAAATAATATAATGGAAAATACACAAAAATTAGATATTAAATCTAGTAATGCAGGTGTTAATGTAAAGAATATAATGTATATATCATCAATATTAAGTTTATCATTGTTTAGTATTGCAGGTTTTAATATTGGAGATGTAGGTAATATGAGTGGAAGTAATATATTAGGAATAGGGAATTTATTTAAGAGTATTAGTTATATATGTTATGGATTTGGAGTGTTTAGTTTTAGTTTATTATGGTATTTAGGATATGGATGGAATGATAGATAAATAATTTAATGGAATAAATTAGTATTGACAAGTTATTATATATGTGATAATATATCAATATCGTAATAGCGGAGTCACATGGTTTAATTGTAATAGCACTCCCACGTAACAATAAATCACTATTTTGCCAATATAGGTGAAGTAGTGATTTTGTTTTGTAGAATAGAATAGAGTATAGGGTTGATATTAAATGGATAGAATAAGATTAAATTTGAAGGTAAAGTAAAGTTAAGACCTCCTATAGTATAAGTAGATAATGTAAATAGATAAATAATAAAGTTAAGTTTAATCCTCTTTATGGGGATTATTTTTTGTAATATAAAAGGATTGATATTAGATTGAATATAGATGAAAGAAAAGATATTGTATTGAAGAATATAGAAAATGGATATTATTTAAAAGGATTAAGATGTAAATTGGGATTAAGGTTAATTGATGTAGCAAATAAGATAGGTATTAATGCTACATATTTAAGTGATATTGAGAATGGAAAGAAAAATATTAATGAACAAATGATTGGAAAATTAAGTTTAGTATATGATGTGGATGAGGTTGAATTAAGTGTTAGATTTGGAATGGTTAGTTTTAGTGTAATAGAAGGTTTGAAGAATGATGAGGAATTGCATAGGAGAGTTTGGAAAATGGTTAGGGAGAATTGGAAAGAATGATTTATAAAACCTAACCAATGTAGACAAATGGTGTGTTGGTGGCTGATTGGATTTTTAAGATATAGTATAAAATAGAGATATATGAAGATATAATGAGTATTAGTTAGATAAATTGGATTTTATAAAATTGAAAATTTTAAAATAAAGAAAAATAAAGTTTAAATTATTATAAATTATTGTATAAATTATTATTCGTGAATTGTAGTTTGAATTTAAAATTTATGATATTATTAGGTGAGTGAGAGAGTGAAAATATTGGTGTTAGTAGGAGAGTGTAAAAGTGTTATTAAAGTGTTGATATTGTTGTGTTTAGTTAATGATTTATGGTTAATTAGATATAGTATAATTGTGGTGTTATTTTGGTATATTTATGATATAATTATAGTTAAATATTATGAAATTATAATTGATGATTGATATGATTAATATGTGGGAATAGTTGTTAAATGTGATGTTGTACGATTAGAATACGATGATAGATGAATGATGATTTGAGATAATTTTATAAATATTTTAAAAAATAAAAATTTATATTAGTAGTCGTGTTAATTTCCAGCATTTCCCTGTGATATGGTGTGATATGGGTCTATTACGCAATTTCGTTATTCCGTTATTTGTAAACTATGCCCCGGTCTATCTGAAAAATACAATACACGTTCCCAGCCGTACCCTTGTGATACTATATATGACCGGAACCATCTAACCAACAAATCCCAATATGTCCACCATACACGGATACGAACACAAAATAATAATATCCAACCAACACTAACCATAATTATCCTGTAATATTCCATGAAACCCTTATAAATCACTAATATATGTCATATCTAGTTTACATAAGACTTATTATAGGAACTTAGATAGATGTAGGATGTAGGTAGGTGCATCGTGTACATAATTGATGGTAAAATATTTAAAAATATTTAGATTATGCATTAAAAATATGATATTAAAAATGAGATTAAATAGGCTGAATTAGATTTGTAGGTGTAATATGTATTGGATTGAATTTGCATGGCTAATTGAGGCTTAAAATTGATGTAAAATGATATGAGGCGAATTGATATAGAATAATGTATATGGTCGTATCGTATGTATAATTGATATAATTGATATGATCTAAAATAAGGCTCATATAAGGCCGTATTAGGATATTGGATAGAAAAAATGTATAGATACACTAGAATAATATTGTCGTTTGATGTGAAGGTCGTAAGGTTGAATAAAATTGAATTGAATTGTAGATAAAATTGTAGATAAAATATAATGATATGTTCCGGTTAATATTCGTGCTGCTATCTGATAAAATGAAAAGTGTAAACTGTGAAAAATGAAAAGAAGGTGTGACTGCAATGTGGAACACAATAATAATATAATTGTAATGTTCCACGTGGAACATTTACGTGTCAAGTATATTGCCTTGACAGGCATCGGAAGATATAACATTTAGCGATTTTTTGAACTATTATAATATCCATATATTCAGATAATACGATATATACAAAGACTATTATTACACACTGTGTAACTATATACAAAGTATAAAACCATACAACGTACAACAATAAGCATACAACATAAATATACACAATACATACATATACAATATATATTATTATACATCTCTTACTCATATACAACACATAAATATTATGTATGAGTGTACTATCTCACTAATACACTTAAAACTTATCTACAATACTCCATACCAGTACAGGGTATACAAATCACACCTAACATAAACCCTTATAAACACTATATTTTTTAATCCAATAATCAGCATACCCTAACTATATTAATTTATCTATGCCAAATATACTTATCTGATAGCCTAATATTAATTTAATAATACCATAATATATTTAATTATACTTAAATATATACAATTATATCTAATTATAAACTATAATATCCTTACCAATAAATACTATTCACATATCTCACATATACCATACCAGGGTATAATTATCACATAACCAACAACCCCATACAACACAACTATTCTAACAACTCTAATATACCCATACGGGGTATACAATTTTAATACTCTATAAACCCTTGTCATACCTACATTTCACAGCTCATAAAATTCTATACCCTCACATAAGATAAACCACATTAAATAACATATCAATTATTATAAATCTTAACATAATCTTAACAAATACATAATATATTCTTAATACTATTTTAACACAACCTTAACATTCAAATCTCCACTTTAACCTCATTTTACCCTCGTTTCCGGTCATCAATACCCACTTTACCTATTAAAATCATATTAAATTAGGGTTTATTACCCACATAGTATATTAATTAAATACATAAACAATATACTCACATATCTATAATAAATATAAACAAATTATAATTATATCTATAAATTAAATCAACAAACAACTAAAATAATAAAATAAATCTGTACATATTACCGCACATCTGATATAATATTCTTGTAGGGGAAATCTATCTAATTTTAAGAGGGAGGCTATAAAAATGTTATTCAAAAAATCAAATCGTTTCTACAATACGATATTATACAAAAGCATAATACAAGAAATAGTTTTATCCGATCTATTTAATAACTCAGAATTAAATATAACCATTCCAAAATATGTTATACTTAAAGATACTGACAAAAAATGTTATAATACTTACATCTTAAACTACTGGAACTTAGAGAAATTACAAGAATACAACCACAAAAATATATATCAATCTAGTATATACGGCAACATTCATAATTTTTTATCAAACTACGATTTAAAATGGGACGGATTTAAAACTCTAAAAGATGCAAAAGATTATATAACTGAATTAGAATCAGAGGAGGTGATTAACTAAATATGCTAACAATACCACTATTAATAGAATTCTTACAAGAATTTGGCTTATCTAACCAACAAATTAACTCTTTAGATTTAAACCAAATACTCCTAGAAATTAACAAAGAATTATATCAATTAACGGCTAAAATAATAAAAGAAAAATATATTTAAACACCTTTAAAGGTGTTTTCTTTGTTATATTTACCGCTACACATAGTAACCAATACTATATAATTGTTTATAATATTATACAATTCAACCAAATTCCCAACAATAAATAAAACTAATACATTCCTTTTCTTATCCCTTTCTATCTCTTTACATTCTCTTATCCTCTCTTACCTTCATACCAACCACTCACACCTACTAACATACACACATTAAATTATACAGTCCTTCCTGGCCATCCTCACGACACTATACAAACCTATATATAATCATAGGTACAATCTATTTCATACCTAATATCTACCAATAATCAGTATAAATATACAAATACAATCAATTATACATGAATAAATGTATAATTACCTCTCAAATATCCTACAGTAGAACCATAAAATAAATAAAATAGCATCATATAAAGCCACCTTAAACAACCTACATATTGCCAAATATAAGTAAACAATTGTTAACTTAATTCCTCAGAACTATAAGAAAAACAAATATCAAAACGATAAAATAAATATCTTAAACCTATATACATTTAACATCTATTTTGATATAATGGTAGTTAAGATCTATCTAAATTTAAGGGAGGCTATACAATGAAATTAGTAACATTTGAAGAGTACCAAGTAGCTAAAAACCAGATCATCTATGGTACTGAGTATAAAGAATATTCGACACTAGAAAATGGTTACATTAAGAAACAATATACAACAGTAACGGATACATTTTACGAAGTAACCGACACTGACACACATATTACAGAATTTTGGTCTACTAAATATCCTAACAGCAGATATTACAGCGATAAAACACCTGAGCAAAATATTTACCTTTTCGGATTTATGCCAGCTAAACAAACAGACATTAACACGTTCTATATCACACTGAGCAATGGTATTACGATTGATATTAATAAAAATCCCGAATACAATGGTAACATTTGGGCATGGAAAATTGATACTCAGGTTTTTAGTAAAGACACTTATGCCGAACAATATCTCAAAAAACTTATAACTGAGAAGCTAACAGGGAATAGAATTATATACCACAAGAAAAATGAAATGCCTAACATTTGTGGTGTAAATGGTTCTGCTTGTAGAAATCCTAATAAATGCAATTCCGCATTATGTAGCCATTGCCCAATAGCTGAACAATTTTTCGCTGATAGAGATAATGTAAACTTAATTTATGCGTTTTAATTAAAACCTCTTAAGGGTAAAATAGACTTTACTAAAAGTTAAAATCTTACCCTTAAACTTTAAACCACTTAATTAAGTGGTTTTTTCTTTTCGTTTATCTTTACCCAAACACAATCACAAAATAAATAATGTTCCACGGGTAACGTATAGAATTAAATACTACATAAAATCACAAACAAACAAATTATCACCTCACACAACGCCAAATAAGCCTCTTAAATTTAAAATAGGTAATCTAATACCTAAACTATACAAACCCTTCTTAAATCCAATCCTAACGTCATACAGCCCTATTCAGCTATAAAATTATAAAATCCAATCTATATAAACCATACACAATAATAAAATAATTATTGCATTATCCCTTAACCTATGATAATATAATAGACAACTACATAAATTTTAAGGAGGAATTTTCACTATGGCAAAAATTTATAAAATCAATGATATCGTTTCTATTCCCGACAGAATAGTATTTCCTGGAAGACGTGATCCTTATGAATGGGAAAATAGAATTATATTATCAACTGGTAAAAATAAATATGGTAAATTATTATATAAGGTTAAGGTGTGGAATCATTTTACAAAAAAAGAATATGAAAGGTGGTTTCTTGCATCAATGGTTAAAAAAGCTAATTTTTACCACTATGTTAATGAAGAAGAAGATTTTAAAAAATGGTTAGAAGAGGCTAAATAAAGCCTCTTTTTATTTTTCTCTATCAAAATAAATCTTTTAAACCCTCATTATAGAGGGTTATTTTTTTGTTCTATCTACAGCAGCTTTACAACCTCACACAACGCCCATATACCAACCTAATCTTCCTCACACTTATTCCAATACCTACAATTCCTCAAATCCCTTCCCACAACGATAATTATATATATCTATAAATTCCTCAAAAAATAAATCAACAAAAACATAAAATATTTTTAAATAAAATAAAGGTATTTTAAAAGTTTTGGCGAATACTATAGATAGTAGTATTCTATCAAATACCAAAAAGGAGGTCGCATCAAATGAAAAAACACATTGACAACATTATCAATAAAACTAATTTCCGTCAAAACTGCCACGGCCTACAAGCCATTGACTCAGCATTACAAATAGCTTTACATTATTTCCAAATAGAAAATATCCCGTTCGATAATTGGATTATAAGAGAGATTCCACTTGTTGACAATTCCGGTAAATATCCAGTTGCGGTTGTTATATGTATCAATAACAAAATACAAAAGAAGGAAATAGAATTAGATTTAACAAGAGATGGAAAATTGTTTTCTGTCTGTCCGAACGGTGAATATGTACAAATAGAATTTAAAACTATTACCGAAGCAATAAATCATCCGATGGCAAATTATTAAATTTTACATAAAATAACAGCCTTGACTGCTGCACTGTTAACATTTTGTTGCTTGGTGTAGGAGTTAAACAAATATAAAATATAAAATAACAAGGAGGCTCCAAAAAATGCAAAACTCCAATTTTTGGGTATGGATATATTATACAAACGAAAACAACGAACAATCCGAATTTTTAGACCAAATCCAAGCAAAAAATAAATATCAAGCTGAAGCAAAAGCTCTAGATCAATATAGATGGGCTAATTCAGCAAAGGCGATATAAAATAAAAATATAATATCTCGGTTTATGGTTATCCGTTAAAACCATATTATATTACAAATTATAGGAGGTTTTACAATTATGAAACATTGTATTAAAAAATCATCCATACCTGAAATATTTGCAGAATTTGGAATAACAGCAACTAAAATTAAAAATATACTATTAAAAGAATTAGCAAAATATGACAGTTTTGAAGCAACTATAGACATACAGCATTTTAGAATAGACTTACAAATTTATGATTACTATAATAAAAAAGGAAGAGAATGGAAAATAACAAAAGTTAGGGAACATGTAGGAGGTGGAACATATTACACAATTTAAGAGGTTAAAACCTCTTATAAAATCCCTCCAACCAACACATAACACTATAACAATTAACACCAAGGGATTTTATAAAAGGTTTAAATAAAAAGGAGGTCACAACATTTATGTTTAACATAACTAAACTTAAAAAATTAATTGAATCTAACAACAACTTTTCCCAACTCCAAATATTACCCAACTTAAATTTATACTACAGCCACATGGCCGGGAGAATGCTTTTAACATTAAAAGGCAAGGAAGGGAGTAACATTATTCAATTCTTACAAAAACTAAAATATAGAAGAATAGAGGATAATTTGGAAGTAGTTAATCATTATAACAACGATAAAATAAAATCAACCTTTGAGCAGATAACAGAAGATTACCGCTCAAATGGTATTGCAACAAATACTAATATTACCTTTATTGATGACAGTTGGAATAAAGAAGGTAAAAAGGTTACTGTATTTAATTTAGACGGTATAATTAGATGTTTTGAATCAGAATACATAGATATTTTTAAGCAAGATAAGGTGTATTACTATACTAACAAAGCAAAAGAGACACTGACAGTAGTTAACCAGCATTTTGACGTTCTAGCTGTCATGGTTCCTTATGGTAATCTAAAAGGTGAGGAACTAAAAAATAAAATAATTGAATGTTTAAATTAAAGAGCTGTCAAAGGCTCTTTTCTTTTTCCTTTTTTCTATTCTTCTATAACAGCATAACACCAACCACTTTCCCAACCTCACAACAAAAAACACCTTCACACGTTCCCCATATAGCCACTTAAAATCCCTTTTACATACCATAACACCTAAATTCCCTAGAATCAACTCCTACAACGATTATTACACAAACTTATACATAATGTAATATAATATTAACACTATAAAACAAATATCCTTCATAAGCAACAGAACAACAATATAAATAATGCTTGACGGCCACATATTATTTTGATATAATTATGCCATGCAGCAAGCAGTAACAAAATAATACATAAGCAATACCTTAACAGTAGCACCTCGAATTAACTCTTTGACAACTAAATACAAATAATAGGAGGAATCACTCAATGAAAATTAATGAATTTATGCAGCAAATTGAGACCACATATAGTAAACATTTCCCTTTATCCAGAATATCTGTTGACTATGTAGGTAATATTTATCGTTCTATTTCCATAGTTTGTTACTTAGCAGGAAATAGCACAGAAGTATATAATAAAATTTGGCGTAACGATATGTTAAATATTAGATTTAGCATAGATGCAGAATCAGGAGAATTTGAAAAAGGAACTACAATAGAATCAGAAATACCTGAGAAATTAAAAATGGAAGTAAATTGCAAAAACTATTTAATAAAACCCAATAATTCACATTTAGTATATAGTAGAAGGGAATTAACCTTTAGGAAAACAAAAGGGAATGCTAAAAAAATTGTTGCCACACTTGATAAATATTTTACTAAACTTAAAGAAGAATTAAAAAATGATTTATTGGCCGGGAATATTACAGACAACCACAAAGAATTATTGACCAAAAAATTAGTATAAATTAACTTTAATCCTTACTTGATAGCCTTATCAAAGGTAAAATCAAGTAAGGATTTTTTATTTTTAATTTACCTACTCAAAATAAGGTAATAAAAACAATAGAAAAACAAATATAAAAATAATCAAAAAAACACTTGCAATTATCCCTAAATAGTTTATAATAGTATTTAAGCACAACAACAATATAAATACATAATAACATGCAACATGTAATACCAAGTAACAACTCTTTGACAACTTAATAATATAAAAATGGGAGGTTTTACAAATGGCATTATCAACACGTTTTGGAAGAAATAGTAACGCATTAAGAAGTAATATCCCTTTAGACAATTCCCAATTATTCCGCATAGCACCTTCAATTTTTGCAAATGAGGCTCATAATTCAAGGTCAAGCCGTTACACTTATATACCCACTATTGATGTGTTGGACGGATTAAAAAGGGAAGGATTTCAGCCGTTTTTCGTTGCACAATCTCGTAGCCGTATCGAAGGTAAGTCCGAATTTACAAAGCATATGTTACGCTTAAGACAAATCGGAGAAATTGAGAAACCAGAAGCCAATGAGATTATTCTCATAAATTCCCACGATGGAACCAGTTCTTACCAAATGATGGCAGGTTGTTTCCGGTTTGTTTGTCAAAATGGCATGGTAACAGGGGATATTATAGAGGATATCCGTGTAAGACACAAAGGAAATATTGTTCATAACGTAATAGATGCAGCATTTACAATTGTTGACAATTTTGAAGGTGTAAACGAAAGTATTGACGGAATGAAATCTACATTACTATTACCGGAAGAACAGGAGATATTTGCAACGGCAGCCTTAAGTCTAAAATATGATGAAAACGAAGCACCTATAACACCTAACCAATTATTGTCAACCAGAAGAATAGCCGATAAAAACCCGGATTTATGGTCAAATTTTAACCGAGTACAGGAAAACATAATAAGAGGTGGATTAAGGGGTAGAACGGCAAGCGGGAGTAGAACAACAACCAGAGAAGTAAAAAGCATTGACAACAACGTAAAACTAAATAAGGCACTCTGGATATTGGCCGATGGCATGAGACAACTTAAGCAAGCATAGTTTAACTTTTAACCCTACATAATAGCTAATTAAATTTAGTAAAATTATGTAGGGTTAATTTATGCTTTATATAACTTTATAATTGTACAACAATCAAAGCAATAATAAAATAATTGTTGACTATATCATAATAATTTGCTATAATTGATTATGATTTTAAAAGGAGTTGATTAAATGTCCTTAACGATGCAAGAATATTTTGATCAAACAGTCCAAAAGGTAATATCCTCTATAGGTTGTACATTAGATGTACCCATAACTATCCTAGACCATGAAACATTAAAAGGCAAAGAAAAACGATCTATAGGTCTTTGCTGGCAGGAAAATGATAAATATTACATAACAATTGATGAATTTTTTGTGAAAGAATGTTATCTTTATTTTGAATTAAATTCACTTGCAGGTCTGACATGGGAGTTAGGCTCCTGTGATACTTTAGAAAAAGTTATATGTCATGAATTGGCTCATACACAAATTTGGAGACATGGCAAAAAACATACTGAGTTAACAAATAGACTACTATCAAAAGTAGAACAACCAGAAAAATATTATCAATATTTAGAGAAAAAACATAAAAAAATTAGTTAAGGAGTTGACCACATGAAATTAGCACAACTACAACACAATAACCTTATTCTTTGTATGTTAGCTGATGACTGGAACATATATAATCAATCAAAATTTTCTAAAACTCAAACCCTGCACGAATTAACAAAAACAGG